>Ga0325401_1005766_pt1 | contig 11910 bp, 8 predicted proteins | sample PopdelMetagenome_FD_205666 | JGI IMG/M metagenome (GOLD analysis project Ga0325401, IMG submission 205666) | Populus deltoides microbial communities from Bellville, Georgia, United States - Xylem-PdKOR-R2 | ecosystem: Host-associated > Plants > Phyllosphere > Stem > Wood/Secondary xylem | place...
GCACGTGCCGGTGCCCGAGGTGCTCGCCACCACCCCGGACGGCGTCGTGGTGCTCCCGGCCCTCCCCGGCACCCCGATGCGCGACCTGCTCGCCGACCCCGCCGCACGGCCGGGCGCCGACGTCCTCGTGGCCCTGCTGGACCGGCTGCCGGCCGGCCCGACCACCGATGCGGGGCCCGTCGTGCGGGGACCGCTGGACCGGGCAGCCGGCCACGCGACCGTGCTCGGGCTGGTGACCCCGCACCTGCGGCCCCGGCTCGCCGCGCTCACCGCGGCACTGGCGGCGGCCGACCCGGGCCGGCACGAGCTGGTGCCGGTGCACGGCGACCTGCACGAGGCGCAGCTGCTGCTCGACGGCGGCCGGGTCACCGGCCTGCTCGACGTCGACGGCGCCGGGCTCGGGCACCGCGTCGACGACCTGGCGAACCTGCTCGGGCACCTCGCCGTGCTCGGCCACGACGACCACCGGCACGAGCTGGCCGCCGCCCTGCCGTGGGCCGCGACCGAGCTGGCCCCACGGGTCGCGGCGGTGGTGCTGGGCCTGGCCACGGGGCCGTTCCGGGTGCAGGGCCGGGCCTGGCCGCGGACCACCGAGGCGCGGCTCGCGCTGGCCGAGCGGGTGCTGGCCGGCGGATGAGAAGGCGCTCACGGCGCTCTCCTCGGGCGCTCACCGGCGCTGGGCATCGTCGTGGGTGCCAGAGAGAGCAGCCCGACCGAGGAGGAACCCCATGAACCGCCCCGCCACCTGGAAGACCATCACCTTCGGCGTCGCCCTGACCGGCCTGGGCATCGCCGGCGCCGGTGTCGCCGTGGCCGACGACGACGTGCCCACCGACCCGCAGAGCACCACCCAGCAGCTCCCCGCCGACGACACCCCCGACACCACGCCCGACGACGCCACCCCGGACACCGCCACCCCGGACACCCAGACCCCCGACGACGCGACCCCGGACGACGCCACCCCGGACGACGCCACCCCGGACACCCAGACCCCGGACGACACGACCCCGGACGACGCCACCCCGGACACCCAGACCCCGGACGACACGACCCCCGACGACTGACCCGCGCGGGACCCCACCGCGCCGTCGACCACGCAGAACGGCGACGGCGACACGCCGGCCACCGGCGTGTCCCCGTTGCCGTCGTGCGAGGTCGAGAGCGGGGCTGGTGCGGCGGGCCTCAGACCAGCCGGTAGCCCATGCCGCGCACGGTCTCGATGCGGGCAGCGCCCAGCTTCTTGCGCAGGTAGCGGACGTAGACGTCGACCACGTTGGAGCCGGGGTCGAAGTCGTAGCCCCAGACGTGGGAGAGCAGCTGCTCGCGGGCCAGCACCTGCCCGGGGTGCCGCAGGAAGGTCTCGGCCAGCGCGAACTCGCGGGCCGAGAGGTCGACCGTGCGGCCGTCGACGTGGGCCCGGCGGGTGCGCAGGTCCAGCGCGAGGCCGCCGGCGGTGAGCACGGTGACCTCGCCGCCGGCCCGGTCGGGGGCCAGCCGCAGCCGCACCCGGGCCAGCAGCTCCTCGAACCGGAAGGGCTTGGCCATGTAGTCGTCGGCGCCGCCCTCCAGCCCGGCGACGGTGTCGGTCACCGAGTCGCGGGCGGTGAGCACGACGACCGGGATGGTGCACCGCTCGGCGCGCAGGGCCTTCAGCACCGCGAAGCCGTCGAGCACCGGCAACCCGATGTCGAGCACCACCAGGTCGTGCTCGCCGCTGCGGGCGGCGTCGCGGGCGGCCAGGCCGTCGCCGACGACGGTGACGGTGAACCCGTTGGCCCGCAGCCCCTTCTCCACGAACGAGGCGATGCGCGGTTCGTCCTCGGCGACCAGGATCCGGCTCACGGGGTGCCTCCTACGGGGTGGGGGTCCTCGGCGGTGGCCGAGGCGTCGTCGACGGTGCCGTCGGGGGTGTCGGCGGGTGCCGGGTGCACCGCGGCCGGCTCGACGGGTGCCAGGTGGGCGGGGAGCACGAGGGCGAAGGTGGCGCCGCGGCCGGGCACCGAGTCCAGGGCCACCCGCCCGCCGTGCGCGGCCGCGATGGCCGCGACGATGGCCAGACCGAGGCCGGCCCCCTCGCTGCGGCCCCGCCCGGCCGAGCCGCGGCCGAACCGCTCGAACACGTGCGCGCGGTCCTGCTCGGCCACGCCGGGTCCGGTGTCGGCCACCCAGAAGCGCAGCTCGCCGTCGACCAGCCGGCTGCCCAGGCCGATCCGGTCGCCGGGGCCGGTGACGTGCACGGCGTTGTCGGCCAGCGCCACCACGGCCTGGGTGACCCGCTGCGGGTCGAGCACGGCGTGGACGTCGGCGGCGGCCTCCACCACCCAGGCGCGGTCGCCGAGTCGGTGCACCTTGCGGGCGACCTCGGCGGTGAGCGCGGCGACGTCCACCGGTCGGGTGCGCAGGAACGCAGGCTGCTCGGCCTTGGCCAGCAGCAGCAGGTCGCCGACGATGCGGTTCATCCGCTCGAGCTCGTCGTCGACCAGCGCGACGGTGTCGCGCACGTCGGCGGGGTCGGTGGGGTCGAGCACCTCGAGGTGGCCGCGCACGATGGTGATCGGCGTCCGCAGCTCGTGGCCGGCGTCGTCGACGAACCGGCGCTGGGCGGCCACCCCGGTCTCCACCCGGTCGAGCATCGCGTTGACCGAGCGGGCCAGGTCGGCCAGCTCGTCGCCGGAGCCCTCGGCGACCTCGATGCGGCCGGAGAGGTCGGTCTCGGTGATGCCCTGCGCGGTGGTGGCCACGTCGCGCACGGGCCGCAGCACCCGCCCGGCCACCACCCAGGCGCCCGCCGCGGCGGCCAGGGTGGTCAGCCCGCCCACGGCCAGTATGAGCCGGGCGGTCTCGTCGGCGGCCTGCCGTTCGGCGTCCGCGGCGAAGGCCACCACGACGACGCCGGCCTCGGGGCTGCCGGCCAGGCGCACCGGGACGGCGACCCACAGCGCCTCGCCCCCGGTGGCGGCGTAGGTGCCGCTGGCCGAGTCGGTGACCCCGCCCACCAGCGCGGTGAACGCCGGGTCGTCGGCCAGCCGCAGCGGGGTGTCGGCGCGGCTCTGGAAGCGGTAGGCGCCGTCGACGTAGCCGAGGAACTGCTCGTTGGGCCGGGCCTGGTTGTAGGACAGCGCGGCGCGCAGCACGTCGGGCACCGAGGCGAAGGCCTGCCCGGTCGCGGGGTCGACGCCGGTCTCGACCAGCTGGCGGAACTCGGCGACCTCGGCGCGCAGCGACGCGGCCATGCGATCGTCTGTCTCCTCCACCAGCAGCCGCCAGGTGACGAAGGTGACCACCGCGAGCGACAGCAGCACGAGCAGCAGGACCCAGCCGATGATCCGGGTGCGGGCAGCACGGGGCCACCACCGTCGCCGGCCCCGGCTGCTGCGCTCAGTCCCCACCGTCGTCGTCAACGTCGTCGGGGCCGTCGGTGTCCCCGTCGTCGTCCCCGGTGTCGCCGTCGTCGTCCTCGTCGTCCCCGTCGTCGTCGACCGGGGGCGGGGCGACCACGTCGGTCGGGCCGGGCGGTGGGGCGGTGGTGCCGGCCGGCGCGGACGGCGAGGGCACCGCGGTGGGCACGGGCACCGAGATGGGCGCGGGCACGCGGCCGATGCCGTCGGCGGAGGGCCGCAGCACGAGCCAGCCGGCGCCGAGCAGGGCGATGCCCAGCACGGTCGCGAGGACCGCGAACCACACCGGGCGGGTACGCACGGGCCCCACGCTGGCGCTCGCCGGTGACCGGCCGGTGAGACCTCCATGAGAGGCCTCTCATCCTCCGATGGGGTGAGCACCGCGCCGCAGCCCTCCAGCTCGGCCGTCCGGGGCCGATGAGCCGACGAGGTGTGCACACCGGGCATCCCGCACCGAGCACCCCGCACCAGGAGGCGTACGTGGGCACGAGCTGGACCGCCGACCGCAGGATCCTCGCGGCCGGCATGGTGACGACCGTCGTCCTCGGGTTCTCCGTGGCCGCGGCCGTCGACGCGCTGGCCGCACCCGACGTCCCCGTCGCCGACGGCTGGGGCCCCGACGACGGGCTCACCCGGTGGGTGCTCGGCACCGCCGACCCGGCCGCGCTGGTGGCGGCCGCCGAGGCCACACCGGGGGTGGCCAGCGCCCAGCCGCTGTTCGACGGCGGGGTGCTGGTGGCCGCCGACACCGCCGGCCCGTCGGTGCTCGCGGCGATCCCGGGCGTGGTGTCGGTCGAGCCGTCGGTGTCGGCCCAGGTGATGGCCGACCCGACCGACCCCTACTGGTCGACCTACGGCTGGGACCTGGAGAACACCGGGCGCAACGCCTACGGCCAGGCCGCCCGCGCCGACGCCGACCTCGACGCGACCACCGGGTGGACGGCGACGACCGGCGCCGGCGAGGTCGTGGCCGTGCTCGACTCGGGCTACGACCTCGACCACCCGGACATGGCCGGCGCGCTGTGGACCAACCCGGCGGAGCCCTGCGGCGCGGTCGACACCGACGGCAACGGCAAGGCCGGGGACTGCCACGGCTGGGACTTCACCCGGGACGCGCCGATCACCGACGCCACCGACAGCGGTTCGCACGGGGTCTCGGTGGCCGGGGTCATCGCCGCCCGGGCGGGCAACGGGACCGGCTCGGCCGGGGTCGCCCCCGACGTCACGATCATGCCGCTGGTCATCGGCAGCGGCAGCACCGTCGACGTCAACCTGGGCGCGCAGGCCATCCGGTACGCCGTCGACCACGGCGCCACCGTCATCAACGCCTCCTGGGGCGGGCCCACGCTGCTGCCCGCGCTGCAGTCGGCGGTGGCCTACGCCGGGGCGCACGACGTGCTGGTCGTGGCCGCGGCGGGCAACGACGCGGTCGACCGCGACGCGACCCCGATGTACCCGGCCTCGTTGCCCGACCCGGCGATCGTCTCGGTGGGCAGCTCCACCGCCTCGGACACGATGTCCTCGTTCTCCGCGTGGGGGGCCACCTCGGTCGACCTCATGGCGCCGGGCACGCTGGTGTTCACCACCTGGCCCGACGGCGGGTACCGGCTGGTGAGCGGCACCTCGATCGCGGCGCCCGAGACCGCGGCGGTGGTCGCGCAGTACCGCAGCCTCATGCCGTCGGCGACGGCCGCGGAGCTCAAGCAGGCCCTGCTCGCCGATGTCGACCCCGTGCCCGCGTTCGCCGGCAGGTCCGTGACCGGTGGCCGGCTGAGCACCGACGGGCTCCCCTCCCTCGGCGCCCAGGAGGTCCGGTGGACCTACACCGGCATGACCGGGGCGCCGGGTCCGCTCACGCCCGCCCTGACCACGAGCACCAGCCTCCCGGCGGGTGACTACACCGCGGTCATCGGCCTGGGCATGCGGGTCGGGGGCCAGGTGTACGCGGTGTCCGGCCAGCCGTTCGCGGTCGGCGGGACGACCCGCACCACCGACGACACCGGGACCGTGTCGGTGCCGCTGGGCACCCGCGGCCCGTCGTCCGGCGCCCTGGTGGTGAACCCGGGCACGACGCTGACCGAGGGCCGCTACGTGCTGACGGTGCAGCTGCTGCAGGACGGCGCCCCGCTGGGGCGGGCCTCCGCCGCACCGCTCACGGTGGGCGCGGCGACCGCGTCGCCCACCACGTCGACGGGCCCCTCGGTCTCGGCCCCGACGAGCTCGACGGCCACGCCCACCGGCTCCCCCGGCGCGACGCCGGCGCCGACCGGCTCGGGGGGCTCCGGCGGTTCGGGTGGCAGCCGCCCGAGCAGCTCCGGGACGCCGTCGTCCGGTGCGTCGACCTCGGGTGCCCCGTCGTCCAGCCGGCCCTCGCCCGCTGCCCCGACCACCGCGGCCGGCCCGACCACGTCGGCGGCGCCGAGCACGACCTCCGCACCGACGGGCACCGGGACGCCGGGTGCCTCGAGCCCGGCCCGGACGACGGCCGCCCCGACCACCACCGGCACGGTCCCGACCTCGGCGGGCCGGCCCACGACGACGGGTGCCGCCCCCACCACGTCCGGCGCACCGCCGACCGGCACCGGCGGCGCGCCGTCGGCCACGGCGTCGCCGACCGGTGGGACCACCGCCCCGCCGAGCGGCTCGACCAGCTACCCGGGCACCGGGGACTTCCGGGTGACCTCGATGAGCCCGACGACGGTCGACGCGGCGGGCGGTGCCGCGGTGACCGTGCTGGGCACCTTCGCGGCCGAGCCGCGGGTGCTGGTCGGTTCGTCGGGGCTGGCCACGGTCGTGTCGTGGAGCTCGATGCAGGTGGTGTTCACCGCGCCGCGGCGGGTCCCCGGCACCTACACGGTGCTGCTGTCCTCGACGAGCGGCACGCAGCGGTCGCAGCTGAACGACGCCCTGACCTACGTCTCGACGACCCCGGCGCCGTCCGGCGGGGCATCGCCGACGGCCGCCACGCCCACCGCCGCGGTGCCCACGGCCACGCCGACGGCCACGGGCCCGGTGGTCGTCACCGGGCCCGGTGGTCAGCGGCTGGTGGGCACGGTGTTCTTCTCCTCGCTGCCGGCGGCGGTGTGGTCGGTGAACTGCTCGACCTCGTGCTCGGGCATGCTCATCTGAGCGCGGTCACGGCCCACAGCGGGTCGCCGGGCCCGGGCGGGGTGCGCAGCTCCACCCGCGGTTCGGCGAACCCGCCCGCCCGGCGGACCAGCTCGGCGACGAGCGGTCCGTGCTGCTCGTCGGAGGTGGCCAGCCAGCCGCGCACGGCCTTGGTCGGGAAGCACCGGTTCGAGAACGTGATCGCCAGGACACCGCCCGGGCGCAGCACGCGCGCCGCCTCGGCCAGCACCTCGACCGGGCGGGTGAGGTAGTCGACCGACACGCAGCAGACCACCGCGTGGACGTCGGCGTCGGGCAGCGGGATGCGCGGGTCGACGTTGAGGTCGTGCACGACCCGCTCGGTGGCGGCCGGGTTGGCGGCCAGCTCGTCGGCGTTCATGCCCAGGACGACGAGCTCGGCCGGCGGCTGCTCGAAGTGGGAGACCCACGAGGACATCAGGTCGAGCGCCCGGCCGGTGATGCCCAGCTCGGTGTACAGCGCGCCGACGGCGGCGATGGCCCGGTCGTCGATGTGGGTGACCAGCCGCGGCGGGGCGTAGAACACGTCATCGGGGCGGTCGTCGTCGCGGTCGAAGAAGCCGGGCGGGAAGCCGTCGTACGGGTCCGGGGTCACAGCCCGAGTCTGCGGTGGCGCGGGGGTGTCTGCCGGGCGGCACGGGCGCTGCGGTAGTGTTCGGGGGCGCTCACGCGGGTGTAGTTCAATGGTAGAACATCAGCTTCCCAAGCTGACAGTGCGAGTTCGATTCTCGTCACCCGCTCCACTCGAAGCCCCAGGTCAACGACTTGGTCGGGAGATCATCCCGACCCGTTGAGCATGGTCATCCATGACCACCAACCCCCTCTGTGACCCAACTTGGCCCCTATCCAGGTCATGACCAGGTCACACCGGCCCCCGTCTGCGAGCCCGGGATGGCACCGTCTGCGTCACGCCGCGGGTGTCAGCAACACCGGATGAGCGAGCGCCGACGACAGGACCCATCCACGGCGCGGCCCGCTCATCGTGTTCAGCGAGGGGTGACGGTCCGCCGAGCAGGATGTCCGCCATGACCGAGACCACCCACGATCGGAACGTGCTGGCTCCGGACGACGGTCGCGCGGTCCTGGTCCTGTTCGATGACTGGTCCCGCTTCGTCTGGTGGGGCACCTACGGTGACGTCGACCGGGTGGCCACTGCCGCCCAGGCGCCGACCGCTGCCGAGGCCACTGCGGTCGCCGACCACCTCGCCCGGTCCACCCGCACCGACCGGTACAGCGCCCTGGTCCAGGTCCTCACCTTCGGCGGGCTCCGCTTCCGCGGGCTCCGCTTCGGCGAGGCGGCGGCCCTGCGCCGGTCAGACGTGCTCGACGGCGGTGAGCGTCTGCGCATCGAGCGGGCCGTCCGGTACCACGACGGTCGCTGGGTCGTCGGCGAGCCCAAGACCGAGGCCGCGCTGATCCGGCACATGGACGAGTACGTGCCCGACACCCCCGACGCGCTCGTCTTCGGCACCCGCAGCGGTGGGTTCCTCAGCGTGGCCGACGTCGGCACGACCTTCCGCCGTGCGGCCGACGCCGTCGGGCTCGGGCCGGTCCGGCTGAACGAGCTGCGGCACACCGGCGCCACCTTCGCCGCCGCGGCCGGGGCGAGCACCACGGAGTTGGTGCGCCGACTCGGCCACGCCAGCCCGGGCGCCGCACTGGTCTACCAGCACGCCAACCACGACCGCGACGCCGAGATCGCCCGCGCCCTGGAGGCTCGGATTCGACCGCCTGAGCCGCCGCCTCCTCCGACGGCGCGACGATCACGGACGGTGACGTGGATGACGTTCGTGGCACGCATCAGGGCCGCCACCAGATCGGCGGCGGCCCCGACCTGAACGGTCAGCCCACCAGCACCGGCTGCCGGTCCTGCCCAGGCTCCACGTCGTCCAGGGAGTGCCCCTCGACGTCCACGTCGGGCAGGACCTTGTCCAGCCACCGGGGGATGTACCAGGCCGACCGGCCCAGCAGCGACAGGGCAGCCGGCATGAGGACCAGCCGGACGATGAACGCGTCGGCGGCGACACCCACCATGAGGCCGAAGGCGATGGATGCGCCGACCGCGAAGCTGCTGGTGGCGAAGCCGGCGAACACCACGACCATGATCGAGGCGGCTGCGACGAGCACCGGGGCCGAACGGGCGAAGCCTTCACGGATCGCGGTCTTGGGGTCCAGGCCCTTGCGGTGCATCTCCTGGATCCTCGAGACGAGGAACACCTGGTAGTCCATGGCCAGCCCGAACAGCACACCCACCAGCAGCAGTGGCAGCAGGCTGAGCATGGGGTCACCCTGCGGTGCGGCGATGAGCGGGTCCAGCCAGCCCCACTGGAACACCGCGACGCTGGCGCCGAAGGAAGCTCCGACCGAGAGCAGGAACCCCAGCGTGGCGATGACGGGGATGAGCAGCGACCGGAACAGCACGATCAGCAGGACGATCGAGATGGCCACGATGACCAGCACGTACTTGATCAGTGCTGTGGCCAGCGCTTCGTCCTGGTCGATGTTGTAGGCGGTCTGGCCGGTGACCTCCAGCTGAACGCCGGGGATGGTGTCGGCGTCGCCGCGGATCTGGTGCACGAGGGCCTCGGTGGCGTCGTCGATCGGTCCGCCGGTGGGGACGACGACGATCTGGGCAGTGTCGCCCGCGGCGTTGACCTGGGCCGGCTGCACGCTCTGGACGCCGTCGTAGCCGGCGAGCTCGCTCTCGACGGCGGCCGTCTGCGCGGCGATGCCATTTCCTTCGGCGACCACGACGAGCGGGCTCTGCACCCCGCCGAACTCGTCGACGATCAGGTTGTAGGCGGTGCGCTCGGTGGAGGAGGGGTCGGTGCCCCCGGGGACGCTGAACGCCGTCTTCATGCTCAGCAGCGGGATTGCCACGATGACCAGGGTCAGGATGCCACCGACCAGGGCGATGGTCGGGCGCTTGACCACGAACCCGCCCCAACTGGCGAGGATGCCTCGCTTGTGGGGCTGCCCCTCGTCCCACAGCTCACCCCGCGCCAGGGCCTGCCGCTGCTTGTTGGACAGCGCGCGCACGCCGAGGAAGCGCATCAATGCCGGCAGCAGGGTCAGGGCCAGGAGCACGGCGACGGCCACGGAGAACGCGGCGGCGATGCCCATGTCGGTGATGGTCGGGATGCCGGCGACGGTGAAGGCGACCAGGGCGACGATGACGGTGAGTCCAGCGAAGACCACGGCGGTGCCGGCGGTGCCGGTGGCGCGGGCGATGGCGTTGTCGACGGTCCGGCCGCCGCGCAGCTCGTTGCGGAAGCGGGACAGGATGAACAGGCTGTAGTCGATGCCGACGGCCAGGCCAAGCATGGCGGCCAGGATGATGCTGTTGTCGTCGATGGGGGTCAGCGAGCCATAGGCCAGGATGCCGACCAGGCCCACGCCCACCCCGAACGCGGCCAGCAGCAGGTTGACACCGGCGGTGACCAGGGAGCCGAAGGTCAGCGCCAGCACCACGAAGGCGACCAGAACACCGATCGCTTCACCGGGCCCCTGCTCCGGGGCGCCCAAGGGGACCAGGTTGCCCCCGAGCTCGGTGCCCAGTGAGGCGGGTGCGTCCTCTTGCAGTGCGAGGGCGGCGTCGTAGGAGGTCACCTGCTGGTCCTCGGTGAGCGCACCGTAGGTGAGGGTGGCAACGGCCAGCGAGCTGTCCTGGGAGACGTAGGGGGCAGCCGGGTCCAGGGGATCGCTGACTGACTGCACACCGGGCAGGGCCGCTGCGTCGGCGAGCACGTCGTCGATCTGCTGGGTGGTGGCCGGGTCGGCGACGTCGCCGTTGTCGGGGTGGAACACCAGCTGCAAGGTGGCGCCGGCCGGGGTGGGCTCGGCCGCGTCGTCGGAGCCGCTGCTGCCTGCCGCGAGCACTCCGGTGAGGACGGCGAAGACAACGAGCCAGGCGCCGATCACCACCCAACGGAAACGGGCACTGAATCGGCCCACGCGGGACAAGAACGTTGACATGGAGTTCCTTCATCGGGAGGAGCGGAGACGACCCAGAACCTGCCCGCGCGCCCGTCCGGTGGCGTCGTCCAGCGGCATGGGGTTCATCTACTGCGACCGCAGTAGGGCAGGCCCGTCCGTCCGCACGACGACGGGTCCGACACCCCGGGCAACCCTTGCGACGTGCCCATCGACGTCGCGCCCCACGTGGTCCTCACCCACCCCGGCGTGGAACCCTCGCGCGAGCCCACCTGGACAGCACCGGGTGCAAGGATCGCCTCCGTGCGCTGGCAGGGAGGACGGCAACGCGGGGAACCCCGGGCGCCCATCTGGGTCCGTCGCCCACAGCTGTTCCAGGTCAGCACACCCGTGGTCATCGCGCTGGCACTGATCGTGGAGGCAGTTCTGCTGCTGCCTCAGGGCAACGTAGTGGCTGCCCTGACCGGCATCAGTCTGACCGTGGCCGGCACCGCGCTCGGCTACCGCCGCCCGGCGTGGGGCTTGTGCCTGGTCGCGCTCGCACCGGTGGCCACCGCCGTGCTGGGCGCCGAACCGATCATCCTGTGGACCACCAGCGTCTTCGCCGCGTTCCTGTTCGTCCTGCGTGGACTACCCGCACCGCTCACTGCACTCGTCGTCGCGCTGGGCAACGCCAGCGCCTCAGCGTGGGCGGTGGGCGAGGTGAGCTTCTCCCAGCCAGAACCACTGATCGCGGCGGTGTCGGCCGTGGCGGCAGTGGCGATGGCCGCCGCCATCCGGGGCCAACGGCTGTACTGGAGCGAACTAGACCACAGCCGACGAGAGGCGATCGCCGGCCGCGACGCCGCCGTCGAGCGCAGCGTGGCCGAGGAACGCGTCCGCATAGCCAGGGACCTGCACGACCTCATCGGGCACGAGATCGCTGTGGTGAACATGCACTTGGGCGCCGCCGAGGTGCTGCTGCCCTCCGACGCCACGGCCCCCCGAACCCACCTGGTCGCCGCCCGCGGCGGGGTGAAGTCACTGCTCGCCGAGACCCAGGAGATCCTGCGGGTGCTGCACACCGGGCACGACGACGACACGACATCGGCGACCCCCGACCACCGACGCATCCCCGACCTCGTCGCCCGGTTCTCCGCCGCCGGCGACACCGTCGACACCGACCTCGAGCAACTGCCCGACGTCCTGCCACCGCAGGTGTCCGCGGCCGCCTACCGCATCGTCCAGGAAGCCCTGACCAACGCCCAGCGCCACGGCACCGGTCCGGTCACCCTCGCCCTCACCACGACGACGGCGGGGACCATGCAGATCGTGGTGAGCAACCGCATCGACCCCGCCGCCGCTGATCGCCCCTCCATCGGCTCGGGTCACGGCCTGGTCGGCATGCAGGAGCGGGCCAACGCAGCTGGTGGCCGGTTGGACGTCGCTCGCA
>Ga0325401_1005767_pt1 | contig 11906 bp, 4 predicted proteins | sample PopdelMetagenome_FD_205666 | JGI IMG/M metagenome (GOLD analysis project Ga0325401, IMG submission 205666) | Populus deltoides microbial communities from Bellville, Georgia, United States - Xylem-PdKOR-R2 | ecosystem: Host-associated > Plants > Phyllosphere > Stem > Wood/Secondary xylem | place...
CAAGCAGATCAAACTCAATCTCAATTAGAAAAAGGAACAAATTTTCTTAATGGGCACCTATGAAATATTTCCAATCAACCCCGTCTATTATATATCTTCTTCAAGGGAGTTCAAGAAACTCAAAACTAAGAATTAGGTTTTCTCTTCAAAACTCCTTCCCTGACATTAGTTTTTCCAAGAGAAAAGAAAAAACATAGCAATGTCATTATCTTATCCACTACGTACCTTCATCACTTCCTTTTTGTCTACTCTATCTCTCTTATCTCTTAACTCTCTTGTCTCTTGATAACATTTATTCCTTTATTTTTTGTGTACTCTACCTTCACAAGCCCTTTTAGTATACTCGACCTCATCTATGTTTTTTTTTTTTTTTGTTAGGGGCATGCCTTCCTCGAATGAAGCTATGGGGGTATGCTTGAGCAATTTAATCACTGAAAACAAGAACTATAGACAATTTAACCGATCAAACGCAAGAAACTCCACAACTGTAAGTATATATATTCATGCATCTTTGCCATATCATGAACTTGTCGAAGAATAGAGACACAGACACCAACATATACCGTATTGTATCCATGCTTATATGAGCTATATACTTAGAATGACTACCATTTCAAGGATGAAGCTAAACAGCTCAACAAACACCAGCATATGCATCACCTTTTATAGCATACAAATCTGATTCTTTTTTTAATTCATACATCAAGGAAAAAAGATTTTCCACTCACCCAATTTTGCCCAAAGTTGAAGAAAAGTCCTCAAAACACAAAACAATACAGAAACCCTTAAATCTTGACACACCAATTTGTGCCTATACATCACAAACGCCCAATAATGAACTCAACACCTCCCATAATAACATATATAGAATCAATGTGTAAGAATGGCAACACCAAGAAACCCAATACAAACTCCATGAAAAATATCTCTCCAAAGCACAGTCATGGAGCTCAATTACTTTAAAACTAAAAAAAATAGACCTCAAAAGAATAGAACTCAATTTTTTAATGTACCCAATAAAGCTAATTACTTTAGAACTAATAGAATGTTGAATAGAAAATAATCTAGACCTGGAAAAGTTTTCTAGATTTCCCAGCAAATCAAGCATTGTCTACTCAGATTATAATGTTTGCTAAAACCCTAACAAAAAGCTAAGGTTATTAAACAAGAAATCAAACATGAGATAGGGAGAGGACATGTACTGTTGGCATTAGATTTGTGAGGGGGCTGTCGGATTTTAGTAACAAGAAATTAAACCCTAGCTGTTTTTTTTGTAAATTACAAAATAAAAAGAAAAAGAAATGAGTAGAAGAGAATTCTCGAGTTTTAATTTATTTTAAAATTGCTAATGAAATTTCCATTAATAATTTGATATGTCAGTGATGAAATTACCAATAAAATTTCCTTTTATTTTGTTGTTTTTTCCATTGGAAATTACCTATATAACCTTTAACTTTCTATAGTAATTTTAATTGATAAACAGCAATAAAATATTTTTCTTTGGCTTTTCTATTTTTATTCTCTAATAGTGTGCAGTCGATAAAAACCTATATAACCTAATAGGCCAATCTAAAATTAACAAAAAAGAGAACCTATAGATTCATCAGAGAGAAAAATAATGATAAGATTGAGAGAGAGAGAGAGAGAGAGAAAAGCAAAAATAAAATTGAAAAAAGAGAGAAAAAATTAGAATAAAAAATATTAAATAGGTGGTTATAGGAGCTTAGTTAGACAGGTTGACATGTCAAGCAACTAACATGAAACCCATTTAGTTCCACCCCATCTGTCGTCTTTACCCACTTATTCCCACCTTTCCTTCACCATCATAAATTAATACCCGCTTCGTTTGTTTCTCTACTTACTCCCTGAATCAAAGAATCCCCCCTCTCCAAAACAAAAACCCCACTCTTATCATTTCTCTCCTTTCAAAGTTCGAACGCCCGGAATCTTTTGTTTTGTTTTTTTTTTCTCCTTTTGTGTTTTAGAAAGTCGAAAGACATGACTGCCCCAGCACAACAAGAACCAACAACCTACACCACCCACCACGTCACAATCCCACCTAGTTTAACTCAGTCTGAATTCGACGAGTTAAACCCTCTCATAACTGAGTTTCACAACTATAGAATCAGCCCGGGCCAATGCTCCTCTCTCCTAGCACAGCGCATAAACGCACCAAACGACCTCGTTTGGTCACTTGCCCGCCGTTTCGACAAGCCACAGACCTACAAGCACTTCATCAAGAGCTGCAGCGTGGCCCCAGGTTTCACAATGACCGTGGGATCCACACGTGACGTGAACGTGATCTCTGGCTTGCCTGCTGCAACAAGCACAGAGAGGCTTGATGTATTGGACGATGAACGGCAGGTCACGGGGTTTAGTATTATTGGAGGAGAACATAGGTTGAAGAACTACAGGTCGGTAACGACAGTGCATGGGTTCGAACGTGAAGGGAAGATCTGGACGGTTGTTTTGGAATCGTATGTCGTTGATGTACCGGAAGGGAATACCGAGGAAGACACACGGCTGTTTGCTGATACTGTTGTCAAGCTGAATCTCCAAAAACTTGCGTCTGTTGCTGAAGGCTTGGCTCTTGACGGTGACGGTGACGGTAAATAATAACCCAAAAAATAAAAATAAAAACAAATAAAACCCAAAGAGCCAAAGACTCACTCGGCAAGAGTACTTTTTTTTTCCCCTTAAATTTTTATTTTTAAAGTTTAGTGAGTATGTTTTTCCTTCTCTTTTTTTATTTCGCGCAGTTAATTGGTGTATTTGGGGAAATGAAAATATCCTTTTGTTGGAATATAGATTGGTTATTGATGCGCCTTGAATTTTCCAGCGAGGGGTCGTGTTCCTTTGGGTTTTACTTTTTACCACTGTGATGATAATGCTCTGTTGGAAATGGGAGTGGAAGAGGAAGGTAAGGGCATTAGAGTCAATGCACGTGTACAGTCAGAGATTTTGAGTCTTGGGAATATCAATGTCTTTTAAGTTTTTGTGAAGATTAAGAAATTGGTGTGCTGTTTCGCTTTATCTGTTTTGTCTTTCTTTCTGTTCTTTACTTGTTTCAGATGATGTTCATCCTGGCTGGTTGGTTCAGACAACACAAATAACAAAGATGCATGAGATGAAAGATAAGGGCTTGAATTGATTAAACTCGCAATTAGCTAGATATTGTTGAAAGATAGATAGCTGTGGTAGAAGATAAAAAATAATAATGCAAAAATAAAAAGAATACAGAGAGAAAGAGATAAAAATAATAATGCAAAAATAAGGGGCAACTGTTTTGTCATGGGGATGGATCATTCTAACACATACGGGGGAGAGAGATCGATCACCTGTTGTGATTTGTGACAGGTAAAAGGAGTGGATTTTCCAGATGGGAAGAATCTCTCTCTGTGTGTCTAATACTGCGCTTACATACCTTCAGAATCTCCTGTAAGTTATTGATCAGATAAAGTAGAGTGGAATGGAAACACCAAAATCTTAAAGAGCAGCAAGTTCCGTATTCAGCTCAAGGCATTATGGAATGCTCTTTTTTTTTTGTTTTTAACAGAAGATTGATTGCCCGCTAGATTATTTAGGTTATAAAGTACTCATAACCAGAGGCCGCATGCACGATCACTGCCTGATCATCTAGGAGTGTCTGTATAATTTATGGATAAATAATACATGCGGAAAGTCGAATTTTCCAAAATTTCCTTCCTTCTTTCTTTCCTTTTTCATTGGAGGGAAATGGGATGTATGTATTTGCAATTAGACTGAGTGGGTTGTTATATTTTTTTTTTATGTATTCATTCTGATTACCAATTTGGTTATTCATATTGATATTGTTTTCTATTTGCATAATTCTATATATAGAGTATGACAAAAATATTATCAGAATTTTGACTTTTTGTTGGCTAAGTCATTATAGCCGTACAAAACATTATTAATAAGAATTTGTCTTTTTGTTTTTAATTTCAACCCTTCATCATCGACTCAATCTTCTTTTTATTTATTTAATTTTTTTAAAAAAATTATTATCAAATATTAAATTGCTTTGAAAATTATATCTTGTGATTAATATTTTTTTATGATGGGTTATATATTAGCTTTATAAATTTATTTTTTTTTTCGATTTCAACCTTCAACATTAGATTTGTTGGAATTGAGATTTTATAAAAAAATTTTCAATTTATTTTTTTAATTTATCTTGATCTCATAACCAAATCACAAGTTTAATAAACTAACCTAAGTTTACTAGATCATTTTCTGAGCTGCTTTTTTAACTTATTTTTTTAATTCATCATTTAGCATTGGGTTTGTTGAAAATTAGGTTTTATTTGCTTTCTACGAGGCTATTTTGATTTCATGACTCAAGTTGCAGATTTGGAAAGTTAACCTGAGTTGACTCTTTATTTATTTTTTGTTCTTTTTTAATTGGGTTTCGTAATTAATTTTGATTTGCTTTTCTAGGGGTTATCCTAGTCTCTTAACTAGGATCACGGGTTTGACAAGTTTTTCTGGGTAAACTAGGTTCTTTGTTATTGGGTTCTTTTTTAATTTCATCATATAATATTAAGTTGTTTATGAATTGTATTTCGTAATTTTTTTAATTTTTTTCTGTGAAGTTATTCCGGTCTCATGAATTTAGTTTTTTTTTCTTATTTCAACCTTCAACATTTGATATCTTGAAAATAGAGCTTTGCAATTTTTTATTTTTTTATTATTAAGTTATCCCAATGTCATAACCAAAATCACAGGTTTAACAGGTTAGCTCAGGTTAACTTATGTTTTTTTAGTTCTTTTTTTAATTTTTATTTTTTTATTTCATCATTCAACATCAGATCGGTTGGAAATTGGGTTTCATAATTTTTTTATTTACTTTTTATAGGGTTATCTTGATATATCTTGACTTGAGTCGTCATTTTAACAAGTTAACTCGAGTTGACTTAAATATTTTTTTTCTTTTTTAATTTAATATTTCTTTTTAATTTTTTCCTTCAATTTATTGGATTTATTAGGAATTGATCTTTATAATTTATTTTGATATGTTTTTTTATAAAGTTATGACGGTTTCATAACTCAGATTGTAGATTTGACATATTAACCTTGGTTAATCTAATATGTTTTCATTTTAATATTTAAAAAAACAAAGTTATTTAATATATCACAATATCAATATTTTAAAAAAGATATTATCCAATAATTAACATATTTTAAGTTTATAATTAATTTTTTTATTAAAAAACATGTTAGCAACGAGAAAAAAAAATGTTAAAAATTAATAATTTGATTCGCCGAACAACACAACATGGTCAACAACGATGTAGTTTAAACTAATAACTTCTTCCATGTTAGGAGTTAAACTTTGAGCTTGCGACTTTCGATTATAAGTATCAATTAATAAGGATACAAGGCAGTTGTATAGTGACAATTGTACAAAATACGCAATGCTATATTAAGGTAGCTAATCCTGTAGATCCCAACAGATATACAGACGATGAAGCCATATTTTGACTCTAATTCGTGGAGTTAAACCTGTGTCAATGACTCTGCGTAGCTACTATAGCTAGTTCCATTTCTTTTTGGGACAATTCTCACCAACATTTTTTTATATAAAGTTTTTGAGCAACTGCCCTATCCTTTTCTGGATAAGCAATAATTAGGTTTGCTTTTTTAGCTCATTTCTTAGCTCAATAAACTTAAAATGGTTGATATTGAACCGGTTTAATGTGACCTTTTCTATTGCTTAACTGAAGCTATTTGTACGCTTATCTGTACTTTCTAGTGGCGAGTATGCAGAATTTATGAGAAATAAAGGAACTTAATCAAAGGCGCGCCTGTTGAGATTAGAAGAATGATCTAATTTCAAATACTTGGCTATAATTAAGTCTTGGTTCACGCTTAATTTGGAGTCGTCTGCATTGAAGTGAAAACGCCGCAAAAAGCAAAATTACACTCCCTGTGCACTGGTGACAGTGATAAGTGGATTCGAACCAAGTCTCGATCTGTAGGTTGAGGTGCTAAGTACTTAACGAGCTGCAATTTAGGAGCATAGTTAGATTACTTGTGTGCAGCTGGCTGGGCGGCTTGAATGCTTTCCAACATTTATATTCTAGGAAAATGGTGCGGCTTGTAGAGTCAGGGCAAAGTCAAAAGGTCGGCGAGGAAGAATTTGAGCCCTCCGCTCTGCAGTTCCCTTGAAATTAGGCGGTTAGAACAGAGGTATCTATAAAAATCAAAATAAAAATCAATCAAATTCGATCTGCCTTTGCCGCTATGTTTTGAGAAAAAAACCATTATTATCAAACTATCGTCGAAACAAACCTTTAATATGAAATCTGACTATTTTAATCATCAAAACCATGAAAACCAACAGTTTTTTTAGGTGTTTTTCAACATCTCTCTTTCTATGGACCCCAAATTAATGTTGATCGAAACAAATAAAACGAGTTGATGAGTAAAGAACAACCAGATTACATTAGACCAGAAACTTCTCATCATTAATAAATATATTTTTCAAAGAACAACATCAATGTTTTCTTGCGATAGTAATGCAATTGTGAAATGATTGACTGGAAACTAGAAAGCTGGTTGCGACGTCATAATCTTCAAGGGGATTGGATAAAACAGTACTGGGGGCAACGATGCTGCTTCATTGAATGGTTATTTTCCAAACAAAAGGTGTACGGACGTAAGAAACAGTATGCAAATACACCATCCAAACTCTCTTGTTGCTTTCCTAAAATATTTTAACCACCGCTAATTGGGCGGAAAGGATAGCTTGATGGTCACTGATTGATGGTATGTGTTTATCTTTGATTGCCTAGACCATGTTGAGGCACTGTCCTGATGACGGGAAAGTCTTCAGATTGCGACTTGCCTCTTTATGGTAGGGGAGTGAGGTTGCAAGTTGCCAACTTGGCTAAAAAGAAACAAAGATAGAGGGGGGCGATTTGTAGCCGTAGGAGTTACAAAGCCCAGTTTTAGAGAGGGAAATGCTCGGTGGGGTTCATCGGAGAATATCTCTGCCTCAATTTGGGTACTTTCTTTAGTTATTTACTGGTTCTTTTTTTGTTCTTGAGAAAAGCAGTGGCTACGCTACATTAAGGAGAAAAAGGCCTTAAAAGCCGATCAACGAGAAGCTATTATTACCTTTCAGTGTCATGCGCCAAAAGGCTTAGATATGAGGACATCGTGATTTGTAGATGCGCGCCTCTGCTTGGGATTGTTGTTTAAGAATGTGTTGATGTAAAAAAACAATTATTTTATTGTATTTTTTAATAAAAAAAAGCTTTAAAAAACACCATTATTGTACTTTCAAACACTTCATCAATCCCTCTTTCCATGGATGACATCGATGTAATCCCCCAGTTTAGCTGATAGAATGAAAGATTAATAGCTTCAATTTCCTTGTTAATTGGTACTTCTTCTATGCGAAGTGGAAACTGAGGCAAACTGGTATATCTTTTCAATTTTTCCAACTGATTTAATTAGCTCGTTATTCAACTTGACGTGCGCTGGCACACATAAATATAGAAATGGCGGCAGCTAGTTGGGCACAGTTCATTATTCAACCTGACGTGCGCGGGCACACATAAATATAGAAATAGCGGCAGCTAGTTGGGCAGCCACCTGCTGTCTTGGAGAGTTGCATTGCAATTTGCGTGGAGTTGCAAGAAATGTGATTCAGTGTCCCACCGCTTGATTCCTTGGACTTGGAGAGCTGGGCAGGACTGAGGACATGAACAAATTGCCTAGAACAACAGCAATTCATTTCTTTGGAAATAATGCCAAATTAAATAGCTATGAAAGTTTGGTTTTCATTGTCAAGAGAGATCATTCCTTATTGTCATGTCGTGGGTCTCGTCACAAATATGGTCATCAAGAAATCTCACCTCTGCTACCTTTAATATTGAGTTGTCTACCTCGCAGAGAAAAAGTGATTGTTACATTATATTATATTGAAGAATATGATAATGATTATATTGGGTATTTTTTATATAAAAATATATTAAAATAATATTTTTTTATTTTTAAAAAATTATTTATGAAATTAACATATATAAAAAAAATAAAAACAACAATAATTAAATTTTAATAAAATACCGTTTTGAAAATAGTTAGTCAACTCCTGCAATGATACGTATTTACAAGTAGATATAATTTATTTACAAGTATATTTGATAAAAAAATATTTTTATTTAAATAAAAAAATGTTTTATTTAAAAGTTAAAGTTTGTAACTTAAAAAACTTACTTTGTCAATTTTTTTTAATCAAATATACTTCTATTTAATTTATTTTTATCATAAATTATTTTTAAAAAATAGTTTCTTAATTAATATTTAAAGTTAGAGTGGCTTTACCCAAATCATGCCACAACCCGTGTTATTTATACTCCATAGGTTCATATTTTTTAGCACGTGGAAAAAATAAAAATAAAGAAACCAGCTTCAAACAAAGTAAACACCTATATAGTGTGTTTTTGTGGGAGGTGAGTGGTTTTTTTTTAATGAAAAACATGTATTATTGCTTTTAAAAGATGTGATTTGTGTTTTAAAAAGATTGTATTTAAAAAAAAATCACCATACCTCTTACCTAAACACACTCTATCTTGCTTGTAAGAACACACCCATTGTAGTATAATTAGTATTATGATGGTTGTTGTGGTTGTGGTTTGAAAAAAATTATTTTATAAAAAGTATTTTTAGTTGAGGTTGGTTTGAAAAAATATATGTTTGGTTAAAACTGTGGTTGAAATTGAGGTTGAACAAAAAATAGTTTAATGAGTTTAGTTACAAAAATACTTTTCAAATTAAGGTTATAAAATAACTAAAAAAGATAAATATTAATATTGATGATTTTTAATTTAAATATTGTAGATTTAACTACTGCTATTACATCATGAAATAAATAATGGTTTATATAAATACAATTTCCATGGTTTTTTAAGCGTGCAATAAAATACAGTAAAATATCATTAGAAACAAAATTGAGATTACGTTTAAATTCTGTAAATACTAAATCATCATGCGATCTCTTTCTAATTGATGTAATGTCATTGAATAATGTTAAATACTTATTTTTTAAAATAAAACATAATTAAAAATGATTTTTTTAGTGGTTCAGACCCGGTCTAAAATATTTAGGTTCAGACTATACCCGGTCCGACCACTATCAACGAATAAGCCGAACTGTGCAAAGTGAAGTAAAAACTCACTTTGCACAGTTATGCAGAGTGAATAAATTCACTCTGCTAAGACTGAACGCGGGCAGAAGCAGCGAATTTTTGCTTTTGTTAAACTTGAGGTACAGCCGCAAGTATGGTGGGTTCCACCAAAAAAAAATTATATTTTTAAACCTAACCGAACATCAATATCTGCAGCATATAACCAATATTATTTTCTACCGCAGTGACAAACGGGCACTCAATCACATAGTCAGACAAGTTTTTAAAGCAATTCTTCATATTATTTTGGAGAATCTGGATCAAAACAATTAAGGACGTGAAGCATTGCATTCCTTTTTGATACATTGAATTGCTTCAGTAGAATCAAATTCAAATTCCAACCTTCCACACTGCATATCAAATGGCAATTTGAATATATACCAAGCCTATAATTCTACTGCCATATTTTTGTTTCGAAGGTTCAGTTACTCTGCACTATTTAAGTATTTTAAAAGTAAAACGAAAAAAGAGCTAAAATATTTCACATAAATTGAAACTAAATGCTCATAAGCACAAACCCTTCATAAACTTTTAATACAATATTAACGTTATAATACACCTCAATACCAATATATAAATCGCAACCAGTGACACTAGAAAAAGAAGAAGATGTTTTAGAAAATTATTGAATTCCTAAAAAATACGTCAATCACGTTTTTCGTTATCTTTTATTTATATACCACCCAAAAACATTAAAAAAAATATGAAAAAAAACGCTTAAATCACTCGTAATCTACACAGTAAACAACAAACGACTGATGAGAAAGGTTAAAAGAGGACTTTGTTAAAAGAAAACGTAAAACTTCACTAAACTATGGGCTTGCCACATTGTCGTAGACTTCCTACCAAATTCAGGCTTAAGCTAAGGCAGCCCATTTCAAGAATGAACAGTTTTTGTTAAGGGGAGCTTTTTTCTTTCATCTTATATCACAGAGTTTGGTTTTTTTTTTTTTAATAATATAGATGTTTGGTCGATTAATTTTATGGATTCTAAAGTTAATAATCATGTAAATCTCCAGTAATTTTAAAATTTATAATACTCGAACTGATAATTTTAACTAGTTGAACTATATACCTGAAAAACTTTTAGTTGTTGTAACCTCAATACGGAAAAAATGAGAATTTGGAAGGCAACTGTGGGAAATAAAGAGAGGCTAGATTGGGATATGGGCGATTAAAATATATGGTTGGTGAGCTATTTTAAAAATGGAGAAAAGCACCAAATTTGAAGTGGGCTCTGTCTTATAATCAAATAGCTTTCAAAATTGTCATCAGACTAAACAAAAATCTGATTGCGATATGAAATCAATACATAATTAATTCACGGATTAATCTTATTATATCAAATTAATCTACCGGACAATCAAAGTAAGACAATATCTTAAAGAATCTTAATGGTTTAACTGATCTTAAACATGATTAACGACTTCCAATTACGAGACCCCTTGACTCGAGATTAGCCCAAGTTAAGTGACAAGCAAAAGTGCATTAACTAATTTTCTAACATCTCAGACCAACTTGAAAGCTAATTATAAATACAATTAAAAAACATGTGATGGTTTAACTGATCATATCTAAACAGGTTACTATATTTGTTTAGTCGTTTGGTTGATAACTTTAGCTCAATGGTTATTCGCATGGAAATATTGTTGACATCGTTGATTTGATTTGTAGTGGAAACAAATTTATTTTTGTTTTATAAACAACAAAAAAAATAAAACCTAGTTCAGGCGCGTGATGTACCTTAATTATTTTTATTTGCTTTATTTTTATTTATTTTTTTCAATTTTATCTTTTAACGTTGGGTTTTTATTGAGTTTTATCATTTGAAATTAGATTAATTGAAAATTATTTTTTATATTTTTTATCATATAATAAAATAAAAAAAATTATTCAACATAATAAAATTTATAATTCGGGTCACGGGTTTAACAAGTAGAGTAAACTTAGCTTTTTTTTTTTTTTGGTTTTTTTCTTGAAACTTACTTGATTGATAAGGTTATGTCGGAGTAATTTCAACGATTTAATTTAAAAACTAGACTAAATTAAAAATATGGTTAAGATTTTTCAGATTTCAATTATATCTAGTTTAATAACAATATTAAAGTTTCTAACAATCATTTAGATATATTTTTTTTTTAATCTCTGAGAAAATCTAGGACCAACTACAGGAAAACACAGGCTATAAACTAGTTACATTTAAAAGGAATGCCTTACTGGAGAAAAGAAAAAACATCAAATGGATATAAAACTGTCGTTCAACCCATTATTCAAATCCAGTCCCTGATGTTTGCAAGAAAAAAAGGATTTAATATTTGTCTAGTGTTCAAATTCAGTCCCCATAACTTTAATTTAATTCAACTTCGTTTAATTTTTCCAAATCTAGCATCAATCAAGAGTTAATTGTTTCTTGATAGTACTTTCTTTACTTAAAAAAGGAATCGATAGTCTTCAGGCTCAAGGCGATAGACAAGTAGCCAATACATTTAACGTACGAGGATCAAATTATATATAAAAAAAGTTGATCACAAAAAATTAAAAGACTAAAAAAGAAGAAGAATCATGGTGTGAATCCATAATGTTTCCCGTCACAATATAAGCTGATATCGTTTGTTTTTGTATTTAAATTATGGTTAAGTATATTTTATAAATATATTTGGCTTGAAAAAACATTATATTAATATTTTTTTT
>Ga0325401_1005770_pt1 | contig 11904 bp, 10 predicted proteins | sample PopdelMetagenome_FD_205666 | JGI IMG/M metagenome (GOLD analysis project Ga0325401, IMG submission 205666) | Populus deltoides microbial communities from Bellville, Georgia, United States - Xylem-PdKOR-R2 | ecosystem: Host-associated > Plants > Phyllosphere > Stem > Wood/Secondary xylem | place...
GGGTCGTCATTGGGGCTAGAATATGACACTAGCTCCGTCTATGTCTTGGCGCCAGAAGTAAACATGTAACAGCGCATGGCGATAGACAAGTGGATGCTAGCTAAATAGCGCTGATTGGCCAGATCAAACACGGTGCGCGTATAGGCTTCCGCGCGGAAGCCTATACGCGCACCTGATCAGTGAAGGGGTAAGCTCCAACGGGCATGCGCCACAACTGCCTGACTCGTAGAAGCCCCCCATGCTGGTGTTCACCCAAACAGGTAGATAGTTGTGCCACCTCCCAGGTAGAAAACAACGTTCCTTACGCTAGCAGCTAGGCCTATAGCACACTTCCGCCGAGCGCATTTGCACAGGGGATGAAGCTTACTGTTTTACTAATTCATCCAGCACAGCATCGCGCAGCTCGCCGGTTTTGCTCACCAGCTTACCTTCAGTGAGGGTGCCCATGTTCACGCCGAGAAAGAAGTATAGCTGCTTATCAGGCAGGTAATATAGAGCGCAGCCGGCGCCGAGGCCTGCGCCACCGTGTCCGTAGGCTACGTGGCCTTGGTGCTCAATGTGGTACAGCCCCATGCCGTACTTGGGCTTACCGGTTTCGGGGTCCTTCACCCAGCTCATCATCAGCTGGCGGGTGGCGGGCTTGAGCAGCCGGTCTTCCATCAGGGCCCGTAGGAAGGCTACGTAATCCAGGGGAGAGGCCACGATGCCGTCGTCGCCATACAGTGACTCGACGTTGATCTGCTGCATCTGCGACACGTTTTCCACCTGTCCGTGGCCGTAGCGCTCAAAGTAGCTGTTGACTACGTCGGGCTGGCGCAGGTAGCTAGGTGTGTTGTGGTAAAAGGTATTTTGCAGAGCTAGCGGGGCGAGGATGCGCTCCTGAATCAGGCGGGCATGGTCGCCGTGGATAGCATCAGTAATCAGGGCGACGAGCAGGTAGTTCGTATTAGAATAATTGAACTTGCTGCCGGGCTCAAACGCCAGCTTGGTGCCGGTTAGGTAGTCGAGGTAATCGGCGCTGCTGAAGCGGTGCCGCGGGTGTTGCAGCAGGTAGGCTATGTATTCGGCATTGCTGGCGTAGTCGGATAAGCCAGAGGTGTGATTGAGCAGCATGCGCACGGTTATCTTTTCCGGCTCGGGCAGCTTGCGACTCACGTTGGCCGGCAGGTACTTGGTAATGGGAGCGTCGAGTTGCACCTTGCCTTCCTCGTAGAGCAGGAGCAAGGCTACGGCAGCGTAGGTTTTGGCCACGCTTTGCCCGTATTGCAAGTGGCAAACCTGCATGGGCGTGCGAGTTTCGATTTGGGCAAAGCCGGCGGCATCGGCCCAGTAGCCTTCTGCGGGGCTATACACGGCCACCGCGCAGCCCGGCAAGCCAGCGGCTGCATAGCGTTGTAGCACCTGCCGAAGGGCCGCTGCTTTGGAAAAGCTAGGGTTGATAACAGCCGGGGCGGTGCAAGTCGTGGCCGGGGCGGTGAAATCGACGGGCGTACAGGCGCCCAAGGCCAGCAGTAGGCCCAGACACAAGGTTTTCATAGCGGATCAGTGGTGAAAGAGGTAGGCCCGGACACCGACTTGCAGCAAGCGGTTGGGCACGATTGGGATGCTGGGGTTGTAGCCGTGTAGCACGAAAATCTGGTAGCTGACGAAAGGCGAAATCCGGGGCGCAGCTTGCCACCCGTTGTAGCCCACCGACACCCCCACCGGCAGCATCAGCGTGAGCTTGCCGCCGTGGTTGTGCGTTTGCCAGCTGTCGTCTTTCAGCTCGTAGGAACGGCTAGGCTTCATGGTGTACAGCGCCCCGACTCCGGCCCGCAGCTCGGCGTACAATGGTCCGAACCGCGGGCGGTACACCAGCTGCGGCGCCACGTACAGGCCGTTGCCGGCGTAGCGATTATGGTAGTACCCTACCTGGGCGCTCTGCAACAGCGTGGCGCGGCGGTTGTAGCGAAACTCAGTACCTAGGTTCACCCCAGGATTGGAAAAGGACGTTGGCAAGTCGCCCAGCGGCGTGGAGAGGCTGTGAAACTGTAGGCTCGCGACGACGGGCCAGTTGTGATAAGCACCCGGGGCTTTGGGCGCTTGAGCGTAGGCTTCTACAGCACTGAAAAGCAGTACCGTAGAAGCCCAACAAAATAGGTTCGTTTTCATAGAATATGGAGAAGAAGCAGAGACAGAGACGTGACGAGCACCACAGAAGCAGCTGACCGTGGTCATATCAGACAGAGTAGTCCACGGCCGGCCTGCCCACAAAGGGCGACGCAAGTGGAAAGGGAAGGCTACGGCCTACACAGCAGGAGCAAGCTGTGAGAACCCCAGTCCGTGAAAAGCTAGCTTGGCGAAGCAATCTTCTTGGTGCACTTTGCCTAGCCCAGAAGCGCTTTGCGAAGCATTACTCAGGAGCCTTTGAGAAGGCTGATGAAGAGCTAATTGCTGGCGTAGTGGATGCTAGGCCACTTCTGCCAGCCACCCGCGTACACGCCCTTCCAGTCGCCGGCCACTGGCGCATTGGCACCGCCATTGCCGTTGGAATCGCCACCCTGAGTGTCGTCTTTGTAAGAGGTAAATGTCACACCCGAGCCATTGGCGTTAATCAGCTGTGCGAGGCTGTTGCGCAGCATAACCTGCATGTTGGGCAAAAACTTCAGCGTGACGTTGTTGCCCAGGCGCAAGGATTTATCAATGGCTAGGTCAATATTTTCGGCGTTCACGTAGGCCACTTCGGTTTCTTCCCAGCTCACCGTGGGCTTGCTCAGGTTGTGGTTCCACGCGGCCACGATGCCTTGGTACTGGTTTTTCTCGCTGGCCTTGGCGGGGTTGTGGAAAGTGTTGGAGTCGTCGAGGTCGAAGCTAGAGGTGACGGAAAGCGGCCGCACGTTGTCGTAGAAGATGTTGTGCTGAATAACGGTGCCGGCATAAGCCCGAGATGCGTCGAGGGCGGCTTCGGTCACGAGGTCGTCTTGCCCGTTGTGAGCAAAGGTGCAATGCGTTACGCTAATGACGCTGGCAAACAGATCGAGGGTATTGCCACCGTTGCCGCCGTAGAAGAATTGGCAATAATCAAGTTCGGAGCCGGCGGTGCTGCCCATCACCAGGTTGCGCCAATCCTTTTTGGCCGCGGTGGTGTTGGTGCCGTCGTGGTTTGTGTCGCCGCCGTGCGCGTCGTCCTTATAAGAGGTAAAGACGATGGGCTGGGCGCTAGTGCCGCGGGCCAGCAGCTTGCCGCCGCTGTTGAGCTGCATCAGCGCATTGGGCAGCAGCTTGAGCGTGACGCCGGCACCTAGGGTAAGAGCCGATTCCCAATACGTATTTTCGAGCACGTACGGCACTTCCGTTTCGCCCCAGCTCAGTGCCTGCGACGGGGTAGAGGTGTCTTCCACCCAGATGCCCTGAAAGTCGTTTTTCTGCGCTGCGTTCTGCGGGTTCTGGAAGGAGTTGGAGTTGTCGAGGCTGAAGAGGTTGTTGACGCGCAAAGGCAACTCGTTGTCATAGAAGGTGTTGCTTTCAATAACGGTGTTGGCTAACGCCTCGTCAGCGTGCAATGCGCCGGGCTGGTTGTTTCCGCCGCCTGCATTGTGGGCGAAGGTGCAGTGGCGGACCGTGGCGCTACCGTTGAACAAAGCAAGCGTATAGCTCAGGGTGCCGTTGCCGCCGTAAAGCAACTGGCAGTATTCTAAGCGCGAGCCGTTCTTGCCATTGAGGTTGATATGGTTCCAATCCTTGCGGCCGGGGGTGCTGGTGCTGCCATCGGTGTTGGTGTCGCCGCCGTGGCTGTCGTCCTTGATGGAGGTGAAGAAAATGGGCGTGGCAGCAGTGCCAACAGCTTCGATTCGGCCGGTACCTTGCAGCTCTAGTCCGCTGCCCGGCTTAAACTTCACGACCGTGCCCGGTTGTACCGTCAGTATGTTGCTGAGCCCCACGTTCCCATCCACCACATACACATTGCACGATTCCCAGGTAGTGGCCGTCGTGATGTTGCCGCTGACTGGAATAATCTGGCGGGTGCAGCCCGCGCCTGTTCCGACCGTGATGCGCTGGCTGGTGGTGTCCGCGCCGCCCGCGCCCGTTGCTTTGAGCTTTACGCGGTATATGCCGGCGCGGGCATACGTATGAGAAAACTGAGCGTCGGTTTGACTGCCCGTGGTGTTGTCGCCAAAATCCCAGGCGTAGGTAGTGGCGTTCTGCGAGGTATTCTGAAACGCGACGGGGCAACCGTCTTGGCAAGTGCCTCTAGTGTACGTAAACGCGGCTTTGGGCTTCGTGGAAGGCGCTGGCGCAGGATCTTTATCCTCACAGGCAGTGAGTGTTAAGGCAAAAAAGCTTACCACCAACGCTGGCAAACGATAAGGAGAGAAACGCATAAAAAAGTGTAATTGAAAGGAAGGAAGAACAGAAGAATTCGTGCGCGTGCCGGGCTAACCAGTACCTAGCTGCGGCACAAGAACGAGCCACATGGGCAAGCGCTAGCCTAGGCAGTTGGCTGCGGCCACTGCGACACGATGGAGAATGGCTGAAGTGGTATTTTACCTAGAGGGCGGAAAGCATCATTGCTTCACTACACGCTGCCGCACTACCTGACCATTGGCGAGCGTGAATGCGGCCACGTACACACCAGCGGTCAGGCCGCGCAGGTCGAGCGTAGGAGCGGGGGCGGTGGGGGAAAGCTCGAAGTAGCGCACCAGCCGGCCACCTAGATCGGTGAGCGTGACGGCGCGAAGAGGCTGCGGCGTGTGAGTGGTAAGGTGCACCAAGTCGGTCGCCGGATTGGGGAACAGCCGCACTTGCTCTTGCTCTTGGTGGGGCCGATTGGCAGTTACCACGCTGGTGGTCCAGTACACGAGCGGGTCTAGGTTTTGCACCATGAAGAGCTTGCCGTCGGGCAACTCGGCAAATTGCTGGGGTTCGTGCAGGCCATAGATGCTCACCCCTAGCCCTGCATTCAAGAGGCGCCAAGTACGTCCGCGGTCCTGCGATACCAAGGTTCCGCCGAAACCAGGCAGCCCGGTGCGCGAGCTGTACCAAGTACCATTACCGGCAAAGTGCAAGGTGTTCAGGGGCAGACGAAACCACCAGTTTTGTGCGGTGGTACCTCCGCGCACGCTCCAGCCGATGCTAGGGTCAGCTACTTCTGCTGCGTTCTTGGTGAAGTTGCCCATCACGCCAATGCTGCTATAACTGCCAGTGAAGCTGCACTGGAGGGAGTCCTGTGGGCTCACGGTTAGCGTCGTAACTTCCAGAACTCTAACCGGACCCGAAAAATCGGAGCTGCGGAGGTGAAAGGGTAAATACTGCCACTGCTGCCCATTGTCGACTGACATATACAGCCCCGGTTGGTGGTCCACTGCTTGGTCGGCCACGGCCGCGTACACCCGCCCGTGGCGGTCGACGGTGAGTTGATTGACGTAGCGCCCGGCGCCAAAGCCCGTGTTGCGGACTTGCCACGTCCACCCCTTGTCGGCGGAGAAATACACGCCGCTCCCGATGCTGCCCGTTGTGGCATAAGCGCCCGTGCCGAGGAGAAGTTCGCCCTGCGGGGTTTCCGCAAAGGTGGTAATAGGGTAGGACGTAGTTAGGCGAACCGAGTCCCAGCTAGCTCCGGCATTGAAACTCCGGTACACTTTGCCCAGGCCGCCAGCCAGAAGCTCCCCACTACGCGTAGCATACACTGCCTCTACGAAGTGTGCCCGCAAGACTAGGCGCCAAGTGCGCCCTTGGTTGTTGGTGCACATAATTCCGGTCGCCACGGCTGTGATTAAGGTAGAGTCACCCGTAGCGGCTATGCCTGTTTTGGGGCCACCGGGAAAGGAATGCGTTGTTTGCCACGCCGATTGCGCCCGAGCACCTAGGCTGCTGCCCAACAGGAGCAGCCCCAACGCCGCGCGGCACAGCTGGCCGCCTAGGTTTACCAAAGAAGACGCAGAGCGCCAGGCAAAAGCATTCATAAGATAAATAAGTGGATAGGATGCAAGCCGTGACTACCACAACTGGTGAGACGGGCATAGGCACTTGCTAGCTTAGGCGCTACTGCTACTAGTACAAAGCTAGGTTGTGGCCACCCGGCGGCCCTTCGCCAAACGGAGTTCTCCTTGTCGCTGGCGGATTATTGCATTTTACTTGGCGCAACTACCGAACGGCCCAGACCATGGATTATAACACAAAGCCTAGCTTAATACCGGCTTCGGGCTTCACGGTGGCTAGGTGACGTTGCAGTTCATAGCCCGTTTCGTGGTATTTCGCTTGAATGTCGTTGGACAAACCCAAGCCTGCGTAGGCCTCTACTAGACCGTGGCTCCCCAACCGACGCTGTAAGCCCCACAGCACAGCTATCGTGGTAAAATCATAGCGCAGGTGCTGGCCAGCGTTGCGCGGGTTCCACCAACTGCTGGTCGACTGAAGGGCAAAGTAGTTTCCTGTAAAAGGGCCGGCTGCTTGCCCTCGCCGCTGCCGTTTGGCTTGGTTGTAATAACGCCGAATGCCCAACTCTGCCCCGGCATTGTACAAGTTGACGTACCGCGTAAGCTGGTGCTCATCCTCCTGATTACGCTTGAGAAGCACTCCGCTGAAACCATTGGCATAAACGGTCCAGTGTGGTAGCAGTTGGTACTCGGCTCCTAAGACAACGGGCGCCGAAAAGCCAGCTGGTGCCCCAATGGTGAAGCCTCGGGTAAGTCCCGTGCTAGCTTTGAATAAGACTTTAGAAGAACGATCCGCGGCGGTTTGTCCGACGGCGGCGTGATGCATGGATAAGGCGATGCTGCCTGCGCAGAGCATTTGCCGGATAAGTGAATGTGACATGTTGGTAGGAGAATAGGACCACTCGCTTGGGCAGCCTGCTCCGGACCAGTGCCATCGGAAAGGGGCGCTTTCTCCTGCTGATCAGGCGGGTAGCCTAGCTAGAATGTTGGGCACAAAACTAGCGGCCCCCTGAGCCAAGCACCTTTGCGAAACGGATTCCTATTTTCCTCCGCCGGATTATAACGGTCGCTGCCCAATCCCCCCTTGCTCTGGCAACGCAGCCATTGGCCATACCGCGTCCGATGCTAGGACCGATAAGAGCAGCCGAGGCTACGCTGCTGCGTGCAGCAACTGCCTACACGCACACGGCGCGGCGTCCTTCACGGTCGCCGCGCCGTTGGTAAAGCGCTACTTAGGTAAGAAAAGGGTTGCTTAGGCGGCAAGCGCCGCGAGCAACGGGTCCGCGTAGATTCGTTGCTGAGACTGGCGCACCTGCGAAGGCCGCAGCCCAAATTTGCGGCGAAACGCCGTGGCAAAGTGGGCTGCATTGGTGAAGCCAACGGATTCGGCCACTTCCTGCACAGACTGGTCGGTGATGGTGAGTAGCTGGTGCGCTACTGTCAGGCGGCGTTCAGCAATGTACCCAAACACGGTAGTGCCGAATAGCTCACGGAAGCCTTTCTTGAGTTTGAAGTCGTTGGTGCCAAACTGCCGGGCCAAGGCCAGCAGGCTTGGCGGCTCGGCATAGTTTACATCCAAGAAGTCGCGGATGGCGTGCAAAATCTCCCGGTCGCGGGATATAGCGCGGGTTCGCAACTGCATCAGCTGCGTTTGCTGCTCAATGAATAGGTCGAGGAAGCGAGCTTCCAGAAACATCTTCTTCAGGGCCCCACCATACGGGCAGTGAATAATCTGCTGAATAAGAGCCCGTTGTTGTGGCGACATAGCTACGCCCTCGGGCAGCAGCACAAAGGGTTCGGGGCGGGCCAATTGGGGGCTGTGCAAGCCAAGCCATTCTTCATTGCTGGTGACAAGCTGCTCAAACAGCGTCCGCGTGAGATGAACCGAAAAGCACGTATGCTGCTGACCGCGAAAGGTATAGACGTTCGTTGGTACGTCGTCAGCCATCATGTTTTGGAAACTCTGCCCCACACGGAGCGGGCGCAGCGCACACGCCCGCGAGTCGACTTGTCCGTCGAGCTGGTAGAGCATAGCCAGCCACGGTTTGTCGACGGCTAGCTCAAGCTGAAGCGGTGCGGCTAGGTTCCCGGTCAAGGCCGTAAGTTGAAAGCCATCCAGGAAGTAATCGGAGAAAACTAGTTGGCTATCAGCGCGCTGCCACGTAGTGGTAGCCTCTAGTAGCCCCGTTTGCTGGTGCAGAGTGGTATTGCTATGATCCGTAAACTCGGCGGTGCGAACTTGGTAAAATGGCTCCATGAGCAGCAAAGTTTGGAACAAAGAGGGAAAAAAGTAGCACGAACAAGCAATTCCCTTGGCTTGAACGTACCACTGGCTACGCCACTGCAAAGTTGAGCATGGCAGTTGTACAGCACAATCCCATAAAGATGTTAAAAACAGCTGTTTAATTCCAGTAAAATTCAGCTACTACCAGCATCTGAGTCCCGCCCCAGATAGTAGCTCGACCAATAGCTGGCGCCTAGCAACAGTAGTAAAAGGCCTGCGTCATACCCTAACCAAAACAGTACTGCGCCCAGCGCTAGCACCGCCCAACTAACCCAGAGCAGGAGCCGCGCTAGTTGCGTTTCGTAAAACGGCAGGCGCCGTCGCAGGCCTGATTTGGCGCGCCGGGCCAGCCGCTTGGCTATTGCATCTAGCCGCACGGTACCGCTAGGTTCGTTGGGGTGGGGGCTGGGTTGGTCGGCTAGGTGCAATACTCGGCCGTCAACCAGCTCTAGGCGCAGGTGGTACTGCGCAAACGCCCGAAACCTGAGCAGCCGCAGCCAATGGCGGTAAGCCTTGATGCTAGCCAGCGGAATGATTTCGGCTGGCTGGCCCTGCGCACGGCTACGGCCGAGGGGCTCTAAATGTAGAGCATCGTCGGGGCCACTGGTAAGCAGGTGGGGGCGGTTGCGGCGGGCTACCCGGCGCCAGGTCAGCAACAACAGCACTACGCCCAGCAGCCCAGCCACAATAGCCCGCGGCCAATTGCCCGCCGAGGCCTTCAGAACCGCCAGCGGCAGTAGCAGTAACCCCAGCCCGAACATGCCCCCCGTCCATACACCGAGCGGGTCCAGCACTACCTGGCTGCGCAGAATGGCGCGGTTAACTTCGGAGCGAGTTTGGGGAGTGGGCATCTAGCTAAATGAATAAGGCCACGGCACTACCAGAATTTCCACCACGGACGGCTCGCCTTAGTGGCCCGCTCTTCCTGCAGGCCCTGCAATAGCTGCTCGTAAAACTCGGGGGCGATGTCGATGGGCTGTCCCGCGACGGCGCGCTGCTGCACCTGCTCCAGGGCCTCGGGCGTGAGATAATGGTCGGTAAGCGCCAGGGAATGGGCTAAATCTTCGTCGGTAGTTGGCTCAGCCCCACAATGCGGACATGATGTGAAAGCGCCCACTTTAAACTCGCCGCAGGCAAAGCAGATGGCTACAGTCATAAGAAGGAGAGAAGCGTAGCTGCGTTTTACCGCGCAATAGTGGGCAAGGTTGCTGCCGGCTTGTTCGACTTTCTGGACGCCAAGGGCCACCCCAGCAGCTCGAATGGGACCAGAAGCTCTGGTAGGTGTACATCGGAACGCTAATTACACTGCTCAAAGGCTACCAGAAAACCGGCAACCTAGCCTGCTGGGGGCCTGGTTTGAGCGGGGGCACGCCTACACCTGGCAGCGCTTTCCCGATCCGGCGCACGGCGAGTGGTACGGCTACCTGAACCGGCAAGGCGACGTGCGGCTCCCGCTAAAGGGCGGCAAATGGAAAAGGCTGCTTTCACGTCCCGGGTGGACTGTACCAGTGCCAACAGGTACTGCAAGACCTGCTAAACAAAGCTTGATAGATAGAAATTTGAGGCCAACGCCAGCCAGATACTAATTGCCTCTGTAGGTACCTAGCCCTAGCTCCAAATATTTCGCAGGAAGGCTTACTACCACTTGAAGGCATACAGAGGCTTCCCCGTGCTGCATTAATTCGCCTATCTTCTTGGCTAAATTGATATTTTACAGCACCTTTTATCCCTTTCCCGACTCCTGATGCGACTCCTTTCTCTTCCAATCATCGTGCTGCTGATGCTAGCTGGTTGTACCACCGGTAAGCCTTCACGCCAGGCAGCGGCATGGCTCAAGCTCTTCAACGGCCAGGATCTGCAGGATTGGATGGTCAAAATACAGCACCACGACGTGGGCGAGAATTTCGGCAATACGTTTCGCGTAGCAGATGGGGTTATTCAGGTGCGCTACGATCAGTACGGGGACTTCAACGATCAATTTGGTCACTTGTACTACAAGGTGCCTTTCTCCCATTATCATCTCAAACTCGAGTACCGCTTTGTGGGCGCGTTGCAGCAAGGGGCACCTAGCTACACCCTGCGCAATAGCGGCGTTATGTTCCATTCGCAAGACCCGCGCACGATGCCCAAGGAACAAGATTGGCCTATTTCCGTCGAGTTTCAGTTTCTCGGGGGACTGGGCGACGGTAAGCCGCGGCCTACTGGCAACATGTGTTCGCCGGGCACGCAAATCGTGTACAAGGGTCAACTCGACGAGCGTCATTGCATCGAGTCGACCTCGAAAACCTATGACGGGGAGCAGTGGGTCCGAGCAGAACTCATTGTGCTGGGCGATTCGAGCATCACCCACATCATCAACGGCGATACGGTCATGCGCTACTCGAAGCCGCAGATCGGGGGTGGGGTCGTGAACCGGTACGATCCGGCCATAAAACAGGATGGTAAGCTGTTAACGAGCGGGTTCATTGCCCTGCAAAGCGAAGGACAGCCGGTGGACTTTCGAAATATCGAACTCAAGGATTTGTCAACGAAGCAGTAGTCCGACGCCGGCACTAGTCTTGCGTCCCGCAACGCCTTTAACGCTGGTTTCCCCCTCGGGGCAGCAGGGTGAACCTGTCTTCTGCGACAACCTCCGAAACAATGTGTCGTCTTGCATCCGCAACAAACGGTGCGAATACTACGCCGTTTCCAAGGGTGAAAATGCGGCTTTCTAATTTGCAACGGCTGACAAGAGGAGCAGGCTTAAGGTAATGCCGTGCGCCCGGAAATACACCCGCAAAAACTTCAGCGCCAGGCGCATGTGTTCCTCCACCGCTTTCACCGAGACGTTCAAATCTTCCGCAATGGTGGCGTACGAAAGTCCCTGCTGCCGACTCATCAGGAAAACCTGCCGGCGTTTGGGGGGCAGTTGCTCTAAGGCAACTTTGTACATATGCTCCAACTCCTCATACTCTAGCTCCGTGCTTTGCGGTTCTAGTTCGGTCAGGGTGCTTTCCGTGCACTCCTGATAAACCCAGTAGTGCCGCCGCCGCAATTGATTTAGAATAGTGCGATAAGCCGACGTATATAGGTACCCTTTGGCCGCCGTTAAGTCATTGCCTAGCTCCCGGCGCTGCTCCCAAAACTTCAGAAAGCACTCCTGCACTACTTCTTCGGCCTCGGCTTGTGATTTCAGCTGGCTCATGGCCAGCCGGAGTAATCCGGCAGCATGCTGCTTGAAAAGCGTCTTGAAAAATAGGTATTCCTCACCCGAGCGAGCGGAAAATGCCTCTTCCGAAAAGTCCCTTGTAATTTCCAAGATCGTGCAGGTAATGGGAAAACAATGTTTCGTTAAACCTACAGAAATACACGAATAATAACTAAGCGCCTAATAATTAATCTTTTGGTGAGCTAGCCGACGAGAGCCAGCACAAGCACCCTATTCCTAAAACAGTAAAGAACCACGCACCTAGGTCATTACAGCAGATGCGGAAACACTACGCCGGTGTGTATGGAGCTCGTTGTCGGCGGTGTTACCTAGGTAGTACTTTGCTTACATAAGAAAACAGTTGCTACTTTATTTACAAGTACAAAATGCTGATAGATAATGCCTTGTGTGTTTTAAAAAACTTGTGTGAAAAATAATTACAAGAAAATTAAATAGTCGACCTAGGGTAGCGCTTGGGTGAAGTGTTGTATAGAGTAGGGAGCTTATTCCACTACCTA
>Ga0325401_1005771_pt1 | contig 11903 bp, 7 predicted proteins | sample PopdelMetagenome_FD_205666 | JGI IMG/M metagenome (GOLD analysis project Ga0325401, IMG submission 205666) | Populus deltoides microbial communities from Bellville, Georgia, United States - Xylem-PdKOR-R2 | ecosystem: Host-associated > Plants > Phyllosphere > Stem > Wood/Secondary xylem | place...
AATTAAGAGCCTTTTTAGCTGGGCTGTGTTTATACGAAGCATAAAAAATTATATTTTTCATCTGAATCATAGTTTTCATCGCATAGATAAAGTCTCAGAGTCTGCCTGAGAATCCGATAACATAGTTACAGTTGTTTTTTAAATATTTTTTATTTAAAAATATATTAAAATAATATTTAAAAAAAGTTATTTTTAATACTAATATATTAAAAAATTTTAAAATTATAAAAAATATATTAATTAAAAAAATTATTATTATTATTTTTTTAAAAACATACAAATAAACAGGATTTAAAAAGAAGGCGTGCCTTCAACGATCAAGCCATCCCATCATTTTTAATTATTGCGCACTTTAAGAGCTGCAATTAAAGACGATGATGAATTTTAAGCTGGAAGGATGATAAAACGAGACCATGATAGTGCTACTCTTTATTGGCTAATAAAAAAGCAGGTGGGGGGCGGGGGGGCATTTATGTCGACGGACCGCATGACCCAACAAAATTACTGCTTGTCGGTCCGTAATCTGCACCCTTGACTTTTCAACCAGGTTTTGATTTATATAGTTCTCTCCATGACTAGAAGGGGAAGTGGTTGGTATACTGAATAAAGAAAGACCGTACATGATAATTTTTTTTGTGAAGTTATTAGGTGTATTTTTTAATAGTATAAAAATTATTTTTTATTATATTAAAAGTTGTTATAGTGGAGATTTTTTTTTAATAAATAGATAAGACAACTTGTTTAATTATTTGCACAAGAATTAACCTGTATTGTTTCGGTTAATATAAAAATAAAAAAATTATTATTATAGTTTTAAATCTTGATTAGATGATAGACCTATAATAAAGTATCAGTTACGGGTCAGGTTTACCGTTGACTATGTTAACACAAGAATAAAAATGATCATCATCATAATTTTAAAACTCAACCAAGGATCGATCCAAAATAAGACCCGAGTCACGAGTCAGGTTAAACTTTAACCGAGTCATCACAAGAATAAAATTGATCATCATCATGTTTTAAAACTCAATTCGAGTGTTGACTTGAGACTAGGCTTGAGTCACCGGTCAACCCGGGATACCCCAAGTCAACATATAGATAAAATTGATTATATTATATTATATTTTAAAAACTTGACTCAAAAGTCGACTCAGGGTAAGGCTTAGGTCACATGTCAGGAGAATCAACCCAATTTGATCCAAATTCAAAAAGATAGAATCGAAGTAACCTTGTTTTGACAAAAAAAAATTTTAAAAAAATTAATAAATTTTTTACTAGTGTTTTATCCCAGGTGAATTCAAGTTTTTGACTGGATCAGGTTGAATCAATTATTCTTTTATTTTTTCTTAAATCTTAAATGGTCTCGACCCAACTAACCATATCTCGTCTAGTATTTATCAAACACAAAATACAACAAATTATTCAGTCAAATCCAATACATACCAAACATACAATATAACAATTACCTACAATCCTATCATATCCGATCAATATTATATCCAAACCCCACCTTATAATAAAAACACAAGAACAAGGAGGCTCAGACAAGCGGTAGTTTTTTTTATTAACTAAGATTTCATAAATTGTAGTCTATGAATCAACATTTTCAAATCTATAATTAAAACACCAAACTATATCACATGAATAAACGGAATCACAGAGTCTAATGTGAAAGCACCTAAAGAACGAAAGATTAAACATTTGACGTCTCAACAGTGAAGAAAGGATCTTCTTACCATGATTTAACTGCCAAGGGCCAAAAAACTTGATTGTAACATTGCCTATCCTAGCGTCCGTCCCAAGCAAAACTGAAGGATGAGCATTCAGGGCCAGATTCAATCTTTTCAATTAATTACAACGCCTGTGTATACACCTACTCTTGGACAAACTGTTGTTATAGGCCCTTGAATATGCCCTCGGTGAACAATTAATACTCTAGAGGTTATACAAACTGAAACCCCACTAGAAGCCTTACATTCTTGAGTTTCTCTCCTTTCTTATCGTGGAGAGGGACTGATCGGATTCCTGGTCTCAGATCCGAGACAGGCAAGCACGTTTGACCACCGAAGTCATCCTTCTCTGACATGTCATACTCTCGTACTTCAATCCGAAGCAAAGCCAATTCGGGAACAGTTAGGGGGAAGGTGAATTCTTGATTCCAAGCTGGAGACCAGTTGTCCTCGATTATCTTTGTTTTTTTCTTTGCAGCATCAGCTGGTGCCCCAACAATGTAAACCTGCAGTGTGGATTATTTAGTTCATTAGTAGGAAGGAACGCGTGAGATAGTTCTTTCAGAAACATAATACAGATGCCAGGAATAATGTAACAGAACAAGGCAGGTCTGGAACCTCAAAGCCCACAGATACCAACTTCCAAAGCCAGTGATTCGAACTTACTCGCAAAATTTAGAAGTTTCCTTGATGAGAACAAGTTGAATGTCCATTTACTGTCATCACACATCATTTTCTTAAGCTAGAGGAAATAAAATATGCTTTGCTCATTAATGGCTTGTAATCACCTCAGAGAATCAAAAGCTTATATTTTCCACTACTAATGAATGTATTACAAATTGAGAAAAAGGCAGGTTCACAAAAACATATTGAAAAGTCCTTTTCCCATTCGTAGGTTGGGAAAACGATGCTCTAGTATTACAAGCCTTAATGACAAAATTCACATTAACATGTGAGCAAGATACTTAATCCAACCGACCTTTGTGTAGAAGTCCGGTGGTGAGTATGAATCAAAGTGCGTGTGGCTAAAATCAAGGCGCCATCCATCGCCCAAGTATACTTTCACCTGTTACTCGATAGAAAGAGTTTGAGAAGAGATTGTCAGTCGAATGAAATTCATTTTCAAGCTAAACAAATACGCTCACCTTTAATGTCTTTGTTACTGCTAACTTTATTTTAGGATCAAACACCTCGTTATTTGGACCTTTCTCCATTAGAAAATCTGGTTTCTTAAGGTAACCACACCCTCCATTGGCCCTAAACATCCCGTGCATCAACCAAAGTGATTTTCCGTATCCCTGTTAAAGGAAAACTCACATGTTATGAGGACTTTATTTGGTTGGCATTCTGTGATCACCATACGTGCAAGAACATAAGCTTCATATTGCTTGACAGGTCATGAATAAAATTCATAAAAAACAGATCAATAGCTACTAATTGGAACATCCAGTTAACCTAACAAAGAAAATTCAAGGCCCAGTGAAATACTAAGCCACTCTTGGTTCCCGAAGAATATAGTCTTTCAACTCTTGAATTCCTTCTTAATGAAAGGAAGTTGCTTGATATGAAATGCTTTATGAACCAAACCTGCATATTAAACGCAATCATCTGAGCTCCATGCATCCATCCAACAAGAGGTTTGTAATTAGAGGAGGTGATCCGAGTTCCCTTAGGGTATATTCTCAGAATATTATTCTGTGTAAATCTGGGAAGGTCAACGGCATATATTAGCACTGGTGATCTGATTTTAACATGGACAGTAGCAATAGAAACTTCTTTCAAGCATCTGTCATCAGGAATGTTTGATAGATACCTCACTACATCAGTTCCATTTGTGGTGGCAGCCTTTTCAAGTTCCTGTTCACTCAAACTAAGACGTCTAACTTTATCAACTGCAACTTTCAATGCATCCTTTAATTGACCCTTTGGCTTCCCAGCATGTATTGTGATTAGACGTTTATATGCAGGTGCCCCTAGCTGGCCTGATTTATTGTCACAATCAGTTAGGTCTGCATCATCTTGATCACTGTTGCTCTGCCATTTGTAAAAAAGTTAAAGAAACGTGTTAAAAAATCTAAATTTGACTAGGCAATATTCACCTCTATGCTCACCCTATCATCAGCTTCTAGTTCAGCTGTATGGTCTGGTATCCCTGATGCTTCTTCATCTTCTTCGGATGAATTCCTTCCACCTGGTGAGAATGCTCCCTTTTGCTTGATGCCATTAGATTCAAGATACTCTTTTGGCGGTTTGGTTGAAATGATTATGCGATGTTTCAATGATTCTGGAGAAGGGAACTGTACCAAGGAATCTGACTCAGGATAGTACAGCATTCCGCCAAATGTCTGAGTAACCATCTACATGCAATGGTATTGGAGATTATACTTAAGAAGGAAGCAGATCAGACGTTTCAAGAAAAATGCAAGTCCTTGAAATTGAATTGAAAGCTAACCTCCGCAACTTTAGACTGAAGGTCTGGCCTAAGGTGATCTTCTAAAGTTATAATGACTGGATATGGAGAACTAGAGAAAGCATAGTCTCTTATGGACTTCAGACATTTAATGAGTGGCACTGGAGTGGTCAGGGTCCTACAATTATTCAGGATGTAACCCAGTAAGAGGAACAATGATTCAGAATCATAACATTTATGTATGTCTTTCATACAATGCATGTTCTTTCGTTAACTCACAAACTCAATTCAGCAAGTTAATTCACTTCGTTTGTGAGTTTCCTCATTTAAGACAACCAACTTTTAGGTACATCATTCAAAGATGATCATGAAAGCTTCTACTTTCCAAATTGTAATATAATGTTATTCACTGCAGATGATTTTTCTCACACCCTCGCTATCAAGAAACTCCAATTTCTTTTGCATAAAATCCATTCAGTGATATCAGTAGGTTTTCTTTTTATTTACAGAAAAAAAGTTAAAGATAACCTGTCCTGCATGCTCCCTGAAAAGGGAAAGATAAATTATTCAGAACAATCAAATATTATGCCGCTAAAAGCTTCTTCATTCTGTTTTGTACTAGCAAGTACACATTTTTTTAAGTGTTACTTGCAATTGAACAAACGTTTCTGATGCACAAATACTACCATCCATGTATAAAAGTAGTAGACATGTCCACAAATACTTAAAGGCGAGGGAAAGGAATCAGTAATCACATTTGCAAAAATTGTAAGTTTGCGATCAGAACATACCTTCCATGAAGAACAAGAATCTCATCTTTTGAGGAACCAGGCCACAAATCTAGTTCAATTACTCTCACACCTCTTTGCAAAGCTTTTACGATTGGGACCTCGCTGCAATCACTGCTCAGTTGATTCCCAGTTAGGTAGGAATTATGCCCTGTATATATGAAATAGTGTGACAATGGAGCAGTCATATCATGGTGTACCTGGAATGACATAATTTGTCAAGGGCAGACTTAACATGGCCCCTTACAAAACTGTTCGAAGCATACCCACATAAAACATACATTTCCTGGGAAGGAAGCAAAACTAGCAAAGATGCAGAGAAGTGTTGCTCCAGAGATCGTGTTCCTAAGAAGTAAGTGTAAAAATCTTTTCTTAATTTTCAAATGAGAAGTATTTATTGTGGTTCTTGACCATAACCAAATTTTTTTTAAAAAAACCCTTCTAATCTGCATATCACCCAATTTATAGGGCTCATGCACCTCATCTCAATGAATAATTCTAAATGTTGTGGTCATGAGTTAGGGATTATTGGAGAATTACATAATCATTAATTTTAAAATCATGAAATTAATTGAGATGCACAAACTAACCAAACATCTACGTTAATAAAAAGATAATTCTAAATGCAACCAAATCAGCAAAGATACTATTACCAAAAGGTGGCAGTAACATAACCAAATTAAAAAAATAAAACCTTACAATCTCCATCATTTGCTGTAAAAAATTACAAACTTCATCCAACCCCATTTTCCAAGCTTCTCTAAAGTTCAAATTATAATGTGAAACAATTAAAACAGAAATGCATTAGCATCAACTGTACAAGATTTTGCTTTCTTTACCCTGTCCACTATCAGAAAATATCCATAATTTAAAAGAATAAATCACAATTGTGATACTCTAAAATTCATAAACGCGCCAAATGTATTTACAGAGGGAGAGGGGGGGGGGGTGTTAACCTGAGAGGTGATGGGCCCATTGAGATCATCATAAAGCAGGAAATGGAAAAAATCATCAAGATTAAGTGAATGTCTACTGTATCTCGTCAAATGATGCCTCCTATTGATAACTTCCTCCATGATCTTCTTTGCCTCCGCCAGCGTGCAGTGAAGCTCGTCCTGGTGCAAAACCAGGAATCGCCGGAGCTGATCGGCCATCATGTGGGACCCACCATCCGAGAACTTGGAAAAAACTTGTTGCACGTCTTTGGGTGGCTCAGCCTCCGTGATCTTGAACTTTCTGTTAAAAAGATTAAACATCTTGTAATTATAGCTCCCCATTTCATCTTTGTTGCTTTTGCTAGGTTCTGGTGACGAAAATGATCTACGCTGGTCTTTCTTGTAGCTCCCCATTGTTTAGTTATCTCTGTCACGCTATCTGGTTTTTGTTTTCTTTTTGGCTGGAAGATTTGGGGGTGAGAGGGAGAGAGAGAGAGAGAGAGAGAGAGACTGGGGAGAGCCTATAAAACAGGAGAATTTGAAGCTCTATCTATCGTTGGAGAAGGGAGACTATGAAAGCAAACGTACCAAATAGATGTCTGGCTTCTTCTTCTGTACATTAATCAAAGTAAACATTAATCGAGTAAACATTAATCGAGTGCCGTGTATTATGTAACAAGTATAATGGAAAGGAAAGGAAAGGATTTTTTATTTTTAGAAATGGAATAAATAAACAAATAGATAAATTTCATAAAATAAATAGATAATCTTATTACAATCCACGTACCAATTTGTCAGTGTCATTGTCTGACAACAGAGAGATTTTTTAGAACGAAGGAAAACCAAGGACAGACAGAAGAGATCCAAAGAACAATAGTAAACTATTCTTTAGTCACTGTATTTTGATGATGACAATAACTTAGTCCTTTATATTTGAAACATTATATTTTAATCCCTCAACTCCCGTTGACTGTTGTGTTATTTAAACATACCAATTAATTTGTCTAAATCAAACATCGAAACACCACCGGATCTCACAGAGGTATCTGATTTCATTACATTAGACCAAACTGTTTGGTTGGAGTGGAGAGATGTCCACCACAACAAGACTGGTGTCCATCGCTCTTTTATGGATTCTTGTTCTCTTTGGAACTCTAGCTTTTATCCAGGTTAGGTTACACACACTCTCTCTCTCTCAACCTTTCTGTTTGTTTCTCAATCCAGGTCTCTCTCTCTCTCTCTCTCTTTTATTTTTTTCCAAACAAAAGAAAGTTTTTTCTTAATTGTTGGGTTATGTTACGTACTGGGTGTATATTTGTGATTCCTGCTGCCTTAATTTTTTTTTTTAAATCAGAATCGATTAAGCGATGCTGCGGTCTCATCAGATCCTAAACTTGTTAATAACGAATTCGGTCAGGTAAATCGAAGAAAGAGATATACTTTGATTGCTCTCTTTGTTTTGTGTAGTAACAAAAGTGTGAATTTATGATGGACAGGAAAACAAGTCAGAGGGGGATTTGGATTTGGAAGGAGTTACTCACAGAGTTTACTTTGATGTTGAGATTGCTGGAAAACCCATGGGTATGTATGTGCATCTCCAAAAAAATTAAAATTATTTGCTTATGGAATTAAATTCTAAATTGGAATTGCTGTGTTTCTCATTCTATCTTATGATGATATGATGAAATTATTTAGACAACAGCATATGAATCTTGGATCATTTAAGTAATGATCGAGTCACTAAAATCTTTAAGCTTGTTATCTTCCCGTTCTTTAGATGCATCATCGTACCAACCAATGTAACTATTCAGTTTCTTTTATGTCATTGATTATGAAGATGCTGAGCAAAAATGTTATCGCTGTAGTTGCATTTGTTTACACTCTTTAGATGGGATTTATTTATATCTATGACTTTCGACATTCAGGTCGTGTTGTTATGGGCCTCTTTGGAAAAACAGTTCCTAAGACCGCAGGTATGGAGCCTAAGTGCAACAGCGATGTTAATTGTTATCTCATGTGTTCCTTGAGATTTGTTATTTTGTAAACTATGCACTTACTAATTTACATGCTTGTTGTGCAGAAAACTTTCGAGCACTTTGCACTGGTAGCCAAGTAACTTCACCTACTGATTTTTTTTTCTAATTTCATTTTGCTACTTTATTGACCTTTTATATGCCGTGGATTACGGGATGATTGCTACTGTGGAATAGGAATTGGAAGAGTACTTAGTTGGGAGAGGAGTAATACATAGTTGGACATTTTTTATTTCATCAATCTTTATCCTGTAGGAATTATACCCTGACCTCAATTTAACTGATTATCGTTTAAAATAGGCTTCAAACTTTATAATTGTTTATTTTGTATGTGGTGAACCTCATTGAAGGGGAGAAAGGAATGGGAAAGAGTGGGAAGCCTCTCCATTTCAAAGGGAGTACGTTCCATAGGATTATTCCCAGCTTTATGATCCAGGGTGGTGATTTTACTCAAGGTGATGGACGAGGTGGAGAGTCGATCTATGGTGAGAAGTTTGCCGATGAGAACTTCAAGCTGAAGCACACTGGACCTGGTAAGCTGGCGCTCTATTACTGCATATTATTAGTTCTAGCCATGACAGTATCTAAAATAGTCTGTAGCAGTTGGTTTCTAGAATGAACAAGAGAGCTGCAATCTTCAAGATGCACCATAGAATTCTAACAATCTAAATTCTACTTTGCAAACAGGAATGCTGTCAATGGCAAATGCAGGACCAGACACCAATGGATCACAATTTTTCATCACCACTGTAGTGACTAGCTGGTAAGTATGCCTGTCTTTGATGAGGCCTGTCCCACCATGTCCCGAGACTATAATTGCATTGCTTAAGGTTTTCAATATCCTGTTCTGCTGTTGTCAAATGTAATTAAAAGGTGTTCTTGGGAGACATGAATTTGTGCCAAAGACTGTCCTGTTTAATTGACCTAATGAGGTTTCTAAACTCACATGCAAGCATTTATTTTTCTTGAAAGGTTGGATGGCCACCATGTTGTGTTTGGCAAGGTGCTTTCTGGCATGGATATTATATACAAGATTGAAGCTGAAGGCAAACAGAATGGAGTGCCCAGACATAAAGTTGTGGTTTTAGACTCTGGTGAAATGCCTTTGTGACTTGCCCTCGTTGCAGTTGATCAGTTCTACCCCTATGCAAACTCATCATAGGAATGGTGATAGATTTTGTACTCCTGTTATGTCTAAATTAATTTCAAGTTTGTGTGTTTTAAAGCTTACACGTTCACAGTTTTATTGTCACTGTGAGCACATTGATGTGTTTAGGCGATTAACATTAAGGTTACAGCACTAATATTATGTCTCCGTGGGTTTATGAGTTCTGCCTTGGATGGTCGGACATCATTTATAAGACATGTTGAAGAGTTCCCTTTGTAAATAGGATGTTGCTTGACAGTTTAGATTCTTCCTTGTAATCGACAACCTTGCAAGTTGCGACAGATCGTTGACTGATCAAAGCGTCCATTCCATTTTCATCCATATTTGGGTGCAGCTCACCCCAAAAGGCCCAAATGCTTATTTTCATAGACCTCTCTACGCGCCACCCTAGTTTAAAACAGCCGATCAAAGGCTTCATTATTATTATTATTATTATTATTGAAAGTTCACCTAATAACCTAAAGAATATATCAAAACAAGCTTTCTCGGAACAGTTCAAAGCACCAGCTCTTCAGTTGCATGTACTAGAAAAGAAGTTAAGGTAACAGGAAATCTTTCCCAAAATTTTAAGAAATAATATTTTTTTATTTTTTAAAATTTATTTTTGATTTCATAACATAAAAAGATCTAAAAATATTTTAAAAAAATTTAATTTAAAGCAAAATAAAAATTAAATTTTTAGAAAGGTCTTTTCTAACCACAAAAATAAACACGACCTAAGTAAATTATCACGTACCCGTTCCTTTCCAACCAAGATCTTATTGCCTACACGTGGATAAGTGCTCGTCGCGGATCAAGTAAAATTTTTTCTAACATAAAAAAAAATATTCAGGTAACATCAGTGTTTTTAAAAAAGTAAAAAAAATGTAACATTTGGATTACTGATTTAACCAGGTTCAATAAACCTAGTTAATTTAACAATATAATTAAAAAAAAAGACATTATAAATAACACGACAAAAAAAAGATAATAATTAACCATAAAAATTATCATGTCAATATCATACTTGGGGAGAAAAGAAAGAAAAGCTTGTTGGAGACTTATTGTCACTCCATCATTGACACCCCTCAACCATCATAAAGAGCTTAATGGGACAGTTAAAATGTCATTTTTAAAGGCTCCATATTGACAATAAAAAAGGTTGCACATGCTGTTAAAATAACGATCCAAAAAGCAAACTAAACAAAATATGATGATCTTATACTTATATTTAACCAATTAATTTAATATAAAATTTTTATAAAAAAACTAGATTTAACAGAGAACGATAAAATAAAAGGACTCGAGATAACTTGGGTCATTATCAAAATTAGTAAAAAATCCTATAGAAAACAAATAAAAAATAACATAATCCAATTTCTATTAAATAAAATATCAAGGGATAAAACTGAAAAAACACGAATTTAAAAAAAAAGAGAAAACCATGCAAGCCCCCATAAATTTTTTAAATTTAAATTAGTCTTTTAAATTTTCAAATAGTTAAATTTTAGACTTGAGTCCAATCAATAAATTCAGTTTTCAACAAATTCAATGCTGAAGCACGAAATCGGGGAAAAGGAACAATTTTAAAAATCTTCCAAACCAAAGATTCATTTGGAGAACACGTCGCGCCAAGACATACTAGAAATCAAGACGAATCAAACATCGTCCTGAAAGCCATCGAATGACCACTGCACAACATCTCACATGCCTCCCGTGAAGACAATCAACAAGCGCTAACCAAGTATTTTTTTTAAATAATATTTATATTAAATCAATTATCATAGAGCCCTCGACAAACTAGATTGTTACAAAAATAAAATAAAATCATCCACTGTTTAAAAAATTAAAAAAACGTAAAGCACATAGAGCTAGATTTTTTTAAAAAATTGCTTTTATAGATGATTAAATAATTTTACTGTAAAAAAAAAAAACAAGAGTGTAAAAACCTTCTTTGCCGCCCCACATGTCATAATGCACACACCACGTAAAAACCTCTCATCGTCTTTTATTCATTAAAATAAAAATGCCTTCACTGATAAATCATTTGATATGTGTTTGGGTGGTGTTGATTCAAATTCCAGTTTCATTACCAGTTCATCATAAAAAAAACTAACACTCAAGAATGTTGCAAATCTTACAAGGATGCTGTATATCTTTTCTTCTTTGAAAAGGTCGTGAAACTTTCTCAGTCTTTAAATTTTAGTTTTTTTAAAAATTGAACCACGATCCTCAAATAAAAAACTCAATTCCTTTTTATTGTATGTATATTTATTTTTTTCAAATGAAATCGAATCCTTTTGTTTTCTGTTCTTTAGATTAAAAATGAATATGAATACTGTTAAGAATTGTGCGGGTTATGATTTTAGGCTCCTATAAATCCTAACATGATAGCCACGGCCTCTTTGTGCACGCCTCTGTGCAAAGCCACCAGCAACCAACGAAACCTCCATCCATGGCAGCCAACGAACTTTCCCTTCTCCACCAGACCACACCAGCAGCTCGCTCTCTCTCTCCTGTCGGCAGCCTTTTCTTGCATCAGTTTTTAAAGAGAAAGAAGGGGTTTCCTTTTCTCCTGTCGGCCCACGGTCCTTTTCTAATCTTTAAATTTTCTCTTAATTTCCTATAGAATTCAAATCTCAATCTCCACCTTTTTCAAATGGAGTCACGAAAGCTTCTGTAGTTTTGTTGTTCGAATTGAAAATACAATAGAATTTGGTAAGAAAAAAATTGCTGTCAAAGGGACTGGGTCAAGGGATTTAGAGATTGATATCCCATAAGTTCAGCCATAATAAAGGCAGACACAAAAATGTCCCCAACAAACTCAAAGAAGCCAGGTAAGCAGATAACAATTTTGGGT
>Ga0325401_1005775_pt1 | contig 11900 bp, 10 predicted proteins | sample PopdelMetagenome_FD_205666 | JGI IMG/M metagenome (GOLD analysis project Ga0325401, IMG submission 205666) | Populus deltoides microbial communities from Bellville, Georgia, United States - Xylem-PdKOR-R2 | ecosystem: Host-associated > Plants > Phyllosphere > Stem > Wood/Secondary xylem | place...
TAATAATAGACAAATAGATTGATAATAAAAAGAAATTATGAGCATGGGTCCTCAAGACTCCCCTACAATTGACAATATTTATTGCTGGCTCTCTATATTTTGGACAAATTCAGCCTTGAATTCTCCGATGATGGGCAGAAAGAGCATGGCCTAGACACCAGTGGACCACTATACAGATAATCCCATGCCTTGTTTCCCTTCATAAACAACTTTTTCAGAGATTAAACAGTCCAAAAATACTCAAAGCAATGACAAGGATGGCAACCTACACACACACACACACACACGAGTCGATGACTTAAATAATTTATAAGCTTTAAACACCACGTCTCTTTTCTTATCAAGAGAGTCGTTTTTTTAGGATAAAACCCATCTTGCAAGGTGGAGACATTATATATATATTTTTAAGAGGATCAAGATTAGTAAGACTTTTCCATGGAGGAACAAAATTTAAATTTTACTAGTTCTGGCTCTAAAATCTTAAATAATTCAAGGGATCAGATCCAGGATTTTTTTTTGTCAGGGAGCCGGGGCCCTGCCAGCTTTACCCTAGCTACGTCCCTGCTATCATGAAACCATAAAACTTATTATTAGATAATACTCGTCGGAGGTTCAGTGCTTGTTTGGGAGCTCATAAATATTGTTTTTTAAAATATTTTTTTGTTTAGAAATAAAAATAAAATAAAATTAGTGATCATGTAACGGAACTAGGCCGACAGCATCATCAAAAAATAAGGAGATGTGAATGGGTTTGGTGCTTCTTTTGCAGGTCTAGGGCGCGCAGTATCCATGCCATGAGAGTTTGCAAAAAAAAAAAAAAAACTAAAAGACAGGTCTTAGTGGTATGCATGTAACATTCTGTTGTCTGATTCTGATACACACTTCCTTTGAGAACTGCCAAATTTTCTCGTGAAATATCCCATGTCATCTTGTTCCCTATATTCATTCAACTTCTTTCTTTTCTGGATAATGCTAGTTTTATTATAATCATCCTCATCTCAATTCCCTTCTCAATGGTTCCCTTGTTGCCACTACGTGAAATTTTGGCTTACTGCCAATTTTTGGTTCTCCTTATAAATGAAATGTGGAAAATGAAACCCTAAATGGATGTTACTTTAATTTATATATATATCATTGACACGCTGGATACGCGGGTGAGGGTCTACTCTCAAGAGTCAAACCACGGGGGAGAGCTCGTTAACTCGAGATCCCTAATAGATTGTATATTTACATGTGTATTGTATCCCTAGTCGATTGTGATCTTTTCCTCTAGTTAAGTACTTCTTACACTTGATTACTTGATTATTGACAGCTGAGCTAGGAGCTCACTTGCCTGAATGGATGTTATCATTTACAGGCTGGTGCTTTTTCTTGATGCTTCCAAAGCAGTAACTTCCAAGCTCTTGTCACTGTTGCTTGCTTGCAACATTCTTGAAAGAATAGTCCATTTGATAGTGAAGATTCTTTCTTTCCAGGAAATTACGATGCTCGTGTTGCTATGGTGCCAGATGCTTAAAAGAAAGTGCTTTTTCATAGTGTAAAGCATATCGGGACTGAAAGTTGATTAGCTAATTAATTACTTAAAGAATTGGTTTGACAATGAGTAATTGCTCATTGGAGATTGATTGTAAACCTAATCAATGATTAATGAGATGCATAGCTTAGCTGATTAGACTGAGGGACCAAAGCAACTTTAAGAGAAGAAAAAATAAAAAGAGATTGAGAGTAACTTTCAAAGATACAGTGCCATTTTAGATACAACCAAGAGCATGGTTGTCATACTCCATCAAGTAATAGACTCGGGAAAAAACTTGGATCATCGGATTATTAGATCAACATTTGAGTTATTGGGTAAACTCATGTTTACTGTTGTTATTAAAGCAAAGCAACATCGTTTTGTTTTTTTTTTTTTTTTTAGTTGTTAAATTGACCGGATTTAGCTGGTTTAACCGAATTATTAAAAATCTAGATCGAACAGGTTTTATGAGGTCAACCGAATCATTAAAAATCCAAGTTTTATGAGGTTAATATTTTATGTAGTTCAACTAGAATTTTAGGCCGAGGCATGCTCTCGAGATCTCGAGTTTTTCCTAATCAACTTGCAGAAGCTAAACCAGGTAGCATAGTCAAGGAGAAATATTTTATCAAGAATCTACTTTTTGTTTGATGCACAAGTAACATAAGGTTTCTTTATCTCTAAAAAGAGAAGTTACAGGTGGCTTCCTAAATGCAATTGCATGCAAATAAAGCCACGAAAGTTGTACAGAATGGATGAGAAGATGTCAAGTGCCAAATTTGGTGATGAAGACAAAGGCTATGCTGTGGAGACTTGACAGGTGACAGCCACAAACATTACCAGCAAGTTTACCATAAGAACTCTACTTCATAAATGTCACTGGGCCAAATGTTTAAGATTCAATGGTGAATTATTAATTTTCTGGTGAGAAATCCTGGTTGAGCTCTTGCAGGCTGAATTGTATAAACAATCAAGGTTATACCAGCCATTGCTTAAGAAGTCAAGGATTAGATGATCAACTGGGATGCTTTAAGGGTTACCACTGTCAGGTGAAGATAGGTAAGATAAATAAGCGGGGATCAAGGCACCTAATCACTTTTTGAAAAGGAAAAGCTAAAGTGTTTGGTAAACCTTTTTAGAATCCATGGCAGCATCTTTAGGTGGTGTATGTTTTCATTTTAATCAGACGAGGAAGACAAAAATCTTGTTGGGAATCTGCTTTTTGTTCGAGGCGTAAGAAATATGGCATGACTGGAAATGTGTGATGAGCATCTGTTTTCTTCCAGGGAAAAATTCATCTACTTGGAGCGTCGACTGTTGAGTGAGGATCCTAGCCTTCACCTGATCAATAAAAAAAATTAAAATAATATCATTTAAATTTTTTTTTTTAATAAAATGTTAAAAATTAAAATGATTAGAAGCTCATCTCTATATGAGGAATTGTTTGGGAGTGCTTTTGATGTAAAAAATGTTGTAAGAACCCTAATGACCTGGTAGCTGTATTGCAATTAGAAGCATGGTGCCGTGATTTGAGTCTTGACTTAAAAGATCTTATAATATTGAGTTAAATATAATTAAATATGTGATAATGGCCTGCCTGGAGCTGCTTTAGTGACTGCAGAAAACATATTTTGAGGCTGTGGAAATAGAATGGAGACACGCACATACATTTCCAACCTCCAAAATATAACTGTGGTAAGAAAAGTGATTCATGCAGCAAAACTCAACCAGTTAGCAACTAAGATTTAGATTATTGGAGTTGATTAGAGAAGATTCACAAGCGAAGCAGGGGCAACACCATGTACAATTGCTCAGCCTGCTTGCATCTCTGCTTGATTTCTGATAGAAAAAATGATTAAACAGGATATGCTCATGCTCTTTAACAAGCTCATTCAAATATGAGGACACTTTCTACAATATCGTCTGCGTTTGTTTAGAGATGGATTAAGCTGGAAGAGGGGGGCAAAACTTAACAGTCATGTTGTATTATTAGGCAAAAAGGTGAGCAGAAAAACTAAGCAAATTGAACAAGATAGGATTCATACAGATATGTGAAGGAGAAATGCACACAATTATTCAGAAATCATTCATGAATTATTGGTTCAGTGATCAATCAGTTGTGAATCTTCCATGATTGGGCCACGTGGATGCTTTTATAGGGATATTTATGGATCAAAGGGACATAACTAAGTCCAAGAAGAGATATCGACCGTGAAGAATCATTCGTCTAACGAAAAAACTCATAATTTTTTATTTAATAATTGCATTATGGATCGAAAGAACATAATTAAGTCCAAGAAAAGACATTGATCATGTAGAGTTTTTCAATTTAATAATTGGATCATGCTTAAATTTAACCAGAAAATTTTAAAAGTCTAATTTTATAGGAGAGCAATCAGATAAGGCCCGGAAACTTAGATAAAATATTGAATAATAAAATTTCAAATTACTTTTTTTTTTTTTTTTTGGTGTAAAAGCCTATTTTAATAGAAATTTGTGTTCTTAAGCTTGTTATCTCTTTCGGTTATTTGCAACTATTGGATAGACAATGACATGTTGGATATAGTTACAAAAATAAAACAATGATAGAATTACACATATCACAATAATTAAAGCTGCAGATTAAACAATAAAACACACAAGCAGAAAGCAGAAAGCAGAAAGCAGCCTCAGGTACGAAGTCCTTGTGAGTTGGAGGCAGGAAGACAACTTTTGGCCAAAAAGGGAGGATTATCAGGAACATGGCAGGTAATTGCTTTTTTTTTTTTTGTTTTTGGCATCCTAAATCTTCAAAATCAAGGATGTCTGCTTTCTGCATAAAGGATATGCACTGAAATTAAAATACTCAATATTGCTTTCACATGAATTCCTCTCTTTAAACCATGCAACTGGCTGAGAGTACACGACTCTTGGAAAGAATAAAATAGACACACAAAAAAAAGATAGAATTTTTACTGAAAAGGGTCTCACAATTATATTTTATTACGGAGTATTTTTCTTTTTGCCTTTCCAAAAAGTTTACAACTTTTTAAATAAGTCAGGAAAATCAGAATTTTAAATCAGGAAACAACAAAGTAAAATCTAAAATTAAACTAAAAATCCAAAAATAAAAAGAAAAACAATGAATTTTTCTCAAGCAGCATCTTCCAAGCCTTATCTTAAGGTCTTCCGAACCTCAGCTAGTTATAGTCAGCCGACTCCTATAGAATCACCTGATTAAATTTGAGTGTAATTCAATATTCAGATTGAAGTAATTAATAGGTTTTTTTACTAGGCTAGTCATCTTGCGCGAACTAGTCTCCTATTAGGCTTAGCTCGGTTTTGTCCCACTAACCATTAAACAAGTCTACTAGAATTATGGCAGATTCATAAGTGACTGTTCATACCTCTATTCTTCAAATCGTCCACATCAAGTTATCTAAATGAACTGTGAGAATTTCATTCTGTTGATGGCATTGACTCGCCGTGAATTGAGCTTACAAAGAAGTTGCGGTTGCAGGAGATCAAAAAAAATCAGAAGAAGCACAACTTCCGAATCATCTTCTATTTAAAATCTTGATACTATAAATTTCGTTCACTTTACAGAAACTTTATGGTGGGGATGGGTATAACGATGAATGCGGCAGTGATTGCTCTATGATCTTCGTTCAAATCCAAGAGAGAATTCAAAGGCATAAAAACACTATCCTGCTTCATAGGTCCAACCAGCAGCATACAAAGCATCTTTTCTGACTTTCAATACGTGGTGCGTAGATACTGATCAGCACAACAATGGTGATTGATACAAGAACAAGATCACATAGTGAATGTCTGAAACTACAGAAAGGAACCGCAATATCCCTTTAGAGAGCTTTGCAATCTTCGCATAATCATGCATCATCTTCCAACCACTCCACCTAGCACTCTTGTTCTAATCTATGGAAATGATTGAACAAGTTTCACCCTGTTCTATAAAGCATTGGTACTCTTCCCAAGGGAAAAAAAAAATCTCTCACACCAACCATTTACCTACCTGTCTCCTCGTTGTGTTCTTACCGACAGAATCATTGCACAATAAGTGGAGCTAAGTGTTTCCCAAGAAAGCTTTCCACAACTACGGCTCCTCCCACCTTAGGATGCCTGCCAGATTTCCTATTTCATCACTACTAATCATCAATTATTTCTCTTGATAACACTAGTGCTACAATCTCTGAGGCAACTATTAGCAGGGTATTGATTAACCATGAATCAGTCAGAAAGGGAGAGATATCTGGCCACGATATGAAATAAAGAATCAAGATAAAAGTTTATCTTTCATCTAGATTAAGAGATGTAGTTATTAATTACATCCTAGTTGCTAGTTACAAGTATCTAGTTTGCATTCCCTCCCCGTAAAGCAGCAAACAGAACCATAAAAATGGGAGAAACAAGAAAAATCATATATGGGAGGGCTTGATTCAATACACCAATTTCAATTCCAGCCTCTCCTTGAGGGTAGCTGGTTTTATCTTCTACAAATTTCTCAAAATAGTTCTGGTAGCCTGTGCTTGACGGCGAGAAATTTGAGCCTGTAAACCTCAACTTCTCCATGGCCTACAGTAAGTTAAAAGTTTTAATGATCAATTGAAATGGCTAGACATGCAAAACTCAAAAAGTACAGTAACTATTAACTTTTGATCATGCATCAACTTGGTTTTGGCAACTTTATGTTGAAAATTGCAAGCTTGGTCTGCATGCAGTTCATTGTATTTTCAGTTGTCAGTATTTTGAACAATTCAAGATGTTGATTAAAATAGGTGCAATTTCTTTTGAATATTTGAATTTTCAGGCATGCATAGAAGCTCTTTATTAGCCCTACTTCAGTGTTAATTACCTGGAAACTGAACATAAATTGCCTTGCTATCTTGCTCACTTTAACATTTGGATGAGACTGGAGTTTTTCATACACAGCACGAGCCTCGTTTGGTCTGTCAATAATCACAACTGCTTATTACCGATATAGTAAACAAACATTGTAACTTTTATCAGACGATTCATATCCAGTCAGATAGGCCATTCGAACATATATTAAGAATCGAGCTGGCAATTGATGAAAAAAATGCACCTGCTGAGTGAATCTTGACAGATTGACCACTGCAAAGCAGCTAACCCATGAAGTTCACTCTGCAAAATCATAATGTTTTCTGATTATTTACCCCCACATCAAAGAAGAAGGACTGTCTATCCTAACTTCTGAAACAAGATTCAAGGAGCATTGTCAAAATCACAACTTCTTTCTGATTTTTTAGCTGAGAATTATATTGAGACTTTTTCCAAGGAACAAAGATACAGATTGACAGAATAGGAACAGAGTATCTTTGGAAGAAATTCATTTTCTGCTTTCCTAATTCAAACTGGAAATTGCTTCTAAGAACACAAATCTAGAAATTGAGAAACATTGAACTGAGCATTAGAAACAAATTATTAAGTTTTATGTGAATACTTGATGGTATCAGAAACATCAGCCAGGTCTAACTATTATGAACCTCCATTCGCAGAAACATACATGCAGGGAAAAGGTACAGAATATTGCTATGCAGTGGACCGTAAACAAAAATTGACACCAATGTAGATTTAAGTTATGATTTTAAGAATGTCTGAGGTTTGTAAACATTTTTAATCAAGATCTCCATAGCTCCTGGAAAATGTTCATCTCACCAATTTAGAATGGCCATAACATGTATTCTGATGAAACCTATCCGAAACAAGAACCATCCAGTATGTCTGATTGGGAATTTGGATTTAGCCATTTAAAACTTCAGCAATAATTGGAGAATCATTTCACTAGACCTGCGTTGTCAAGTGACCCAAATGGAGATACTATCACCCTATTCAAGCTCACTTACATTACCAAAACAGTTGTGGCTCACATCTGACGTAAAATTACCTTAAATGGCAACTTATCCATAACCATTTGATAGTAGGGTAGCGCGTCATTAAGCTTTCCAGAATCCATCAAGGAGTCCCCATCCTTCAAGGCCTATAAACCTCAATGACTTGAATCAGAAAAATGGTCATTGGATAAAGACATTTGTAATCTGATTGATATTCTCTGTAGTTTTCAGTAAACAATGACACTGGGAAACTTCAATGCTATTTCTTTTTGGTCTCGTAGAATGAAAGTCAGATTGAATGAAGGGTATATACCTTTTCGCACTCCAATTTCACGTTTGGATCAACATTTAAGCCAATGCTCTTCCTGTAGGCAGCAATTAATTGCTTTGTGCGCTCATCTTTAGCAGCTCGTGCTTCTGCTGTTTCAAGCTCATCTCCAGGGCGAATAGTTTTTCCACCACCAAACTAACACCCAAGAGAAATATCAGAAAAAGCTGTTAGTAAGATTAGTCCTTTTCCAGAAAAATTTAGAACCAATAAACTTCCATCAATTATTTCTTCATCAATGACTTCTGAAAGAATAATATTTTTTGTCCACTTAAGTGATTCAAGTTCTGCCTAATCTCATTTGAGGACAGATTTAAGTTTCCTTCTAATTAATTATTGCATTTTATCAGTTTCTTAGCAGCTGCAATATAGCGACTTCAAACCATTTTTTCCACTCCCATTTACTTTCTCCCCCTCAAACATCCAATTTATCTTGAATTTTGTATTTCTCATGAAGTTACTTTCTCAAAGCAGTAACATCAACAAAAGTTAAGAGTTGGAGATTATAATGCACTTCAGAATTTTTCAAAAAAACTATAATTAGCATACCGTCTTTGAAATGTTTCCAGGTCTAGGAAAGACACCCCATGTAGAAACCTTTGGCTTGTAAAGATCTGGATTATCTTCTCGGGTAAGCTTGGACGTCGATGTAGAGGGATCCTCAAATTTGCTAGTGTCCCCGACAATTATCTCTACATCAGGCAAGTTCCCTTCTGAAAAAGGGTCTGTGATTGGAACCAATCCAGCAGGTAGTCCCCTGCCCTTTTTCTTATCCGCAAATTCAAGCCCCGCAAAATCAATGCTTGAAATCGACAGTTTTTGTTCTTTCTTCGAAGTTTTATCCACCACTCCACTTCCTAAATTCCCTCCCTTTAATCCTAAAACAATCATATGCACATTTTCAGCTGACATTCCACTTCCATATACTTATTTCTAATTAGAACAAAAGATCCTGATGATATTTTCCCTTCTATTATAGCACAGATTTGAAAAATTAAACATATCACCAAGTTTTGAATCATTTATATCGATAAACCTTCAAATCAATAGAATGTAGATTCTCTTTTTCTCCATTACTAAAACTTAGTTGAAAGATGAAAGCGAAAATCTAAAAATTAAGACCCTGAAATTGGTTTCCATTTATAAGCTTCAGCCTCTTACACTCTTTCATTCTTTAGCATTTGGTTACTTCTCCGGACAAAAGAGATGGAGATAGTTGGGACATAATGGACATGTCCCCTTGTCCTTCCTGTTTTGAAAGTCCAGAAATTCACTTCAAAATTAACCTAGATACGGATTTATTTTTATGTTTTTGTCTCCATCTTTACAACTAAGCATGTTGATATCCCTTCTACATATATCGCTTATGTGTCTTGAGACACTAACCAATCGCAACCCTAGAAGAACAACTAGATATGGCAACATCATCTTACTATTAACCACAACAAAATCTTCTAATACAGAGCTGATAACAAAACGGCATTATATGATAACAACATATAAAGCTGAACACAGCAACTAGGCAAATTGGCTATGTATGGCTGATCAAGGATCCACTGTGTCCTGTCTGTTAACACACTGTGGCTAATTACCAACTAGATATTGTTAATGGAGGCAACATAATAAGTAATCAAAAAATCATCAATTATCCAAAATGAACTGAATTTAGCTAAATCTGCCAACTGAAAATTTGAAATAAATACCATACCTGAATTTGTTTTACTATCTGCGATGCCTTCCACAACACCACCGCTACCAACAACTCCTCTATCTGTCTTGTACTCCACAGCACCCTTAACAGGATCTGACACTCGCTTATTTTTCTCAACAATCCCAATTATAGAACCACCAGTATCCTCAACTGGGTTCTGCTCAATCTTCACATTCTTGCTGGTTTCAATGGAGTTTCTATATGCTTTAGCCTTCTCAAAAGCAAGCTTTACAGGGTCCACAGGACCTGGTTCGGGATCTGGTGGGTTCTGTGAGGAGGGGTTTGGAGATTCAGCATTAGAAGAGTTGAGAGAGAGTGAAACTTTGAATGGAGAGGCTTTGGAGGAGATAAGGGTAGCGGGGTTTTTGGTGAGAGAAGATAGCCATGAATGTTGAACGTGAAGAGAAGCCATGAACTGGCTCGTGTAGGGACCTTTTGTTTCAGGCTTTTAGAACAAAGAGGGCGTTTTGCTTGTGAGGTGAGGAAGATAAGTGGCCATTGTCTTTTCTTTAGGTTCTGGTTTTTTTTTTGAATTACTGTTAGATAATGGTAGTTATTTTTGGAGGTTGAGTTTTCAAGCTCACCTCTCTAAGTATTTCCTCTCCTTTTATTTGTTTTCTTCCCTTTTGGACTTTTTTTCTTCTCAAGAAAGTAAGAATTAATTTTTCATTCCAAAATAAATTATTAATTACATTAAAACTCAATCCAGCAAGTCAACAATAACTCAAAAGCCAAATCTAGTCCAAGTTACGTTTCTTATCCAATCAATTTTTTTATGAACAGTATCATTTTATTATTAAAAAAATCTAAATTGATATAATTTTAATAAAAAAAATTAAAAAATTAATCCACTTATCAATGAGTTGAACCGACCAATCCATGATTAGGCCTTGGTCATGTAAACCTGAACTGAGTTTTATAACTATGAATTTATAGTTTGAGAGTTCTAAAGTATTATTTTTTGCTGTGTTTTTAGTTTTTACATGTTGGCTTTTATATTTTCTTCTCTTCTGCACTTATTTTATCTTATCGGTGAATTGTTCTTACGTGGGAGCCATGGAATCAAAATTGTGGATTTTTTTTTTTTCATTTTCCTTCAAGAATTGATGATTGTTGAATTGATATTCATGGGAAGCCACAGCTCATCATAGTATGCAGTCATTTATCCTACAACGAAATTCCACAGCTAAAGTAAAATCACAAACAGATTTGTGAATGGAGTCTCAAAGGATGTCATAGCTCCAACCTTCAGGATTTCAGAGAGAACATTTCTCAAATCAGTTCTTTTGCACACGCCTCTCTGAGCAAAGTGATCCCCTACTCTTCTTCATATCCAGCAATTAGTAACACTAATGTCTGACAACTAGCTGTTCCCTTTGCCATATGTAGCTAAGAGAATGTCTCAAGGGATCTGGAAATGGGTATCTGGTTCTCGGTTGCTTTTGGTTTGTGTTCCAAGACACAAGAGAGATATAGAATAAATCTATGTATGAGAGATTTTTTGAGTGGAAATCCTCTCAGTCGCCATTGTGGATTGAGCAACGTGGAAATCTTCTATCCCGAAACGGTAACCAAACTTTACTATAGTTATGATAGAATTAATTTGGTAAGACAAGAAGAAGAAGAATAACAGAGTGGAAAGAATGTTTAAATGCTTGATTGATGATCTTATTCCTCTTTTTTGCTGCCTAAATAGGCCAGCAACATTACAACTGACAAAGCACGAAAATAGCAATAAAACAGGAAATCCTAATAGATTGGCTCCTAACAGAATAGCTCTGAAGACATGGAGCACCCACTAACAGCCTTTTATTTATTTGACCGATTCTAGTGCAACAGACACCTTACTCACAATTACTGAAATAATCCTCCTGACCTGACTTGGTCCACTTCACATGTAGCTCCAGGTGTGATTCAACATGTACTCCACGTGTGATTCATATCATTCCCCCTCCCTTGGAGCGACCTTGTCCTCAAGGTCAAAAATCTGGATATGATTTGGAAAGTCGCCATAAGTTCTCCCATGTTGCATCTTCACGGCCAGCACCCTTCCATTGAACCAATACTTCAGTTTTTGGTCTATACTTGCCTTTCTGAACCACCCTTCTATCCAAAATAACTTCAGGTTCTGGTAAAATTTGGACATCAGCCGAAACAGGAGGTAATGGCACGATAGGTAATTCGAGCGGACCAAAATGTTTCCTGAGTAAACTCACATGGAACACGTTGTGAATTTGTGCGCCCGCGGGCAAGTCCAACCGATATGCCACAGTCCCTACCTTGGCTATAATTTTGAAGGGACCAAAGAATCAAGGAGACAATTTCAACGAACTCTGGAACGCAATAGATGCTTGATGATACGGCTGGAGACGTAAATAAACATAGTCTCCTACCTCAAAGGAAACCTCTCGTCTGTGACGATCAGCCTGACACTTCATCCGAACTTGGGCAGCAACCAAATTCTTTCGAAGATCACGAAGAATGTCGTCCCTT
>Ga0325401_1005778_pt1 | contig 11899 bp, 7 predicted proteins | sample PopdelMetagenome_FD_205666 | JGI IMG/M metagenome (GOLD analysis project Ga0325401, IMG submission 205666) | Populus deltoides microbial communities from Bellville, Georgia, United States - Xylem-PdKOR-R2 | ecosystem: Host-associated > Plants > Phyllosphere > Stem > Wood/Secondary xylem | place...
TGCGGGATTGTGCTGGGCTATGGTAGTGATGGCTCGGGCCGCTAGCCCTGCCTAGTGAAGTAGGCTGTAAAAGCAGTTTTTCCGCCGAATAGTTTTCAGCTGTTGGCATTTCCCTACGCAAACTCGGTGCAGCCGGGCAACAGGAGCTTCTAATTCAGACACGACCGTTCAGCTTATAAGCCCAGCCTTTATTGCTCAGCTTATTCATACTATTCTTATATGTATAGTACAAACAGCGATGATAAATTATACATAAAATAATATTTACAACTACTTGATTATCATAAATTCAGATAGATTTATCCCACAAATAGAGTTCATCATTCACCATTCAAAACACGTCCTACTATGCAGTTAAAATCCTATTCATTTCTCACCCTGTTTGCGCTGGCTACGCTTGCAAGCTGCGACGACATCGAGCCCATCATCACGGCCGAGCCTAACCACTTTATTCCGCAGGTGGTGGCTTCGGGCCTGACGCTGCCCATTGGCATGAGCTTCGACGGCCTTGGGCGCGCTTGGGTAACGGAAAGCGGTACCGGCAACAACGACGCGCGCGTGTCGCTGGTCACGAAAGAGGGCCAAGTGTACCCGGTTATTACGGGGCTAGCTTCTGTGGTGGCCAACGGTAGCGTGGAAGGCATTGGGCATTTGTTGTACCGCGAAGGATTGCTATACGTACTGGAAGGTGCTACGGGCACGCTCTACACCGTGAACGTAGCCGGCTTTAAGCCCGGCGACCCGCCTATCAACGCGGCCAGCCTGCCCAAAGAGGATATTGGCTCATTTGTGAAGGCGCAGTTGCTCACGAACCCCGTGAACACCAATCTATATAACCTCACTTTTGGCCCCAACGACGACTTGTACATTGTCGATTCGGGTGCCAACGCCGTCATCAAGCGCGACAGCCGCACGAAGGCGCTCAGCGTGTTTGCCCGCATCCCGAACGTAGCGCCCACCACCGAAGCCGTGCCCACGGGCATCACCTACGACGGTCAGAAGTTCTTGGTCAGTGGCTTGAGCGGCTTCCCGTTCGCGGCGGGCGCTACCAAAATCTACCGCGTTGACCAGGCCGGCAACGTCAGCGACTACAAAACAGGATTTACTACGCTCACGGACATTACCTTATCGGCCAACGACAAACCGATTGTCATCCAGTACGCCCAGTTCGTGTTGGCGCCGCCCGTCGTGGGCTTTCAGGCCAAAACCGGCCAGATCTTGAATGGCGACAAAGCCGTTCTGCTCAGCGGCATCGACCGCCCCACCGACATCGAGCAAGTAAGCGACCGGCTGTACTACGTGCTCAACTCCGACGGTACGCTTGTGAAGCTCACCTTCTAACCTAGGTCGAACCCCTGTCTTCTAACAGCGCTTCGCGCTAAACCAGACCCGCTCCGTACGTTCTTCTTCACGTATGGGGCGGGTCTTTTAGGAAGATACGTGGCCTAACCTAGGTACGTAGCCAGCAAGTAGTATAGTAAGCCCACGCCCGCGCTGATGCCCACCCAAAGAATCATATTCACCTTAAAGCGGTACAGCGCCACCAGCGAAATCAATAACCACACAAGGCTCGGCCCGTGCACGTTGGCTAGGTCGAAGCGGCGGCCGGGAAACAACACCGCCTGCCCTAGGTACACCGCCAGGTTCAGCACGACACCCACGACCGCCGCCGTAATAATGCTTAGCACGGCTTTCAGGTGCACGTTGTGTTGGGTGCGTTCGATCAGCGGCGCGCCTACTAAAATGAAGACAAAGCAGGGCAGAAAGGTGTAGTACGTAGTGGTCAGCAGGCCGAGGGCCCCTAGGCTGAGCACGCCCCCGAAATGCGTGTAGCCCCCCATAAAGCCCACAAATGCCAGCACCATAATCAGCGGCCCGGGCGTGGTTTCGCCCAATGCTAGGCCATCAAGCATCTGACCATGAGTAAGCCAGTGCAGCTGTTCTACGCTCACCTGCGCCACGTAGGGCAGCACCGCGTAGGCGCCCCCGAAGGTGACCAGCGCCGCTTGGGTAAAGAATACGCTGAGGCCGCGCCAAAACGAGAAATCGGGCGCCAGCAGCCAAAAGGCTCCCAATGGTAGCGCCCACAGCGCCAACGCGGCCGCAAGCTGACGCACCAGTCGCGGCAACGAAAAGCCCGTGTCTGGCACCACCGAACGCGTTGTTAGGTAGTAGCCTTCTTCAGCCTGCGCAGCTTTGGTTTGAGCGGCCACCGAACTCACGGGCGCCGGAAACCACCGCTGCGCCACCAAGGCCACCACAGCCGCCCCTATGATCAGGAGCGGAAAGGGCACGTTGAACCAGAAGATGCCCACGAAGCTGGCCGCCGCCGCCGCATAGTGCAGCGGACTTAGCAACGACTTCTGCCCAATCTTCACCATGGCCAGCAGGATGATGGCAACCACCGCCGGCTTCAGGCCCCCAAACACGCCTTGCAGCACCGGCAGCGTGCCAATGGTGACGTACAGCAAACTCAGTCCCAACAAGATAAACACCGAAGGCAGCACGAATAGAATGCCCGCCAACAGACCGCCCCGGGTGCCGTGCAGCAGCCACCCAATGTAGGTAGCTAGCTGCTGCGCCTCGGGGCCGGGCAGTAACATGCAGTAGTTGAGGGCGTGCAGAAACTTAGCGTCCGAAATCCAGCGTTTTTGCTCAACCAGCACCGTGTGCATGATGGCAATTTGGCCGGCCGGCCCCCCGAAACTAATGAAACCTAGCTTGGTCCAGAAGCGCAGTGCTTCGGCGAAAGTGGGTCTGGCTGGGGCAGGAAGCAGTTGGCTCATAAAGAATACAGATACCCAATTGCACAAAGGAAAAGTATTGGCCTAGCTAACCAACTCGACCAAGGGGCGAATGAGCTGGGAAAGCAAGCGTTCAGGCGCCGAATGCCCGCCGGCAACGTCTTGATGGCCGAACGCTACTATATAGTTTAGGGCGTGACCAACGTTAACGGACCGCGCCTCACAAAGTAAGTATAGCTACAAAGCCGTATTTTTTCGTAATAAGCTAGCTTGAAACGACAACGCCCCCGAAGAACACCATGCGCGAAGGCGAAACGGTACTGGATTCTATCAACACCTGCTTCACAACCGAGCTGGTGCAGCAACTTAGCAGTGCGCTGAGCCAAAGCCCCTCCGACGTCAGACAGGCGCTTGATCGGCTTGTGCCATTGGTAGTCAATAGCTTGCAAAACTGGGTGGCCCGCCCCACCGGCACGGAGGTGCTCTGGAACCTAACCCACCACGCCCACCAAGCTAGGTCGCTGGCGCAGCTGGCCACGCCCACCGCTTTTGAGGGGCGCGGGGCACGGCTCATGCAAGAGCTGCTAGGCAGCACGTACGCGGGCATCACCACGCCCCTGCGCACGGCGGCCAATTTGTCGGAAGAAGCTTTTAGCCTTCTCGTGGAAGTGGCCGTGGCCGCCGTACTAGGCACGGTCGGGCAATACGCCGCTACTCATCAGCTCGACGCCACTCGGCTTGGTCGTTGGCTGCGGCAGCAGCAAAGCGTAGGAACAGCCCAACCCTTGCAGGCGACCACAACGGCCCCGCCCCCACCACCTACTGCCCAACGACCTAGGCCCACTTCTCCTAACCCCGATGCCTTGCACCGCTACACCGTAGCCGGGGCGGGCACCTGGGAAAAAGTAGGCGGCGGCATCACCTTCACGCCCGATCGGCATCGGTCTTGGTTCACGAAGCAGCGCCGCTGGCAATTAGCCATAGCTGCAGTAGTCGTGCTCGGCCTAGGGTACTTTATCAGCACTTTTTTCACCGACTCCGAATTCACACCTGCCGCAGTAGTCAGCGCGCCCATAACGGCGGGCGCTGATCCGGCCGCTGCTGCCGTTACGACCAGCTACAACGAAGCAGAAAGCGCGGCTCCGCTCGCCAGTAATATGCCCGCCGGTCACTACGACCCCGTGACCGACACCTACATCTATACCATTGGCCAACCGCTAGTGCTCACCCTTCCCGACGGCAGCAAGCAGCGCGTGGGCTCCAACTCTACCGAATACCGCCTCTACCACCTGCTCACCGACCCCGCGCGGCGGCAGGAAACGCAGAACACGCCTTCCGAATGGATCAACGTGGACCGGGTGTATTTTACGGCTGGGCAGGCCACGCTCACGGCTGAGTCGCAGCAACAGCTGCAAAACCTGGCCAGCATCCTGAAGGCTTTCCCGCAAACACGCATCAAGTTGGGCGGCTACACCGACAGCACCGGCGACGCCGAGCAAAACTTATTGCTGAGTCAGAGCCGCGCCTCGGCAGCGGCGCAGGCACTGGTTAAGCTAGGTGTTGATCCGAACCGTTTGCAAGCCGAAGGCTACGGCGCGCATGACTTCGTGGCTTCCAACGTCGGCCCCGTGGGTCGGGCGCTCAATCGGCGTTTGAGCTTGCGGGTGCTCAACCCCGCTAGCGCCGCCACGCCGCTTTCGGCCTTGAGCACGGTACCAGCAGCCTTGCCCCCGGCAGCCGCAGCCGCGCGGGCTGCGGCCGCCCCTCAAACGACCAAAACTGCCCGCAGACACCGCGTCGTTCGCCGCCAGTCGAAAACGCGCAAGTGGTTTCGGGGCTTGTTTAAAAAGCTGCGCGGCAAGCGTACTCCGCAGCATCGGTAGCTAAGGGATAGTTAGCCTACTACTTCCGAAACTGCTTGGCTCACGTGCGCCGGGAACAGTAGCGTAAATGCGGTGCCCTGCCCCAGCGTGCTTTGCACTTCTGTCTTTATCTGTAGCAAGGCACAAGCTTTCGCCACAATGGACAAACCTAAGCCAGTCCCTCCTATCTCCTTGTGCGCTAAGGCATCGGAGCGGTAGAGCGGATCAAAAATCCGGCTGAGGTCGTCGGGGCGAATGCCAATGCCCTCATCGGTGATGGTGCAATGCAGCTGGCTGCCCACGCACGCTAGTCTAACGCAAATGGTAGAACCAGCCGGCGAGTATTTCACGGCATTTGCCAGCACGTTATCCAGCACCAAATCCAGCAAATAAGGGTCGGAGATGATAGGAGGCGTATCTTGATCCTGCACATCCACGCGGATGCGCTTGCTACCTAGGTCGGTGCGCAGCCGGTAAAGCACCTCGTGCACGCTGCTCGCTACCGATAGCTCCTGTCGGTTGAGCGGCACCGCTTTGGCGCGGTCTTCGAAACGCGCCAGCAGCAGCAGCTGGTCGACGAGTTGCGTTAGGCGGTCAATTTCGCGGATGCCCAAGGCAATGTTCTCCACGTACTCGGCGGCACTGCGGGGTTTGCGGATGAGTACTTCCAGCGTACCCTTGAGCACGGCCAATGGGGTACGTAGCTCGTGGGAGGCATCGGCGGTAAATTGCTTTTCGCGCTCCACGGCTTGCTCGATGCGGTGTAAAAGGCCGTTGATGGCGCTGGCCAGCGTGTGCAATTCATCGGGGCGGGGTGGCAAAGCGATGCGCTCGGCTAGGTTACTGCGCGTAATACGGTTGGTGGTAGCCGTAATTTGAGTGATGGGCGCAATACTGCGCCCTGCCAGCAGCCGTGCAATGCCAAATAGCACCAGCAGCACCACAGGATAAGAAAGCAGTAGCACTGTTTCGAGGCTGTGTACCACGTGCTGCGCCGCCTCCGCCGAAATGGCGGCTAGCAAATAGCCCACGGGCTTGCCGTGCTCCAAAATGGGGACTTGCATCTGCCGGATGGTCTTGCCGTGCAGTGTAGAACTCAGCGGTATTCGGCCGCCCCTAGGTTTGCGAAACGGCAGCTGGTTGGTTTTCAGGTTCGGCGAGCGGTCCATCAGCTGCCCATCCAAGCGCGTGATCTGGATGAACACCGGCTCAATCTGAACCTCCTGGTGCTCCGCCTCCGCCCATTCGTCTTTGTGCGCAAACACAATGGAGTCGTGCGCGATGGTGATTTCACGGCCGTGCTTGTTGGCTTCGAACCGCAGGCTATTGTCTAATTCCGCGTACACGCGTTGCCGCACCACCCCAAATACAAGCAAGTACACAACCGCCACCAGCGTAGCCGTTACGAGCATGTATTGCAGGGCAATGCGGTCTTTAAAAGCCAGAGACATAAGAGTGGCTAAGTAGCTAAGTAATTTTGAGACAGGTAGCTAGAGTGACTGAGTACAATTAGGTAAGCAAGGTATCCGAACCAGGTCCTTAATTGCTCAATCCCTCAACGCCGTTACTCCCTGGCGACGTAGCCGATGCCGCGGATGGTTTGTAAGTAATCTTCTTCTTTGCCAAGGCGCAGCTTCTTACGCAACGCGTTCATGTACACGTCGATGACGCCCGTGTTGTACTCAAAGTGAATATCCCACACTTGCTCGATAATCTTCTGTCGCCGACAAACGTTGCCTTTATGGCGCAGCAGGTACTCTAGCAGCGCAAACTCCTTCTGGGTCAGCAAGATTTCCTCCCCATCCTTATAAACTTGGTGGGTAGCCACATCGAGCACAATAGGCCCAACGGAAAACCGCTCAGGCGCTGCCTGGGTAGTACGCAGCTGCACCCGAATGCGCTCTAGCAACTCTTCGAAATGAAAAGGCTTCTTGATGTAGTCGTTGGCACCGGCCTGTAAGCCGGCCACGGTATCTTGCACAGTATCTTTGGCCGTAAGAAAAATCAGCGGCGTTTGGTTGCGCTGGGCGCGCAACTGTTGGCAAAGCTCCAAGCCCGTAAGCCCCGGTAGCATCCAATCGACGAGCAGCAAGTCGTACGAATGCCCCAGCGCCCGTTGGAGGCCTTCCGTGCCCGTGTCAGCTACCTCGACGGTATAGCCTTCTTCTTCCAAACCTTGTTTCAGAAAACGAGCAATACCGGGCTCATCTTCAACCACTAATAGTTGCATACAGACAAAATAACGCGCAAAGATCCGGAGCGCAACCCATCCCGCTTACCCGCTCACCGAAACTAGCTACCTCCTAGCTCTTGAATAGCTGCTTGGTGGCGCCTGCGGGCTAGGTTATCAGGCAGTTGGATGGGAAACACAGCTAGCGCAAAAGCAATTCTTAAATCTTACTTAAGAATGTACTGTCCGTGTTGAGCTAGCGTATGGGCACTTAGTTTCAATCCTTCTTTACGCTTGTGTCTCCTTGGCTTTTGCCTGGCACTGCTTTTGGCCATTTGCAGCGCGCAGGTACAGTTGATTACCCCCGTCTGAAGCGATGATCCTGCGGTAGCGCTGTAAGAAGCTAAAGCCACTAACCAAACCCGTGCTAGCCCGATTAGCGGCACGTGTCGTATAAGGGCCCAACGCCGCCGGATAGCTACTAGAACCGGTTTTTCCTTTGTTTTCTGCACGTATGGCTAGCGCTTCCATTTCGCACACCGAACAACACTTGACTAGCTCGGCCATGTTGCAAGACATCGTTATTGGCCTCTCCGACGGCCTAACCGTGCCTTTCGCCTTGGCAGCGGGCTTGAGTGGGGCAGTGCAATCATCGTCTTTGGTTATCACAGCGGGCTTGGCGGAGGTAGTGGCGGGTTCTATTGCGATGGGCCTAGGGGGTTACTTAGCGGGCCGCACCGAAATAGACCATTATGCCTCCGAATTGGCCCGGGAGCACCGCGAAGTGCGCGAAATACCCGAGGCCGAGCGTGCCGAGGTAGATGAATTGCTGGCTGACATGGGACTTTCCGCAGCTACCCGCGCCGCTGCCGTTCGGGAGCTCACCGCCGACTCGGAGCAGTGGGTTCAGTTCATGATGAAATACGAGCTAGGTCTGGAGAAGCCCGATCCGAAGCAAGCGCCCAAGAGCGCAGCCACCATCAGCCTAGCTTATGCCCTCGGCGGCTTGGTGCCCCTGAGCGCGTATTTTTTCACGGCTACTCCGTCGCAGGGCCTTGTTTGGTCGGCGGTTGTTACGCTCGTATGCTTGCTTGTTTTCGGTTATTTCAAAAGCCGCCTGACGGGTCAGCCGCCGGTGCTAGGTGCGGTGAAAATGGCCGCTACCGGCGCGCTGGCGGCGGCGGCGGCCTTCTTCGTTGCGAGGCAGTTTACTTAGCGCCTAACTACTTTTCCTAGCTCTAGTCTTCCCGCTCTGCTCTTTCGCGGGCTGATTTTGCCAATTGCAAGATGAGTTGGCACAACGCCGCTTCTTCGAATGGTTTCGTCAACCAGGCGTTCATGCCGGCACTTAGGTACGTTTCCCCGTCGCTCGAGAAAGCATTAGCAGTCAGCGCAATAATGGGCACGTTGGCATGCTTAGCCTCCGGATATTGCCGAATGGCCCTGGTCACGCCTACCCCACTCAGGCCCGGCATTTGAATATCCAGAATGGCTACGTCGTACAGGTTGGTTTTGAGCAGCGTTAATGCGTCTGTGCCATTACCAACAGCTTCTACCTTCACGCCCCAGTGTTCGAGCATCACGGTAGCTAACCACTGGTTGACGAGATTATCTTCGGCGAGCAGCACGTGCACGCCCCGCAGTTGCTCGTAGTCGACGGCAGGAGCGGCGTCTAGGCAGGTGGTAGCCTCCGCCACACGTGGCAGCGTCAGCACAAACGAGAACGTAGTACCTCTTTCTAATTCACTGCATAATAACAGGGAGCCACCCATCCGGTGAATCAGCTGCTCACTGATGGCTAAGCCTAGCCCGGTTCCGCCAAAGCGCTGACTGGTTTGCGAGTTGGCTTGTGTGAAGGCCTCGAAGATGTGCACCTGCTGTTCCGGCGCAATCCCGATACCAGTGTCTTGCACCCAGAACCGCATCGTTAGGGCTTCCGGCGTATCAGCTATAATGGCCGTGCCGAGCTCGACGCTGCCTTGCTCGGTGAATTTGATGGCGTTACTAAGCAGGTTCAACAATACTTGGTGCAGCCGGTAAGCATCGCCAAGCACCTGCGTATCGGTAATGGCCGGCACTTTCGTGTGCAGTTCCAGCCCTTTTTGTGCGGCCAAAGAAGCCACTGTATGCTTGGCGCCGTGTAGTAGCACCTCCAGGTCGAAAGGCGCCTGATCGATCTGTATGTGGTTGGCCGTGATTTTGGCCATGTCCAGCACGTCGTTTACTAATGCCAACAGGTGCCGCCCCGCCCGCTGCATGGTGTGCAAGTACTCCCGTTGCGAAGCCGTCAACTCGGTGCGCTCCAGCAGCGAAGCCATACCTAGGATGCCGTTCATCGGAGTCCGAATTTCGTGGCTCATGCGAGCCAGGAAAGCTTCTTTGGCGCGGGCATTTTCCTCGGCAATTTGATGAGCTTTTTTCAGGGCCGAAATATCCGTGCTAACGATCAGTACTTCTTGCTGGCCGCTAACCCGCTCCAACGGCTGCATATGGACTTGCAGCTGGCGGCATTCTCCCGTATTGAGCGTTAGAGGCATTTCCGTCACCAAGGGCTTTTGGGTATCGAGTACCTGCTGCCGATACTGTTGAATCGTGCGAAGTTCCTCTTGCACGGTCAGGCTCTTCTCATGATTTTTTATGTGTTCGCTCTGCGCGGCCATATCCTTGAAGGCTTTGTTCGCGAAGACCACCTTGCCATTAGGTCCGGAAACATATACAATGCTAGGTAGCGTGTCGACGATCAGGCGGATGAAAACTTGCTGCTCGCGAATAAGCTCTTCACTCTGCCGCTGCCGCTCCTCAGCGGCGTAGCGCGCCGTAATATCCAGCCCCGATCCTACGACTAGGCGCAGGGCACCATCTGGACCAAACACCGGCCGCAAGTGCCGCAAGATCCGCCGCTGGGTTTTGTTGCCGTCCTGCATCTCTTCCCACGACACATCAACCCGGGACTGAACGGCCTGATTAAAGAAATCCTCCCGTTGCTGACTTAGGTCTGCGGACCGCTGCCGATAAGCGCAATATTCGGCGTTGGTTTTGCCAATGATCCAGCGTCGTATCTCCGGATTACTGATAGAGGCCGGATTCACAAATAGATACCGGTGGTCGGCATCGAACACTGCAATGTCAACCGGCAGCAGGTTCAGGATGGATTCGTAAAAATCCTGCTGCTGAATTACTTTTTCCTCGGCTAGCTTTCGCGCCGTAATATCGATACCCGAGCCGATGAGCATTCGGATGGAGCCATCAGCTTCTATCACGGGGCTTAAGTGTCGCAGCAAATGGCGCGGCGCGGCGCGATTAAGCAGGGCTTCTTCCCACTGCCGCTCTTGCCGGCTCGCTACTACCTGCTCAAACATGCGCTGCCTTTGTTCGGCAACCGCTTGCGGGACGCCACGACGGATGTTGGCTTCCACGTTGGTTTTCCCTACCATCCACTGCCGGATCTCCGGATCTGGCTCCACGGCGGGGTTTAGGTAGCGGTACCGAAACTCAGTGTCTATCACCGCTACGGCAATAGGCACCTGTGCCAGCACTTTTTCGTAGAAAGTACGCTGCTCCGCCGTCTGCTGCTCCGTTTGGTAATGGACTGTAATGTCGGTCAGGTAAAGGGTCACGACGGTTTCTCCCGGCGTCGTTACTCCCGTCACGAGGTAGTGCTGCTCGCCCAGCGCTAGCTCCTGCTGCTGTATCTCTGAAGCAGCCAACGCCGTCCTTACGCATTCTAGCAGCTGATGCTGCGTAGTTTCGCAAGCCTGATACGCCTGCATCAGCGACTGCGCTGCCGGATTAGCATAGCTAATTATCCCGGCGGCGTCCAATCTCAAAATGGGATTAGGATTATGCTCGGGCACGGTAGCGAGTGTTTGCTGCAGTGCATTTTGTTGGTACCGCTCCGTTACGTCGCGGTAGCAAAATAGCCGTCCGCCTTGGCCTTGCTCCAGCACTAAGTAATCAAGCTCCACTACACGACCATCGACGAGGACAAACTCCTGGTTGCGAACGGTTTTGCCGGCTTTATGCAGCGCCTTGATTCGCGTCGTAAAGGCGTCGGGGTTTTGAAATGTCCCCCCGATCTGAAAATAGCTTGATGATTCTGCTACCTGGTCCGTGGCTGGCAGATCAAACAGCTCCTTAAAGTAATGGTTAATAAACCGAACCTCCCCCTCTTCGCTAACTAGCAATAGGCCCGCGGGCAAGCTATCGACTAACGTAGACAGCTGGCTCTGAGGCTGCTGAGCCGCGTGCGTCATTGACGCTAGCTGCTTTTCTAGCTCAGCAATACGCGCCTGTGCTGCTTCCAAAGCATCGGCAGTCGATTGCTGATTCATTTGATTTGCTGCTATTTGCGCGCTCTTTTTGCTGGGGAAAGAAGATCGAGCATAGGTCATAGCGGTAAGTAGACAGTAGAAGTACAAAACCCTAAAGCGGCCTTCAGTACCGCTCTAGAGTAAAACCATAGTTTGCGAAACGCAATCTGCTACAACTATTTAGCCGCAAAAGAAGATCTTCTTTACCTAGCAACTTCAGTGCAAGCGCTTGGGCCAAAAGGGTAATACACCTGACTCATGCGCATCCCTCTTTTCGCAACGCATGCCGTCGCTTGGAATCGTGAAAAGCTTTCTTTTAACAGCTTTCGCAATAAATTTAAATAGTTGATTAGCAAATTGATACTCTTTCCAAAGCAATTTACTGACCATTCCTATTTAAAAAAGAAGCCGTCTGTGCTATTCTAAATTTGGTACGCGCTATTCTCATTTAGCATCATTTATCTCAATCCAGTAGCCGTCTGGGTCTTGCAGGTAAATTTGCTTTATACCGTCTGCGCGCAAGGTTGGCTCCTTACCTTCTCCTTTCAAATTTGTGTAGGCGACACCTAGCTTTTCGGCGTGCCTAATAAACTCAGCTAGCTCCGCGACGCTAAAGCACAAATGGATATTTTTGTTGGTGAGCGGCGCGCAGTCACGCTGGATAACGTGGAGTTGCGTGCCCCCGCCAATAGCGAACCAAGCATGTAGGCCATCATTGAAAGGGTTGGGAAGTTCTTCCAGCAGCAGCACCGTGCGGTAAAAGGTTACGCTCCGTTTCAAATCGTGCACGCAGATGGCTGCGTGGTTGAACAC
>Ga0325401_1005779_pt1 | contig 11898 bp, 5 predicted proteins | sample PopdelMetagenome_FD_205666 | JGI IMG/M metagenome (GOLD analysis project Ga0325401, IMG submission 205666) | Populus deltoides microbial communities from Bellville, Georgia, United States - Xylem-PdKOR-R2 | ecosystem: Host-associated > Plants > Phyllosphere > Stem > Wood/Secondary xylem | place...
CATCACATCTTTTATCAAGAACATAGATAATAGAGAAGATGTTTTTTTATAAGTAATGATGTATATGGCTTTTGAATCTTGAAAATTTTAATTAATGTATGAACTCTTTTATTATCTATGAGAGAGTAACGACCCACCTTTCTCTCTAATATGTTTTAGGATTCAACTATGATAAGAACTTGACAAATGATCCTCTACAACAACCAGTTGGACTTAAAAATCCTGCCCAAGGAGCTATGGTAGTCATGAATTAGTTTGGAAAAGCTAATCCATATCCAATATACTTTGGCATATACATCACAATCATACATTTGTTTATAAATCATCACATACATGTACAAGTTGAAATATAGGTCCCCAAAAATGTAAACCCCTTAAAAATCAATGCACGAGATTAAGTAAATAGAGAAGAACAATTGGTAAGATATATATATAAAAAAAAAAACTCAAAAAGAAAAGAAGGAGTTAGCGGCAAAAAAAGAAAGAAAGAAGAAGAAGAGTCACTCATTTCTTCAATACCTTCTCTCAAGAACAACAAAGAAAACCACACGCAATCAAATATATGATAGGAGACAAGAAGGTTGAGTGAAGATTTAGACACCAAAAAGACAAAACAAAGTGAGGGAGAAGAACAAGGAGTTGGCGGCGATAGTAGAAGAGAGGAAGAGAAGCTAAAATATTTGAGGGAGAAGAAGTTTCAACGAGCAGAAAACACAACCAAGACAAATCAAAAACCTTCCTAGAGCAATTTAAAATGTTATGGGGAAGTTTTATGTAAAAATACTAGCTCTTAGATTAGAGTTCTTGGGGATTTTTTCTAGGTAAGTTGAAGGTGAGGATGAAATGTGGAAGAGAGGAGGAGAAAGGCTTGATGATGTTCTTAACTAAATTAAAAAAACAAGGAAACTAATAAAAGGCTTGCAAGCCTTTGGCCAAATATGAACACAAGATGAGGGGAAACATTTTTTATACTAGTTATGTATACATGTTAAAATAATAATGTAGAATCCTACAAGAAACTATGATGTGCTGGAAATTTAGACACATGAACAAATCTTAGTTAAACATACTCTTGTGAAGCATAACTTTTAAATAAATTATAATCCCATGTGTTATTGTTGATGAGGAAATGGAATTTTGTAATAATAGTGACTGAAGAAAGAAAAGAAACGCATGAAAATGATGGTTTATATGATGGACATTCAAACCGAAAATCTGGGTTGGGTTGTTAGTCAACTTGTGACTAGGAATTGACCTAGATAAAGGTATAATCTGGAGAATCGTCCCTCATGAATGTTGTAGAAGTGGGTGTTAAATTTTAAATGGAATTAGAATTCCCTAAATTAGAGCTATAGAACTCTAGATATTGGTAGGAAACCGAAGACAGGTCAGATTAGAAAATTCTAGACATCATGTGAACTAGACCTTGAACTGAAATTTTAGGCCTATAGCTGAGAGAAATTGGAATAAATTCCTTCATGAAAGATGTGTGTCATTATCTTAACTTTCACAAGAAATAAGCATTTCTCTATTTTAATTATAGAACTCCAAATATGGATAAAACACTAAGGAGAGGTCAAGCTATAAATTACAGGACAAACCCGCATACCATTGTATTTTGACAAATTTGAGTGTATAAAAGGTAGAACTAGGTGACCTGCTTCATCCTATTTGTGTATTTGTGTCTTAGAAGCTAAAGAATTAAACCCCGAAAGGAACCGAGTTCTACAACTCTAGTGGGGAAAGAAACACTAAAAATTATTTTAGTGCACTTACCATATGTTGTTTGAAGTTGAGGAAACCAACAAATTTGATTTGCTTTCAAAATGACTGAAAACTAATGTTGGTATTGTTTTCCATAGCTTTGGAAACTGATGAATTTGAGTTTGCCTTCGTAATGAGCAATGGCCCATAAAGCGAAGACCCTTTAGGAACTTGGAAAGGAATTATATTATAATGATTGTTGAGCGTAGTTGTGTAAAATTCTTGATTTTATCTTGTATGATTAGATAAATTGTGATTAGGCGTATGTAGATATGCTATGTAATTCTTATGAAAGATGTAACTATCATTCATGAGGATTTCCTATAATACTTGATAAGATAATGAGTACTCTCAATCTCGTTATCCTTGGAAGATAAAACTATAATCATAATCCAAAAATTTGCTTAATTAATTTTATTGCAGGACCTTCATATATCGGTGGACCAAATAACTAGACGGCAGATGGACTCCAGGACTTCAAGGAACTTTTGTTGTGCATGTAATATATTTTGTAATTTAAACAATAACTTTATTTTGTAACAATTTTTATCTTTTTATGTCTCATATAATGAAGTCCTTAGACGAAACGTCTTATGTAAAACGATAACTAAGTACTTTTCAAAACAATTTACATGCATGTTATCTTTTAAACTAAATTGTCCTACTTTATATATATATGCACATACATGTACGCCTTAAGATAATTATGCATGATTGATTTAATAATTCTATCCTTTGATCTGACGCATGTTTCGAATTATACTCTTAATAATGTATGTGATATTAATACTGAAAGATGAATGGTCTATGTGTTGTTAAATGTTTTTAAGGCCAAGATAATATAAAAAGGAAATTGAGATGAATAACCTATGTGGTTATAAAAGCCTTGAAAAGTAGGTAATTGTTAATAACTTGGTATGTCTAACTATAGGGGAAACTCTGTCGAAATTTCGGTAGAAATTTCATCAACTTCTATTTGAATTCAGAAATTAAAAAAAAAATTACCATGCTATTTATGTTCTGGTATTATGTTTGATATGCTGTTTCGTTAACTAGGATGTTACATAAAAGCTCAGATTTGTAGAATTTACAACACCCAACTCTTGCAAAGAAATATGAAAGATGAAGAACATGTTAACCATGACGCCCACTTTCAAGAAAAGTTGGACTCCCTAAAGGTTAGGATGGCTTACATTGCTAAGAAATACCTTTAATGAAGGCTTGTCCAATCGAGCCACCACTTTTGCTCAAACTCAAGCAACAATTCAGCCCAATGAAAGGGTAAGCGAGCAGGGTCAAGAACCCTAATATATTGTAGCATTTGTGCAGACGACAATACTAGCACCAGGGAGAGGCTGTCTTTTTTCAATTTTTGCACCTCATTCTTACCTCCTTCAAACCATGAAATCCAAATCTACTTATAGGGAGGGATGTTTGGTCTCCACTTGTGCCAAATCTTAGCCTTTGGATCGACCTAGAAGGATGCAAACCACTAGTTCAAATTAGGCATCATAGGCTGTAAGATTTGTTGCAGAGGAATGGTTGGTTGGGTTGGCCATTTTGGGGCAGTCACACCACCTCTGTGGTGTCAGTTGGCCAGAACTGACCACACTAGGGTGTGTCAGGTGTCAGTTGGCCAGAACTGATTGTTTGCAAGGATGTTTTGTCCAATTTGATGAAAAACAAAGCGTTAAATGCCTTGGGAAGTAAGCCTTTCGAGCAACTTTTCTGAAGAAGAAAATGAATAGTCTCACCAGACAACACGTCGTCTGGTCCTTTTTTTTTAATTGTTCAAAACAATGCCATTTTGGGATTTTATAGGGTTTTAATTTTGATTTTTGGCCAAAGTTCAATTTAGTCCTCCAACTTTCAATGTATTTTAATTGCACCCCTAATTGACCATAATCTTCTAATGTCATGTAATTTTGCCACTGACGAACTTCAATTTAAGCCCTAAATATCAGTGCCTTTTTTATTTTGGTCCTTGATCTCGAATTTATACAATCTTACACTTAAATGATCATCAAACTTTTAAATTTTTTCAATTTCACCCTTGATTTTAGCCATTTAGTTCCCAGAGTTCAGTGCCTTTTGTAAAATAGTCCTTAGTTGTTAATGTTTTTATTTTAGCCTTTAATTGACTTAGAAACTTTGATTTCCTTGCAATTTTACCTCTGATTTCAATCAATTGACTTGGTAAAAATCAAATATGGTCTCCTAAAATTCCAATCTTCTCAATTAAGCCTAAATTGGGCTCCCAAACTTAATTTTTTACCAATTAAACCCCTAATAAAATTAACTTCACTCGTTGCACCTAATTAAATCCATCAATTGGACCCAAATTAATTCTTAAACATAATTAAATTTTAATTCTTGATTAAATCAAATTGGCCTATTAAACATCTAATTATGTCTTTAGGCTTAATTTTTAAGCAGATTCGTTCGATAATCATTTAATTTGTAATTGAATTTGTATTGTTTCTTCTGTCTTGAGTATAATGGGGTACAATTAAGCTTTAAATTTAATCCAAAATTGCAACTTGATCTTTATGTATTTTCTGGAATCCTCCTCAACCTGCTTTCTTCACACTGCCTGTCTTTATTTTATTTTTTAATTTTTATTAAAGGGAAAAAAAGAATTTGGAGAATAACTCGGATATGGGTTATGATAGGAGCGGATTTGTATGATCCTGTACAAGTCGTGAAAAAATATTTAGTCCTAAATGTGGTTATACCAAAGAAGTTTTGTATCCCCGAGTTCATCAAGTACGCCGGAACTTAGTGTCTTATCACTTAGTTCAAATCTTACTACAACAAAATGACAGAGGTAGTGCATAATGAAAAACTATGAAAACACTTCTTTCACGACAGTCTAAGTGGGGAGCACTAAGCTGGTATAAAATGGAATGATATGATTTAACAATCATGAATTGAATTAGCCTCGGTGAAATTCCTTTCTCTCTCAACTATTGTTTCTTATGCCCAAAAATAAAAAGCTATAGGTCGTCAAATCTTTCCATCTTTAAATAAAATAGTAGACAAGATGTAATAGCAATCAGTCAATACCATGCAAAGTCCTTTCTTACTAAACCAGGCTCAAAGCGAGAAGACCTAACAAACAAGAAGTAGGGCATGAACATGAGTCTATTGATCTTGTCCTTTGTCTCTTTAGCTGCGAACAAGTCTTTTTTCACAAGCAGTTCTCTTATTCGTTGTTGTTAGCTTTCGAGGAAGGAAATGGCTGAGGGATTATGTGTTAAAGGAAAAGGCCTTGCTCTCTTTCTTTTTTAAAGGGAAAGAGTCGAGCTCTTCCTAGACGGGGATTCTTTGGTTCCAATCCGGGTATAAGTGCCAGCCCTACGTCTGCATCTCACGAATGTCGTGTATTCAAAGGAATGGGGACAAGATGTCCAACCTTCCATCTTTTAAAAAAACCAAATCCTCAGTTGGCTAAACTGATCTACTCTTCATTTGAATAACCTAAGGTACGTAATACCTGTTAAATCCTCCATTGGCTTTTTTAAGGTAGGCCTGACAAGTTATAGTTTTCAAATAGGGTACGACTCTTACACTAGTTAAAGGAGCTAACCTAAGCTCGTATGATATAAAACTAGAAAAGTTGTTTAGCAAAATAGAAAGGATAAGGGAAAACGACGACTTTTAAGGTAGAAGTTACAAGGGGAGATAGAGTCTGACGTCCTAGGTAGGGAGTCTTTCAAGGAAATTTGACAGTAAGGTGAAGGTTTTTCATGCTTGACATTAGTTATCACGGATTCAATCAAAAGAGATACTCGGTGTCAAGTCTCTACCTTCTCCTTTTAACTGGTTGTTCTCCCTAAACACGAAGTGGGAAAAGGCTTCTAATGGCACAACTGATAGTTTGATCTCTCCATATATTTGTTGTATGAACATCGACAGTGAAATCACTTAATGTAAGGTTGGAGATGAGGCGAAAGAGCAGCATTGCATCTATCCTCAAATCAAAGAAAGAAGGTCCAACGACTGCCCGCTTCTATATAAAATAAAAGCCTTTTACCTCCACTAGAGTTGACCAAGGATCTGTGGTCGCATCATATAGAATTCTAGCATAGAGAGTTTCTCAAGTCGGGCAGAGATCTGAAAGGTCCTTGTAAATTCCAAAGCCTTTGTGCTTGCGAACATCTTCCTCTGCCTCGGCTGACTAGTGTGCCTTCTCTAGTCCTTTGACGCATATCTAAGAGAAATGGATTCCTCTGCCTCGGCTGACTAGTGTGCCTTCTCTTATGGAAGTAGTTACTCTAGACAAAATCGTCTACTGTTAAGAGATTTAAGTATATATCTTTGACTTCAAGCGGATGTGCCATTGAGAATGATGTATATTAAAGAAGAGTTCTGTCTTTTTTTCAGGAAGTGGAATCACGGTTGAAGGTTTTATCGCGGATTAGGGGTGTTGATATGAAGGTACCAAAGGTAATATAATTCGAGCGAATATGAAGAAAAACCTAGCTAACCCTCAAGGAAAAGCTAAATTTGCTCTCTCTTAGAAGGGGAGTGTCTTCCATCAATATTGCATTCATTCTCTTATACCAAACGAAGCCCGGTCCTGGCTGTAACTGCCGATTGGCAAACTACTTGTATGTAAAAGTTGTTATGATAAAGAGATGCGAAATACCTTTTCTTTTAGCTTTGGAACAAGGTTGTCAAAAATTTTTTTTTGACACAGCATGAACATACAATATAAACTCGACTCGTATACTTGAATTATAAAATCGTAAAATCACAAGTAAAATTTTTTAACTAAAATCATAAAATCGCAAGTAAAATATTTTAACAATACAAACATCTTAAAATACATAATTCAAATAAAAGTAAAATAAACAATACAAATATCTAAACATCTTAAAATACAAATTGCACTTCTGCAGATTGTAGATACCACTTCAGTAATCAAAGATATTCATGCAGATTGCAGACTATTGAAAGTCATGTCTAACTACAATTTAAAGGATAAAAAAAAAAGAAAAACAATGTATGTGAAGATATTACAATCTTTTGTTAGGCATTGAAGTCGAACACAAAGGATTTGGAGTCTGGACATATTAAAAGTCATGCCTAACTACTATTTAAAGCATAAAACAATTACTTTTTATTAAGCAAAATCATCACAGAAACAATTTCTTGCAGCCAAATCATAATTTCTTGCAGCTAAATTATCACAGAAACAATTGCAATTACAATTTCTTGCAGCCAAATCATCACAGAAACAATTACTCACAATTCTAAGTTGTACCATAAATATGACACTTAACATGACAGAAGATTCAACAATGGTGGCCATGGCTATATTTGAGCATGTATAAACTCCCTCAAAAGCTCAAACTTTCCAAATTATCATCCTCTCCACCAATCCAACTCTAATCAAATATGGTTTTAATTCACAGCTCAGGAACTTATCAAGTGCTAGGTTATATTCATTCAACAAAGCACTGCAAAAGGCATTGGGAATAAATTACTACTAACGTTTGCAGTTTTGTTTGGAGAATTAAATGTAAAATATAAAAAAACCTTAAAACATTAAGAACCAGTAATCTTACACTTAAATTCACAGAATACCTAGATAAATTACACCTAAATTCCCTTCACATTAAAATTTCATATGATTAAGAAGCTTAGTTAAAGATAATCTTACATGGTTACACCAGCAATCCTAGAATGCTTCGTTGTCTATGCAGAATTGCAGACTCTGCAACAGCATAGCAAGCAAGATCAAACAGAGCATAGATGAACATTACAAGTAATTACAACACACATAAGCAAAAAATTACTAGCAGCAGTAAGATAAACACGGATAATTACCCTCCGAGAAAATACCTAGAAGCAAATTAATTAATAGTAGAATACCTAGAAGATAAACACAAATTCACAGAATACCCAAATAATTTTTGTCTCTAATCACCACCATTAGACAGAAAAAACAAAGCTTGGGATTGGGAATAAATTCTTACCTTCGGATTGGGGGAAAGTGCTTTTTTAATTTGCTAGGAAAAGGGAAAAGGGAAAAGGGAAAAGGGAAAAGGAGAGTGGGAGACAGGGACGAAGTCTTGAATCTTGACTATGGAGTAACTGGAGTGGAGTGTGGAGTGTCTGTAGACTGTGGAGAGTGGACAGTGGAGTGTTGGTCAATGAGTCACAGGTGGGGTGGGGGTGGAAAGAGACTGCTGAGTCAGAGGGCATTTCAAAATTTCTGCATTTGTTGAAACTTTTGGTTAACCCGTGAAAACATTACATTTTTACTGTTTTTTACGAGTCAACCTGTTTTTATACGAGTTTGATCGAGTCAACCCGATTTTGCTGGTTTTCGAGTTTTAACTCCGATTCTACACGTTTTTTGTGTTTTAACTCGTAAAATTGGATGATTTTACGAGTTAAAACGCATTTTTAACAACCATGCTTTGGAACACTAGGTAATATTCGTATGTAATTTCATTACCTGTTGGCAAATCATCCTCAGTTGAATCTTTTTTAGTTTCCCTCCTTAGTGGAATTGAAAAAGAAACTAGACTCATTTCTTTGCGAAGAGGCCCCAACCGAACCACCTTCATCAAGTGCTACCTCAAACCAGGAGCTTTCTTGTCCATCTTATTCATATCAAAATTGGTTTCGTGCTCCATTTTTGCTCTATATTTTCTCTTGTAAATTTCTTGGCATGCTGATATGCTACGAAAAAAATGTTGTTCTAAGCCATGTGCGACCCTACTCATAAGTTTGAGTTAATAGAATTTATCATACAGTGTATCAAAATGTATTAGATGGATGTCCTCAAAAATAAGATATCTAAAAAAGCTTCTCGAAACCATTGGTTTGGATGTTTCTAATGATCAAGGCCTTGTTTTGACCTTTAACTCTGTTATGCGCAAAGGAAGCCTTTCTCTGCATATGTATGATATTTCATCCTTGAGTGTATTATCATGAGAAGGCTGGTGGGTTAGGCCGAGCTTGGTTTGGCTAGGAAAACAAGGAAGGTTAGGTATACAATTATCAATAAATAGGGAAAACCAGCCCTGAAGGTGTAAAAAAAAGGACAACATCAGGTGAGCCTAATTTGCACTTCTTTAGCAGTGAACTCCTCTTTCCGACGCATTCCAATCCTGGTCATTCATAGTTCATAGATAGTCAATACTTTTAGTCATAGGCTAGTGGTCATTCCTGATAGCCATAACTCTACCCCTTCCATGTTCCATTAAAGAATGAATGGGAATTAATCTGACAATGGATGGGCAAAATCCATCTTCCATTTCTATTTTTTTTTTCTAAACTTGCATGCTTTCATGAACTTGACCTTAACATACAGCTCTTTCATTTTCATAGATGGTCTGGTTAATTAATTAAAATAGATGTTGTTTACCTAGATGCAATTATTATCCCTCGAAGCAAAGGTAAAAACCAAGACATTAATGATTCTTAATCTGATCGCACTTCCCTTAGGCTAAACGGCTATCGATCCTGGCCCGATGAGAAAAGGGTTGAACTCGTGCTTGCTTTAATTTCTTAGTGAAGGAAATCAGTGTGCTGATTGGCTCAAGTCATTTAGGTGTGCATTCTTTTATAATTCTCTAGAAGGGATCTTTGACATGCTTCAGTAGGATGTTGTTGGGGTTGCCATGCCTCAGTTTGTTAGCATGTAGTTGTTGTTTCTTTTTGGCTTTTTAGCCCCTTTAAAAGATCGTTTTCCCCTTCTAAGTAAGAGTTCAATCCTGTCAGTTGATCATTTTCCCTGTTTTTTTATTCATCAATGCTTTTCCACTCGACGATGTCCATTTTAATCTTTCAAGTTTTTAAAACCCCTGGATTTTTTTGTTAGAGGCCTCTCTTCTTAGGAGTTAGTCTCTATAAGGCATTCCTAGTAGCAGTAGAAGTACCTCTTAGGAAAGCGCTTGTTATCACTAGGAGAGAAAATAGAATATTTGGATGTGAAAATGGCCTGAAAAGGTTTAATTTCAATTACCTGTACCATTGGTCGGTTCGGCCTAAGGAGTGTGTTGGCACTATTAATAGTCAAGACGAAGAAGTCAGGTTAAAGACTATTTACCCTCGATTCTTAGCATCTCAAGGAGACGATCCTCTGGAGAAGAACATCTAAAACTCTATCGCTTGAAATGAATACCCTTTCCTTGGCTTATGCCATTTACCTGAACTAGCAAAGAAAGACTTTAAAGAAGGTAGGAACTCACTCCTCTTCTCTTTTAATATATGCCTGCCACTACAATAGCTAGAAAGGTACGAATTTGGACATGGGAGCATTAGGAAGATTATTTCTAGCTTATGTGATTCACTCTTTAAATTAAATATGGTAGTTGGCTTACTTGCTTTTAAGAGGACAAGTTGTTTATAAAGAAAAAAAACAGACACAAGACTCATCCCGATGGATGTGAGATAATAAAAGATGTGAGAGCTTTCTTTCCTAGAATATAAAAAAACAAGATTAGCAACTTTAACTTAGCCCAAGCAATGCCCTTGGGATTACTATTAAAAGGTAGGTTCTCAAGTAACCCCTTAGTTATCCCTAGGTGGTGGACCAAGCAGAGCTTTGGCCCTTGCTAGCGTTATTCCTCTGATTCAGTTTGGGGCTTAAAGTAATGTATTTATTCACTATTAGATAATAGTTGTAGCCCTTTAATTTAAGGAAATAATCCTGGAAAGAAGCTCTTTTCCTATAAGGGAAATTCTCTCTAAGTTGAATCGGTGGAATGCCCTACTTCCAGCTAAGTATACTGAGTTAGGTTCAGGAAAGCTTCTATCTTTCCTGGAACTACCGCCCATTTATTACCTATATACAATGGACCAGAAGTTCTTAGACTTTATAGACAAAGAGCCTTTGCTTTGTTATATATCCAAGAGGGTCCAGCCATTCCATATGCTACCTAGGTCTCATATCTTTTGCTCTGTCTTATAGCCTTAGTTTGAACCATTTTTATTCCTCGCATGGACTAATAATAGGTTCTGAATTAGTTGTTCGAAATAGATCAGGTGCTCTCTCTTCCCCTCTTGTAACGCTATTCTTGAATGAATGTAAGAGCTTCTCCAACCTCTTTCTCTTCGATATATGCCTCTTGATCGAAAAGGAAGGAAGTGCCACCTTTGTGTCAATTGGATGCTTCTTGTATTTTTGCTATTGCCCAAAGATTATAAACCTTGGATAAGGTGAAGGCACATATTCGAGTCTCGCCTTTCATTGATAGTTACCCATCTCCATCCAGAGAGCTAGCTGTTAGTCTTTCTCGACCCGTTATCTTACTTGAATGAAAGAAAGAGAATGATCATTATATTTTAATGTACAAAGCCCATTACTTGTTGGTATCCACTCATTGATCGTAGTTGAGTGATTGGAGTTAGTTTCAGTCTTTCTAATAGTTTGAGTTTGTGTAACACCTTATAGAGATCCCATCATTTCTATGTAGAGAATCCATATCAGTAAGAAATAACTTTAGTTGTTGGTGGAAGTGACCTACATATTTTTATAGTTCCTTGCCCCTTTCTTTTTCTTCTACTAGGTAAGTTGGGAAGTCCTTAATAAGGTAGGGGAAGTTAAGTCTCTCACTCCAATCTTTGTAAATGACTACCATCTTTTTGAAGATCTTTTTAAGATTTTTATTGGCTGCCTCAATAACCTCATTCATCTTGGGTCTATAAAGGGGAGAATTAATAAGATTAACCTTATATTTAATATAGAGCTCAACAATCATCTTCTCATTAATTGTTTTAGCATTATTAGTGACTAATCTTGTTAGCAAGCCATAACGACAAATCAAATCTTTTTCAATAAACCTCTTGACTACTTTATATGTCACATGTATGTAAGACCTGGCCTCTACCCACTTAATAAACTAGTCGATGGCTACCAAGATGAATGTATGTCCATTTCTGGCCTTTGAATTAATTGGTCCTACAACATCCAATCCCTACATATCAAAGGGGCAAGGAGAGGTCATATTGAATAGTGATGTCAGAGGTGCATTTATCTTGTCTCCGTGTATCTAACACTTGTGACATTTTTTACATAGTCTACATAATCTTTCTCCATTGTCAACCAGAAGTATCTAGATTTTTGCATTTTCCTAGCTATCATATATCCATTAGCATGATTGGTGTATATTC
>Ga0325401_1005782_pt1 | contig 11894 bp, 7 predicted proteins | sample PopdelMetagenome_FD_205666 | JGI IMG/M metagenome (GOLD analysis project Ga0325401, IMG submission 205666) | Populus deltoides microbial communities from Bellville, Georgia, United States - Xylem-PdKOR-R2 | ecosystem: Host-associated > Plants > Phyllosphere > Stem > Wood/Secondary xylem | place...
ACACGGTGGAATGATCAAAACTTGTTTTTGACAACTTTGAAAATTCGGCTATCTCCCAAAACACTTCTGTTTTCTGACGAACGGGGCTCTGATACCAATTGTTGGTGGGAGAGACCACTGGTGGTGGCTTTGAAACACTCGGAGGGGATAAAACACACTGTTTTATTTCAAGAAACAAGAAGCTTACAATACACAAAAGCTTAACAATACACACCCTCTCTCTTTCTCTCTAGTGTTTCTCTCTACTCTCTCCACACATAATAGCATAAGCTCAGCTTGCTATTTATACACAAATTCAAAACAAGATAATTCAACCTTCAAGTGTGAAGGCGGCTGGCGGCCAATGGTGTGAAGGCGGCTGGCGGCTGGTCGGTCACAGCTGGTGGCTGGCTGGCCGGTGGTTGCCTTCCTTGACCTTCTAGATTGATTGAGTTTAATTCAACATTTTTTACTCTTTTTTAATCGAGCAATATTATTGATGATAACTAGCCATATAGTAGATGTGGAGATTCTGTTTATCACTTATCTTCTAGAGATTCCTGCGAGTCAAAGAACTCATCCTGTAGATATTCCTCACGAGATGCGGCAGCAAAATCATCAACATGATTAGTAGATGGAGAGGCCAAATCGTGAACTGTTATTTTCTGAGCTACGAGCTCGTCGGGAGCAGTTGGTACTTGCTTAATTATGGACATGTCCGTGTTGGAAAAAACAATGACAGAACAGAGGAGGGGTTACTAATCATACAATTTGGTGGAATACAATACACTAAATAATGATACTCTCACACTTTTATTATCAAATCCATACAATATATATATATATATATATATATATATATATATATATATATAATGTCTTTTACAATCTTCAAAGTACTTAATTAATATTAGACTATTTAATACTTAATGTAGATTCATAGCTACTAGATTCATAGTATTTCTAGATTCATAGTATTTCTAATGTGGATGATTATTCATTATACTAACCACAACACTCTTAATCTTGATAAACAAGTTTAATAACTAACAGTCCAGAGGGTTTTCAGATGCTGAAGTAGACTTGTCAGCTGTTATTAGCTTCTTGCACTTTGGAGTCGTCCGAACGGGTATTAGATGTAGAAGCAGAATCCTCAGCTGTTACTTCCCGAACTATGGCCTCATGGATCCGTAGACCACCCTTCCAGTTGTTAGTCCACACCTCATACAAGCCAAAATAGAGTGTTTTCTTATTATTTTCAGCGTCTTCACCACTTCTAAACTGAACCCGACACTTCTCCGCCGGAAATTCCTCTTCTTTCAGGCCTAACTTGGATAGATCTATTTTTACGCGCGTATACTCTCCCTCCTCTCCTATCCTTGCCATCACATAAACAGGATCTTCCCAGCCAAAGGAATTCTCTTCATTCATGGATAATATGAAGCTAATTTCATACGCCTTCCCTTTGGTAGCAGTCATTGAACCAGTTACATCAAGCCAGCACACCTCTAGCATCTCTGCAATATCCCTATAGCTTGCAAAGAGCAAATTAATAGAATCGTATTGACATAAACAAAATAGTCTCTACAGAAACTGCAGCACCAGTATTCAGAATCAGCAGATGCACAAAAGGTAGTGACACAGTTCCATTATGATGGTAAGCCATTGGTCTCTAGTTTAATATACTCACTCCTAAAATCCAATCTTGGCAAGTAAAGAAATAAATCAAAAAACTTTTTTTATGGTCTCGAACAAAAATGAAAGGAAACAACAGGAAGAAACTATAACTAAAAGTATGGCGGGAACCTTGTATATTGATTTTTTTTTATAATGAATACATGCAAGAATATTCACCAAAAATTTTGATTTTAATTTAATGATGTGGAATAATTAGCCGGGATTTTATGGATCAGATAAAAAAACACAAACAGTCAATGAAATTATCCAATCAGGTAGTTTGACTCAAAACAGTTAATCCAATTGTTAAATAAAGCTCAAATTTTATAGGTGAATTCCTGATAGAAAATTAAGCTTGTGCTAAGCTTCCTTTCACACTCCAAGCCCGTTCGATGCTCATATTCGCCAAATCTCACTCCAAAGGCCCTCAAAGTTTCAGTCCATATTTTATACTTCTTCCTTCTTAATTTTGGATTTTAGCTATATATATTATTTTTCCTGACTGGTTGTTTCCTAGTTATTTGAGGTATTTAAACCAATCTTTTCAGATTTTATGGGACTTTTGTTGAATAAACTATAGACTCTTACAACTTTAGTTGTATTTTTGTCTAGCCTTAGGGTTTTATACGTTTGTTAAACTCAAATCCATAGCTTTCTCTGTCGCAATTAATAGTTCTAATTTTGCTTCTATTAACAAAATACTTGTAACACAACAGCAGATGATGAACCACACCAAAGTTTGTAACACAGCACTTCAACATGAAAATAGGCATATTATCCTCACCTTTCAGAAATTGTCCAAGCTTGACTTTCTTCCTCCGAAAAGATGCCAAGATTCTTTGGTTTAAACGTGGTTTTACCATCAGCGTCCTATAAAACATGTCAAATAATAGAATTTCCAAATTGTCATCAAGAAACCATCTCATTTGACCCCTGATCATCACGAACTGATGATTAATTACCATTCATAAGTATTCTCACCTGTGAGAGGGCCGGTTCTGTATCCGTCTCTGGATTTTCATTATTTGGAGATGGTTGTTGAGAGTCGCTACTTGCCTTACTGCTGTTAATATTTGTCCGAAATTCTCTTAATATCAAATAACGAAAGGAGTTCTGAATGTAATACAACTATTGAAAAGTAAATTAAAGTTTAAAAACGTGTGGGATCATTGATCTCTTAGGTTCTATGTTTATTTTAATGTAAATACTCTCTGCATATCTAGAATAAATTACATAATTAACTTAAATTGTTTAATTTCTCATGATATAACTACACTATACTAATATAATATATTTCAATATAAAAATATTTATGTTTAAATTATATAAAAGAATTGTAAATAAAAAAGATGTTCTTGTGATAAAATTCAATCCATGTGATTTTATGAGACCCATAAATTATTTAGATATGATTTGAAATCTCTAAGTTATAGTGCATGCAGTGAATATCGCAAATGACAATTACTTTTAGATTATTATATTTGTTGTAGGAAGCACAGATATTAAACCAAGACCGGCCCAGAGGGTCGACCCATGACTCGGGCGAGACTTGGTTTTTTTTTTTCAAATGTGGTTTTTATACTCTTCTTTTTTCATATTTTTTTTAGTTGATTCACTATATAAATATTAGAAAAATATTTTATTTTTTCAATATGGGATTTGAAACCCTTTTGTATATATACTTTATGTTCACAAGAAAAAGTTACGTTTTTTTAATGTGGGATTTGAAATCCATTAGTATATATACTCTGTATTCCCAAGAAAAAAGTTATTTTTTCAATGTGGGATTTGAAGCCTTTTTATATATATATATTATATGTTCACAAGAAAAAAGTTATGTTCTTTCAATGTGGGATAAAAAACTTTTTGGTTTAAATACTTCAACTTAAAATGATAACATAATATATTTTTAATGTGGGATTTAAAGCCCTTTAATATATATACTCCATGTTTCCAAGAAAAAAATATTTTTTTAATGTGGGATTTGAAGCCCTTTTGTATATATACTCTATGTTCACAAGAAAAAAGTTATGTTTTTTCAACGTGGAATTTGAAACCCATTAGTATATATACTCTATGTTTCCAAGAAAAAAATTATTTTTTCAATATGGAATTTGAAGCCCTTTCATATAAATACTCTATGTTCACAAGAAAAAAATTATGTTTTTTTGATGTGGGATAAATTTTTTTTTAGTTTAAATACTTCAACTTAAAAAGATAACATAATATCTTTTCACTATGGGATTTGAAGCCCTTTAATATATATACTCTATGTTCACAAGAAAGAAGTTATTTTTTTTAATGAGGGATTTGAAACCTTATAGTATATATACTCTATGTTCATAAAAAAAAAGTAAGGTTTTTTCAATGTGCACTACTAGAATAATATAGAATGTATAGCATGTATATATCTGATTAGGAAATTAATGTAGGATTATTCCAATGTTGTAATCCTTACAGTTACTCCCGTGTTCTGCCACATATATATAAATAGGAAGGTTGGCTAAGGCACATCCTAAGACATTCTATTATTCTCAACTTAGAAAATTGATAAATACAAATGGAAATACTGAGGGAATATTTTTGTTGGTAAATTGCCGACGGATATTACCAACAGAAATATTCCCTCGGTATTTACCGAGGAAATTCTAGTGGAAAAAAATAATTAAAACAAAACAAAAAATATGATGATGTGCCATTTTTACCAGCGGAATTAACGACGAAATTAATTGGTAAACTATGAACACTGTTCATCATGTCAATTACAAAGGGAATCACCAATGCAAAATTCCGTCGATATTTTTCAGAGAGCTCTGGAACTGTTCACTTCCCAATTGCATTGTTAATTACTATTCTTTACAGACAAAATCACCGACGGATTGAAAAGTCGTCGGTGCTATTTTGTGGTTTTCTGAAAAATTTCGATTAAATTAAAATTTTAAATTAAATATATTACAGACATATTGAAAAGTTGTCGGTGATATTTGGTAGTTTCTAAAATTTTTTGATTAAATTGAAATTTTAAATTAAATATTACAAATGGAATCACTAACAGAATGATTAAAAATATTAATATTTAATTACCCATCGGTAAAAAGCCCAATAAAAAGCCTTGAATCCCTAATTTCCTTTCTTCTTCTTCTTCCCCATATGTAAAAAACATCAATATCCATTTCTCTCTCCTCAATTCCTTCTCCCCTCCTCCATGCTCAGGTATGTATTCTTCTCCTTTCTTCTTTTTTCTTCTAAGTTTTTTTTAATTAATATACTTTATGAATATTTTTTTTCTCTTCTTAGCTTCACTTGCAACCACATTAAGGTAAGATTTTTCTTTTTTCTTCTTTTTTTGTGTTTTATTTCACTATATTTGTTATTTTATTTTATTTTTAATTATTTCGATTCTTAATAATTGTATGAATATTGTTGTTGGATTTTTTTTCATATGATTTTCTTCGTTTTTCCAAGAGTTTTGGGTATTATAGAGTCATTACCAGAAATTTGCTTAAAACCAACAAAATTACCGACGAAATAATTCTGTTGGTAATTTACGGTCATAATTACCAACAAAATCTTTTCCGTCTGTAATTCAGTCGGTATATACTGATGGAATTACAGACGGAAATTTAGAATTAAAAAAAGGCAGTTCGTTGAAGTTTCTACGAGCAATTTTACTGATGAAATTACTAAGGGATTCAAACCGGGATCTCCGTACAGTGACATGACCGATTCACCGTCAGAATTGCCAACGGAATCACCGAAAGAATGAGTCCGTTGGTGATTTCATCAGTAAAAAGTTAATATATCACCACTCTACCGACCCTCTCCTCCCCAATTTCTCATTCTTCTTCCCTATCCCAACTCTCCCCTCTCAAACTGCAAACAACTAGGCCCCCCTAAAAAAAAATCTCCCTCTTCTCAGCACAAGTCATATTTCTTTAAGTTTTGTGGTCACAACATCCGTGTTATGATTTATTATAGATTTTATCATTTTTTGTAAGTAATTCTATCTTTTTTAATTTTAACATTTAAATGTCAATTTTATTGTTTTTTTAGTATATGTATTTTGTTAGTATATATGTACATGTTTTATTGTTATTTCTCAAACAAACTTTTAGTATATGAATGTATAATTTTGTACTTGTTATGGTTTGTTTTAGATTTTAAAAAATTGTATTTGTTTGTAAATTGTTGAAACTTTGTTGAATTACCGAATTACATGTGTTATAGTGAAATAATTAATAGCTTGTTTAACGGGGTCCATTTTAATTTTTATCAATACTATTGCGGAGTTGTAATTTCCATAAATCTATATGTATAAATTTGTATGGACGTTGATAATTGATAATGAATATTTAATATTTATGAGAAGGTGTAATTAGTTTGTTGGATAATTTCAAGGTAAATCAATATTTTTGCAAATTTATTTACCTAACATAATTAATTTATACATGTTGTCATCATAATTTTATAGAGGTTCGATAGAAGTCATGGATGATCATTCATGGATGTATCGAGATTCACCCCAAGGATTGCGGAGGATGGATTATTGTAACGGGTTTCAGGGTTTTATTAATTTTGCAACATCTATTTTCAGAAATTTTACTGGAAGCGGTATTAGGTGTCCATGCAGGAAGTGTTAAAATAAAAAGTATCTGCATCCAGATGTTGTAATGATACATCTTCTATATAAAGGGTTTATGGAGAATTACCAGTGTTGATATGCACACAGAGAGTTATTTGTTCGTAATAAGAGCATGGGAGAAAGGGTGGTTGAGTCAACTTCTAGTGCTAGCAACATGCATGAAGTTGCAAATGACAACACTAATCCTTACAGGAATATGGTTATGGATGCAATGAGAATGAATCAAGGTAATATCAGTCAATGTGCAATCGTAAAAGAAGAACCTAATGCAGATACAGCTAGGTTTCTTGATTTGTTGAAAGATTCTGATGAACCATTATGAGATGGTTGCACGAACCACAGTAAATTATCGACCGTAGCATAGGTGTTCACCATCAAGTCAGATCACGGGTTGAGAGAGACCGGGTATGACAAAATTATTGAATGAGCGAGAAGCATTTTAAAATCTAATTTCTAACTATGGAAGGAGGTTGCGTGATTTTTGGTATGAAGCATAAAAAAAGGCAAAAAAAAAACGAGAGATAACGGTCTCTAAGGCTAGAACGACGTGGCTGTTTGGAGGGATTTCAAACCGCTGTACATCCCGGCAGATATATGGCTACAATATATTAAGCTTGTGATGTTTAAGTGGCTTACACGACACTTATAGTCCGGTTCTGGAAACCGGAACCGGCCAATTCATGGCTCGGTGACAACGCACTGCACATGCGAAATAGATGGTAAGATTAATCTAAATAAAATATATCATTAAATAATTTGTTGTTACTTAATTAATTTTTTTCCTTATAGGCTACGTCTCTTGGACATGAGCCAAGCCCAATGGAGCTGTTTGTTGAGACGCACGTGCAGAGTTAGGACCGCCAAAAGGGGGTGCAATAGTTCATTGACAACCGCATTCAACACTTTGTGGTATGTTTGTTTAATCATTTTATTTTATAAGTTATTATTTTTATTGAATTGAATATGATGATTTCTTTTTTCATTTTCATGAGACCTATAATAGCCAGTTGAGGGAGAGATATAGGGAGGATCCTTCGACTCATCCGTATTTTTGATCTGGATTTGTGGATGGAGGTAGGATTGTCCGGTGGACTCAATAAAAATTAGGTGTACAGGCTCTCCAAAACTACAGCCAAGAACTTGCGGGCGGCTTGTAGTGTCTCAACCGTTGGGAGCTCCAAATCAGTATCGAGCACCCAATCTGAGGATATCATGGCCTTGAAACAACACACGGCTAATCTCACCGAGAAATACGAGCAACTCTCGGCGAATTATGAACAGCTTCGCCGAATGGTCATGAACATGGCCTCACAGAGTGGTGATACATGTGCGCCCTCTTTTTGGCCGTATAACAACTAGCCTCCTCCTCCTCCTCCAACTCCATCATTGTGCTAATTTAATATTTTTTTTGAAACACATTCAATTTGTAATGAATATTATTTAACTTTATTTTTTTAAAATTTTTAATAAAATTTTATTTGCATAATTGATTTTTTTACTATTAATTGATATAATTTTATATTATTTATTCTAAATAATTAAAAAAAAATTAAAATACCCACCGAGGGATTTACAAACGGAATGTATCCATCGGCATTTGACAGAGAGCAGGAAATGCCACCATCACCGACAAATTTACAGACGGATAACGTCTATCGGTATTTCACAGTAGCTTGGTGCAAATGCCACAATCATCGATGAATTTACAGACGGATACCGTTCGTCAACATTGCACAGAGAGTGGTGGAAATGCACACTTACCGACAAATTTACAAACGGAGACCGTCCGTCGGTATTTCACCGGGAGCTAAAAAATATTTACTGGATATGCCACTATCACCGACAGAATAAATCTGTCGGTATATTTCCAACGGGAATTGTTTTTTGGCGCGCAATTTCCGTTTGTAAAACCATCGGTAATTTTTTTTTTACCGACAAACTTAGCGATGGAATGCGGTATTACTGACAAACGGTATGTTGACGGATGTTTTCCGTCGGCGGTTTAGTCGGTAAAAAAATTACCGACGAACTCTGAATCTCATACCGATGGAATCTGTCCGTCGGTAAAACTGTGAAATCTTGTAGTGAGTGTTGATTTATATTAATTTAATTATTTTATAGTTTTGTAAAATGGATTTTTTTAAATAATTACCGATGGAATTACATACGGTATTTTTCTGAGGGAAATACCAATGGAATGAAGCCGATAATTTTTTTTTGCGCGTCTTGTCCATCAGTAAATCCATCGGTAATAATATTTTTTTATTACCAATGGAAAAAAAATTACTGACGAAAGATTCACCGACGGAGCATTTCCTTCGGTGATTTCGTTAGTAAATTAATTACCAATGAAATGATAGTGCAAATATCGAAAGAAAATTCCATCGGTAAATCTAAAGATTGTGTTAGTGGTGGGATAAAAAACTTTTCTTGTTTAAATTCTTCAACTTAAAATGATAACTTAGTATCTTTTCAATATGGGATAAAAAAATGTTTTAAAATATTTTTTTAAACTTCATTATTTACAACATGTATTGCCTATATTCATATTCTTTTTCTTAATTTTTCATATGAAAATTAAAAATTTAAATATATTTTTTAAATTTTTCCAGGTTAACCCATGAAACCCGGGATCCGGCCCCTTGGTCGGGTCAACCCCCGAACCGGGTTTGATAACTATGGTAGGAAGAGGTTTTATAAGTCAATTATGTTTTTTATATATAATATATGAAATAATACCATATTATTTCAGTTGTTATGGAAGAAGATTGTTCTTGTTAGTTCAAAAGAACATAGAGTGAGATTAACAAGTTGTGGAATGGGAATAACATTATCCTTAATCACAAATTGTAAAGAGAGAAGAGTTAAACTAATGCTAGAATCATGTGAGTTTTACTTATTTATTTATGTTAAACAATGCCCTGTTAATTACGAAACAATGAATCACCATGAACCTAAAGATTCAGACATTTTTATGGTTAGTTGTGCAAAACAGATTATGTTCCTTTCTTTTAGCAGATGGTTGCTTTCAGTTGATCAATCTTGTTGTTCGTTTCGTGGGAATGTTTTGGAGACTCCGGACCATTTGTTACTTTAATGCAAGTTTGCTTGGAAATTTTGGTCAAAATTCATCTCTTGGTGGGTCCCAAAAACTTTTAATGAGCTACTTTTTCTATGGCATACAATGGCTAAGGGATCTCTTTGGGTGTTGCATGTTGAATAATTAGATTTTGTTAACCGGGAATAATTAGATTTTCAAGGAAATTCAACCAATACTATGAAGCTTGTTGAATATGTCACTTAAACTTTAGTTATATGGATAATGACCTCTCAGACAATATCTAAATCTGAACCAACCCCAACAGTCAGCAGATTAAGTCATATAAATTAACAGTGTTTAATTTTTTATTGGCCGGACTAATAAATTAGTGAACTTCGTGAAGCACCTCTCCAAGTTGAAAAAAAAAGAAAGAATGAAGGAATATGGAGAGCAAAGATAAAAGCGAGAAAATTTTGGAGATATTTTTGTGATTTGATTTTTATTTTCACAAATGTGTAACGTCATAATAAATCAACCTTTTTCTTTTTACCCCCCCTGAGTACTAACTTTTCATATCGCCCTTATATGGCTGGCTGACCTTTCGACCTAGAAAAGAATAATGGACCTCATGCCAATTTCTAGATCATATACAAAAAATAAACTGATTAATAAACGGTGTTGAACTACTGCAAACAAGCATGCTCATAGAAACTGTTAATAAAAAAGATAAAAGCATATTCTTACCCTCTAAAAATCTTCTGGACGGGACTTTCTATCTTAGAGGAGAAGCTGGAAAACACCGACCCTTTTTATGAAGCATAAAGTTAAGGTACGAAGTGCTGTTCTTTGATAAAGCAGCCCAATATCTTGAGGTTTCGCCTTTTTTGTAATGTTTTATTTTGAATTTGAAACTAAAAAAGGGGTTAAGTTTCAGTTTACCCTATGAGATTTGAAATGAGTCCATTTTCATTCCCTAAGGTTTCAATCCCATGAAGAAAACATTTAGTCTTTAAGATTTGACAGAAAAAACTTTTATGAAATAATTTGACGTGAATTAATATTTTATTTTCAGTTATATATCAAAATAAGATTAATTATATGCAAAGAGAAAGTTTAACCATTTGAACTGCATCTTCAGGTCACGAAGAAAATAAAGAAATAAATATAAATTAAACCATTTGTTCATAAAGGAGGGCGCATATTCTCACCCTTTAGACCTTCTCCCGAAGGGGATTTTCATCTTGGAGGAGATGCTGGGAAACGATGATCCTGTACCTTCAGCACCCTTTGAAACATGCTAAACAAGGAAAAAAAAATCCAAATTGTCTTATCATTTAAACATTTCATTTGCTCCCCTGATAGTTACGAAATGATTATCCGAATAATTATCGTAGAAGAAATAGTATTCTGACCTTCGAAGGCAAACCTTTAGAGCCTTTGGAAGCCCCTTGGCTAGAACTCTTGGAAAGAAAACTCATGATGATCTGGATGCTAAGGAAAGAGATTTCAAGGAACTAGCTAGGTGGTACAATCAATAATGGGAGCTATGTTGTTTGTGAGTATATATTTCCACGATCTAATATTATAAACCCAATCCATATATGGTCCATAAATTCACCTCACTGTTTTAAAATATCCCTCCTTCCTAAGAAAAAATCATCTACTTCTAGTATTTTCCTATCATAAAAATCTTTTTTGATCAACTTTCGTTTATCAAATCTAAACTTGTTTTCAATATTAGTGTTTTGATGAGACCCACTACAAGATTTCACAATTTTACTGATGGAAATATTCCGTCAGTGTGTGATTAGCTGTTTGTCGGTGATTTATTTACCGATGTCTTCACCGACTGATTACGTCCGCCGGTTTTCCTTTTGTCAGTGATTCCCCATTCCGTCGCTATATCAGTCAGAAAAACAAAAAAACCATTTACCTATGGTTTTACAGACGGAATTTGCGCGCCAAAAAAAAATTTTCCCGCTTGAAATATACCGACGGATTTTATTCCATCGTTGATATCGTGCTTTACCGACGGATACGTACCATCGGTAAATTTGTCGATGAGTGTTTGAGATACCGACTGAATATATCCGTCTGTAAATTCGTCGGTAAGTGTGGCAGCTACTGTCAAATGCCTACGGATTAAGTCCGTTGGTAAAGTTGTCGGTGAGTGTTTGAAATACCGATCGAATGCATCCGTCTGCAAATGCATCAGTGAATGGTACTGTCAAATACCGACGGATTCATTCCGTCAGTAAAACCCTTTGTAATAGTGTTTTCTAAATTTGTTTTTAAAAAATTATTTAGAATATATAATATAAAATTATATAAATTAACGGTAATAAAAACCAATTCTACAAATAAAATTTATATTAAACATCAACAACAAAAAAATCAAAGTTAAATAATATTAATTACAAACTGAATGTGTTTCAAAAAAAATATTAAATGAAATTTTAAAGGTAAATAATGTTTATTACAAATTAATATAAAGGTGGAGTTGGAGGAGGAGGAGGAGATCCTGGAGGAGAAGGCTGGTGGTTATACGGCCAAAAA
>Ga0325401_1005783_pt1 | contig 11894 bp, 9 predicted proteins | sample PopdelMetagenome_FD_205666 | JGI IMG/M metagenome (GOLD analysis project Ga0325401, IMG submission 205666) | Populus deltoides microbial communities from Bellville, Georgia, United States - Xylem-PdKOR-R2 | ecosystem: Host-associated > Plants > Phyllosphere > Stem > Wood/Secondary xylem | place...
GAGCCGCGACCGGATCTCGCTCGCCGTGCTCGCCGCCGCGCTGCTCGCCCTGTTCTGGTTCGCGCCGAACGTCCCGTTCATCGCCCTCGTCGCGGTGCTGCTCGCGGTCGGGATCCGGGCGCTCGCCGATCCCCTCGCGCGCCGCCTCCGGCTGCCCGACGCGGTCTCGGTGCCCGCCGTCCTCCTCCTCCTGATCGGGGCGGCCGCCGCGGCCGGGTACGTCGCCGCCGGACCCCTCCTCGCGCAGGGAGAGGAGCTGTTCCAGCGCCTGCCCGGCTCCGCGAGGGAGCTGGAGGAGCGGATGCGGGCGGCGGGGTGGAGCCGCTGGCTGCTGGACACCCTTCCCGACGACCCGCTCGGCGAGCTCGCGCCGCAGGAGGTGCTGCAGGGCGGCCGGAGCGCGGCGCGCGCCGCCCTCGGCCTCGCCGGCGGGGTGTTCGGCGGGCTCGGCAGCGCGGTCTTCACCCTCCTGCTGGCGATCTACCTCGCGTTCCAGCCCGCGCTCTACCGCGCCGGGCTGGAGGCCCTGCTCGCCCCGGGGCTGCGGCCGCGGGGCCGGGAGATCCTGGAGGAGGCGGGCCGCACGCTCCGCTGGTGGCTCGCCGGTCAGCTCTTCTCGATGGCGTTCATCGGCACCTTCGTGTGGCTCGGCCTGTGGTTCCTCGGCGTGCCGCTGGCGGGCGTGCTGGCGGTCCTGTCGGCCCTGCTCGGCTTCGTCCCCATCGTCGGGCCGATCGTCGCGGCGGTGCCGGCCGTGCTGATCGGCGCCTCCCTCGGCCTCGACACCGCCGCCTGGGTCGTCGGCCTCTACCTCGTGCTCCACGTCGTGGAGGGCGACATCCTGACGCCGCTGATCCAGGCGCGCGCCGTGTCGCTGCCGCCGGGGCTGCTGCTGCTGTCGCAGCTCGTCCTCGGCACCGCGTCCGGCCTGATCGGGATCGCGGTGGCGGCGCCGCTGGCGGCGATCGGCCTCGTCGTCGTCCGCCGCGGCTACGTCCAGGGCTGGCTCGGGAAGGAACGCTCCGCCGGCCCCGCGCCCTGACGGCACGCCGGGCCTGCGGCGACGGGGTGGTCCGGCCCCCCGCGCCCCGGGGCGGGGCAACCCCGGCTCCGGCCCCCCGCCGCTCCCGCGAGCGGCGCCGGCGCCTCGTCCCGCGAGGCGCCGGGGGACCTCGCCCGGTGCTGATCCCGGCCCCGGCCCGACCCAGGGCGTGGGCCGCCGCGGCGCAGGCGCGCGGGGCCGGCCGCCGCCCGGAAGCCTGTCCCGTGTCCCGGCACCCTGGCCCGGCCGGGACCGGTGACGGCAGCGCCCGGGAACCGGGGGCGCGACGGTCCCCGCCGCCCTCCCGGGCCGGCGGCGTTCATCGGCGCGTCCGGGCGCCGACGATCGCCTCCAGCGAGGCGGCGCGCGCGTCGTCCAGCTCCGCCTCGCAGGCCCGGCCGGCCATGCGGCGCGCGTTGCCGGCGCCGCCGCCCACCAGCGCCTCGCGAAGCGCGCACTGGGCGGCGCGGCCGGAGGCGTGGGCGGCCCGCGCGGTTCGCGCCGCGCGCCGCGCGGCGGCGACGTAGGCCGGTTCCTCGTCCCAGGCCGCGATCGACGCCGCGAGCGCGCCGTCCGCCCGCTCCAGCCGCGCCCGCGCGCGGCCCGCCTCGCGATCGAGGCAGGCCATCATGCCGGCCTGGCTGTCCGCTCCGCAGGTCCCGAGCGCGTCCGCCGCGGCGGCCTGCCCCGCGACAAGGGCCAGCGCGAGAACCGTCGCGACCGGGTGCCCGTGCCCCGGCCGCCGCGCGCCGCGTCGAGTCCCGCCCGGCCCCGCCGAACCCCGGATGGCCGCCACCGATCGCCTCCCCGCCCACCCGAGGCGGGCCCGCGCGGCGGTGATCATGCCCGTCCCGGCCCCCGTCAGGAAGCGGGCGATCCGGGCGCGACGGCCGCCGACGGCGCGGGGGCATCGCAACGGGGGGCCGGGTGCGGCGGTTCCGGGATCGACCGATGCGGCGGCGAGGGAGGGGCGGACGGTGGGAACGGATCGCGGGCGCCGGCGGGACAGGGCGACGGCAGGGACCTGGACCGCCCGGCGGCGATCCCCGCCCCCTCCCGCCGCGCCGGGGCCGGGATGAGGCGCCGGGCGGCGCTGGGGGCGCTGGGGGGACTTCTCGCCGCGCCAGGGGGCGCGGCCGGGGCAACGGGTTAGGCCGCCGGATGGTCGCGGAAGAGGTCCGCCGCCAGGGCCCGGTCGACCCGGACGGTGTCCACGCTCAGGGCGAGGCGTCCGTCGGGGCCGGGCACGGGGCAGCGCCGGACGTAAGCGCTCCAGGACCCGCCACTCCGGGCCGAGCGCGAGGAGCTCCCGCCGCGAGGGCGGCCGGCAGTGCCGGGCGTCGAGCTGCGCCGCGTAGGGCGCCGCGCCGGCCAGCAGCGGCGCGACGGCGGGCAGGAGGAGTCGGAGGGATCGCGCCGCGCCGCCATCGCCCCGGCCGGCGCGCCGGTCGGGGGGCACGCGGCCCGGCCCGACGGCGGCGGGGTGAGGGGTGCGACGCCGCCGCTGCCGGCGGCCGGACCGGCTCCGGACGCGGTCATCCGGGATTCGCTCACGGCGGCGTCGTCTCGCAGGTCGTGCGCTGGCTCGCGCAGATGCGGGTGAACCAGGCCTCGCCGGAGCGCGGGCCGGCGGCCCGCGTCCCGGGCAGCAGGCGGTATCGCACCCGGGCCCAGCCGCCGCGGCAGTCCGTCACGGCCCGCACCGTGCCCGCGCCGGCCAGCCACTCGTCCCCGGCGAGGGTGACGAGGGCGGGCCCGTCCGGCCGCGGCGCCGCGCGGCCGGTGGCCGACTGCGACGCGACGCGCACCCCGCGGCCGTCCACCCATCCCGTGCCCGCGAAGACGGGGCGCGCCGGGCGGTCGGACGGACGGTGGTCGTCCCTCACCTCGGCGATCCGCAGCCATCCGCCCCGTGCCTCCAGGATGTCGAGGCTCGGGCCGTACTCGTCCTCGGCGTCGGTCACGAAGGGCGGCAGGCGGCCGATCCGGCGCGCGGTCGCGGAGGGCGCCTCGCGGACCGCCAGCCCGGCCCGGTCCACGGCCCAGCCGGAGATGCGGCACGCCTCGCCCGTCGCCCCGGCCGGCCGGTGGCCGGTGATCGCCACGACGAGGCCGAGAACCGCGAGGCAGCCTCCCTGCCGCGCCCGTCGCCGCCGTTCCGCCACCTGTTGCCCCCCTTGCCGGGCGCCCCGCCCGGGCCGCGCCGGCCACGGTGACGCGCGGGCGCGGCGCCCGCAAGCGCCGCCGGCCGGCCGCAGAGGGGGGCAGGGGCCGGTCCCCCGTCCGCGCGCCGGGCCGGACGGCGCGGGCGGGGGACCGCCCCGCCGGATCAGCCGCCCCGGCCGGGCCGAGAGGCGCCCGCTCCCGGCGCGACCAGGTCAGGTCGCGAGGATCTCGGCGTCCGCCAGGATCACCCCCATCGTCGCCTCGTAGTGCCGCACCAGCCGCGCGACGGCCATCTCGGTGTTCCGCGACAGCACCGCCTCCAGGATCGCGGCGTGCTCGCCGGCGACGTCGCGCCGGTCGAGGGCGCGCCGGGCCGCCAGCCGGCGGTAGCGCTGGTGCTGATCCGTCAGCTGCTCGCAGAAGCCGAGCAGCCAGCGGGAGCCGCAGCCGACGAGGAGCGCCCCGTGGAAGGCGCGGTGGCGCCGCTCCCACTCGGTCGGTGCCCCGGCCTCCCCCGGATCCGGCCCGCGCCGCGCCCGGGCCAGGCGGTGATGCGCCAGCACCAGGGCCTCCTCCCATTCCGGCGTGGCCGAGGCCATGGATTCCCGCAGGGCCCGTTCCTCCAGCCAGCAGCGGGTGCGGGTGAGCTCGAGCAGCTCCGCCGCGCTGACGCCGGGCACGACGAAGCCGCGCTGGTCCCGGCACTCCACCAGCCCGTCCGCCGTCAGCCGGTTCAGCGCCTCCCGCAGCGGCGTCTGGCCGACGCCGTAGCGCTCCATCAGCGCGCGGATCGGCAGCCGCGCGCCGGGCGCCAGATGCCCGTCCAGCAGGTCCGCCCGGATGCGGTCGTGAACGCTGGTGGCGTTGGTGGGGGCGCCGGGGCGGGTCGTGCTCATCCGGGAGAGGAGGTCCTGAGAAACGCGGCAGGCGTCAAGAAGACGCGTACACAAAGACCGTCCCTCAAGTATAATGTATATGATCCGGTTGACAGAACGGATATTCCCGACATCTCATGGCCGACGAGGGACAGGGACGGGCGAGGAACACCATGGGCATGGCCACCACGCCGGCCGAGGTCGCGGGCGCCGGGACGGATCGGTGGCGCGGGCCACGGCCCGCCTGCGGCTGCGGCGTGGACGTGCACGCCCACGCCGTGCCCGCCTCCTTCCCGGCCTCGCTGCGCGGCCGCGTGCCCGCGGGCTGGCCGTCCATGGCGCCGGCCGGGACCGCCTGCCACGCCCACGTCCTGATCGAGGGCAAGGTCTACCGCACCGTCTCCGACCGTTGCTGGGACGTGCCGAAGCGCCTGGCCGACCTCGAGGAGACCGGCCTCTCCCTCCAGGCCGTCTCGCCCATGCCGGAGCTGCTCTCCACCTGGATGGAGCCGGCGGACGCCGCGGAGCTGCTGGCCTACGTCAACGACACGATCGCGGAGATGGTGGCGGCCTCCGGCGGCCGCCTCGCCGGGCTGGGCGCCGTGCCGCTGCAGGACCTGGACCGCGCGGTCGCGGAGCTGCAACGGCTGAAGGGCATCGGCTTCGCGGGCGTCGAGATCGGCAGCAACGTGAACGGCGTGCCGGTCGGCCACCCCTCGCTGGAGCCCTTCCTGGCGGCGGCGGCGGCGCTCGACATGGCGGTCTTCGTCCACGCGCTGCGCCCGGCGGGGATGGAGCGGCTGGTCGGGCCGAAGAACCTGCAGCAGGTGCTGGGGTATCCCACCGATGTCGGCCTCGCCGCCGCCTCGGTGCTCACCACCGGGCTGATGCTGCGGCATCCGCGACTGCGCATCGCCTTCTCCCACGGCGGCGGCACGCTCGCCGCGCTGCTGCCGCGGCTGGAGAGGGGCTGGCACACCTTCCCCGCCCTGCGCGAGGCGATGCCCGAGCCACCCTCGGCGGGCGCGCGGCGCCTCTACTGCGACGCGCTCGTCTTCGACGCGCCGATGCTGCGCGGGGTGATCGCCGCCTTCGGCGAGGACCGGGTCATGATCGGCACCGACTACCCCTTCAACTTCCGCGACGAGGCGCCGCTGCGCCGGATCTGCGAGGCCGTGGAGGACGAGGCGACGCGCGCGCGGCTGCTGCGCGACAACGCCCGCGCCTTCCTCGGCCTGGACTGAGAACCCGATGATCGACTTCCCCCTCTCCGGCCTGCGCAGCGTGGACCTCGTGGTCCCCGACCTGGCGCGCGCCGAGGCCTTCTACACCGCCACCTGGGGCCTCGCCGTCGCGGCGCGGGAGGGCGGCTCGCTCTGGCTGCGCGGCACCGGGGACGATCCCCACCTGCTGGCGCTGCACGCGGGGCCCGCGCCCGGCATCCGCTCCGTCACCTTCCGCGCGGCGGACGAGGCGGCGCTGCGGCGGCTGGCCGGCACCCTGGGCGCCGGGGTCGTCCCGTGGACGGAACCCGGCGGCGGCCTCGGCGCGACCGCCACGACGCCGCAGGGCTTCGTGCTCCGCCTCGTCCACGGCGACGCGCGGCGCGCCGCCGACCCGCCGCGCGCGGACCGGCCGGAGCGGCTGGCCCACGTCAACCTGAACTGCCGCGACGTCGAGGCGGTGCGCCGCCTCTTCGAGGAGGGGCTGGGCTTCGCCCTCTCCGACCGCTCGAAGCTCATGGCCTTCGAGCGCAGCGGCGCCGACCACCACATCGTCGTCCTCGCCGACGCGCCCGTGGACGGGCTGAACCACGTCGCCTTCCTCCTCCCCTCCTGGGAGGGGGTGATGCGGGCCGCCGGCCGGCTGGTGGATGCCGGGCACCCCATCGCCTGGGGCCCCGGCCGCCACGGCCCGGGCGACAACGTCTTCGCCTACTTCCTCGACCCCTTCGGCATCGTGGTCGAGCACACCGCGGAGGTGCTGCAGGTGGACGATTCCTACCGCGTGCGCGGGCCGGACGAATGGGTCTGGCCGCCCGGCCGTACGGACCACTGGGGCCTCGCGCCGCCGAAGACGGAAGCGGTCAAGGCGGCGCAGCTCGCGATCGGGTTCGTGCCGTGAGCGCGCGTCCCTACGACGTGGCCGTGGTGGGCTTCGGCCCCTCGGGCGCCGTCGCCACCGCGCTGCTGGCGCGGGCCGGGCTGCGCGTGCTGGCGGTCGACCGGGCGCGGGAGATCTACGACAAGCCGCGCGCCATCGCGATCGACCACGAGATCCTCCGCGTCCTCGACAACCTCGGCGCGGCGGAGGCGGTGCTGCCCCACGTCGCGCCCTTCCCGGCCTCCGAGCACTACGGCGCCGAGGGTCAGCTCATCCGGCGGATCGACATGGTGCCGGAGCCCTACCCGCTGGGCTACGTGCCCACCATGGTCTTCACCCAGCCGCCGGTGGAGGCCGCGCTGCGCGCCCACGCGGCGGCGACGCCCGGCGCGGAGGTCCTGCTCGGCACCGCCCTCGCCGGCCTGGAGCAGGACGCGGCGGGCGTGACGCTGCGCCTGCGCGACGCGGACGGCGCGGAGCGCGAGGCCCGCGCCGCCTACGCCATCGGCTGCGACGGCGCGGCGAGCACGGTGCGCCGGGCGCTCGGCATCGCCCTCGACGACCTCGTCTTCGACGAGCCCTGGCTCGTGGTGGACGTGCGGGTGGGGGAGGCGGCGCTGGCGCGCCTGCCCCGCGTCGCCGCGCAGCACTGCGATCCCGCGCGCCCCGTCACCTACATCGTCGGTCCCGGCAACCACCGCCGCTGGGAGATCATGCTGCTGCCCGGCGAGGACCCGCGCGCCATGGAGCGCGAGGCGGCGGTTTGGCCCCTCCTCTCCCGCTGGCTCGCGCCGGGGGAGGCGACGCTGTGGCGCGCCGCCAGCTACCGCTTCCACGCCCTCGTCGCCGCGGAGTGGCGGCGCGGCCGCGTCTTCCTCGCCGGCGACGCGGCGCACCAGCAGCCGCCCTTCCTCGGCCAGGGCATGTGCCAGGGCGTGCGGGACGTGGCGAACCTCGCCTGGAAGCTCGCCCACGCCGTCCGGCACGGGGATGGCGGCCTGCTCGACAGCTACGGCGCCGAGCGCGGCGCCCATGTCCGCGAGCTGACCGCCCGAATCAAGGCCATCGGCGAGTACATCTGCGAGCGCGACCCGGAGGCCGCCCGCGCCCGCGACGCGCGGCTGCTGGCCGAGGGCGGCGGCACCGCGCGCACGGTGACGCGCCAGGAGATCGTCCCGCCGCTCTCCACCGGCTTCCTCGCGAGGGCGCCGCACCCGGCGAACGGCACCCTCTTCCCGCAGCCCTGGGTGCGCGCCACCGGCAGCGATGGCACCGGGTGGCGCCGCCTGGACGCGGTGGCCGGCGCCGGCTGGCGCCTCGTGCTGCGCGGCGACGTCGCGGCGCCCGCCGTGCCCGGCCTGACGGCGCTGCGGATCGGCGGCCCGGGCGGGCTGCCCGGCGGCATGGAGGAACGCGACGGCGTGCTCGCGGCCTGGTTCGCGCGCCACGGCGCGGCCGCCGCGATCGTCCGTCCCGACCACTACGTCTTCGGCGCCGCCGCCGACGGCGCCGGGCTGGACGGCCTCCTGGCCGACCTCCGCGCCCGCCTCCCCCTCGAACCCCTCCCCTCGCTGGAACCCGCCGCATGAAGCTCGCCACCGTCCGCCACGCCGGCACCGTGACCTGGGGGATCGTCGAGGGCGACGCCTTCCTCGACGCCGGCGCCGCGCTGCGGGAGCGCTTCCCCGACCTCAAGGCCGCCATCGCCGCCGGCGCGCTCGACGCGGCGCGGGAGGCCGCGTCCTCCGCCGCCCGCGTCCCGCTGGCCGAGGTGGAGTGGCTGCCGGTGATCCCGAACCCCGACAAGATCCTTTGCGTCGGGCTGAACTACGAGACCCACCGCAAGGAGACCGGCCGCTCCGAGGTGGAGAACCCCACCATCTTCGCCCGCTACGCCAACTCCCAGACCGGCCACCTCGCCCCCCTCCTGCGCCCGCGCGTCTCGACGGACCTCGACTTCGAGGGCGAGCTGGCCGTGATCGTCGGCCGGCCCGGCCGCTACGTCGGCAGGGCCGACGCCTTCGCCCACGTCGCCGGCTACGCCTGCTACAACGACGGCAGCGTGCGCGACTGGCAGCGCCACACCCACCAGTTCACGCCGGGCAAGAACTTCCCGGAGACCGGCGCCTTCGGCCCCTGGATGGTCACGCCGGACGAGGTGGGCGACCTCGCGAAGCTGCGGCTGCAGACCCGCGTGAACGGCCAGGTCGTGCAGGACGCGCTGATCGAGGGGATGATCTTCGATGTCCCCCGGCAGATCGAGTACTGTTCCGCCTTCACGCGGCTGGAGCCCGGCGACGTGATCGCGACGGGCACGCCCGGCGGCGTCGGCGCCAAGCGGGTGCCGCCGCTGTGGCTCAAGCCCGGTGACACGGTGGAGGTCGAGATCGACCGCGTCGGCCTGCTGCGCAACGGCGTGGCGGACGAGGCCGCGTAGCGGCCCGCGCCGGCGCGACAGGAAAGAACAGGGAAGGGAAACGGACATGACGGCGATGCATCGCGGGACGACGCGCCGCGGGTTCCTGGCCGCGGCGGCCCTGCCGGCCGCCCCGGCGCTGGTGCAGAGGGCGCTGGCGCAGACGGCGCCGGACTGGGCCCGCCGCCCGGTCCGGATCATCGTGGCGCAGCCGCCGGGCGGCAACCTCGACATCCTCGCCCGCGCGGTGGCCGAAGGGCTGCGCGCCGAGATCGGCCAGCCCGTGGTGGTGGAGAACCGCGCCGGCGGCAACAGCGTCATCGGGCTCGAGGCCTGCGCGCAGTCGGCGCCGGACGGCGCCACCTTCTGCGCCGTCAACATCGAGAACATGGCGACGATGCCGCACGCCGAGCCGGAGCTGTTCGCGCGCTTCGCCGCGCTCCAGCCCGTCACCCAGCTCGCCTCCAGCCCCAGCGTCCTCGTCGCCAGCCTCGACGCGCCGGCGGGCAGCCTGAAGGACTTCGTGGCCTGGGCGCGCGGGCGGACCGGGCTGAACTACGGCTCCTCCGGCGTCGGCTCCTCCCCGCAGCTTCTCTGGGAATGGATCAAGGCGAAGGAGGGCATCGCGCTGGAGCACGTCCCCTTCCGCGGCCTCGCCGACGCGCTGCGCGAGGTGATGGCGGGCCGGGTGCAGGCGAGCTACAGCGCCCTCGCCCTCGTCATGCCGCAGATCCGCGCCGGGCGCGTCCGGGCGCTGGCCGTGCTCGGCGAACGGCGCCTGCCGGAGCTTCCGGACACGCCCTCCATGGTCGAGCTGGGCTACCAGTTCCCCTATGGCGGCGCCTGGTGGGGGCTGGCCGCGCCGCCCGCCACGCCGCCCGCCATCCTCGACGGCATGGCCCGCGCCGTGCGCGCCGTGGTCACCAACCCCGAGTTCCGGGCGCGCGCCCTGGCGCCGCAGTTCTTCGACCCCATCGGCAACACGCCGGGGGAGTTCGCCGCGGTGATCGCGCGCGAGCGGGCGGGCGGGGGCGAGCTCGTGCGGCTGGCGGGGATCGCGCCCGGACGCTGAGAGGTCCCGACGCCGAACGGCGCGGACGGACGAAGGAGGAAACACGGTGAAGCTGATCCCAACGAGCCGGGGCCTGCACGCCGCGCGCGGCATCCCCCGCCGCCGCCGCTTCCTCTCCGCATAGGCCGCCGCGGCGGTCGCGTCGTCCGCGCGCCGCGTCCCAGCCCGGCGGCCAGGCCTGGATCGTCATGGGCTTGCCGCCCGGCGGCGCCGGGGACCTCGTCTCTCGCCCCCGCGCCTCCGGCCTGCCCGCCGTGTGCCCCACCCCTGCGTGCCCGCCTTCGGGCCGATGAACCGGTACGGGACGCCGGGGTGAGCGGGGGCGGGTCTCCGCCAGCCCTCCGTGGCCGGGGGGGGGAGGAAGAAGGGATTCCCCCTCCCCCTCGAACCCCCGCCATCATCCTCTTCCGTGCGGTGAGAGGTCTGGCCGATCCGGCCCACGCCCGGGGCTGTGGAGCCGAGGTGCCCGAGAGAGGTCAGGGCGGGTGCGACGGGGCCCAGGGACGCCGTGTCCCATCGTATCCGCGGAGGCCCCCCCGCTGGGTCCGGGACCCCCGCAGGTCCCCCTGGGGCCGCCCGCGCGCCGTCCGCCGGACCGATCGCCCGCCCGCGTTGACCGCGCCGCGGCGGCGGTCTCCCCTGCGCGGCGGGAGAACGCCATGCCGAGGACGCTGCCGCCCCTCAACCCGCTGCACGCCTTCGAGGTGGCCTCCCGCCTCGGCAGCTTCTCCCGCGCGGCGGAGGAGATGGGCGTCACCCCGTCGGCCGTCAGCCGCCAGGTCGCGGCGCTGGAGGCCTGGATCGGCCGGCCGCTGTTCCAGCGCGAGCCCGGGGGCGTCGGCCTGACCGCCGCGGGCCGGGCGTTCCGGCAGGAGGTCGGCCCCGCCTTCGCGCGCATCGCCTCCGCCACCGAGCGGCTGCGCCGGGACGACGGGCGCGAGCCGCTGCGCCTGCGCTGCTACGCGGTGTTCGCGCTGCGCTGGCTCGTGCCGCGGCTGCCGGACCTGCGGGCCGAGCACCCCTCGATCGACCTGTCGATCACCACCGCCGTGCCCCCCGTCGACTTCCGCGAGGACCCGGTGGACCTCGCCGTGCAGTTCGGCCACGGCGCCTGGCCCGAGCTGCGGAGCCAGCTCGTCCTGCCGGACCGCATCCAGCCGGTCTGCGCGCCCGCCCTGCTCGCGGGGCTGGAGGGCGCGGATCCGGTGGCGCTGCTGGACCGCCACCGCCTGATCTACGCCCGCTACCGGCGGAACGACTGGGGGGACTGGCTCGCCGCGCGGGGCCTGCCGCCGCTCGGGGAGGACGCGGTGGAGCTGCCCATGTCGATCGTGGCCTGGGAGGCGGCGGCGGCCGGCCTGGGCATCGCGATGGGACAGGAGCTGCTGCTGGGGCCGGAACTCGCCAAGGGAGGGCTCGTCACGCCCTTCGCCGCGCCGCTGGCCCGCCCGCTGGGCTACCACGCGGTCTGGCCGGCCGGCCGGCCGGCGGCGCCGAAGCTCCGCGCCTTCCTCGGCTGGCTGGATCGGCAGGCGCGGGCGGCGGCCGCGTCCTGACCGCCCCGGCCCGCCGTCCGGGGCCCGCCGGACGACACGCCGGACGACACGCCGGACGACACGCCACGGGGGGCTACCGGCCCCCGCCCCGCGGGCCGGTCAGCGTCCCATCAGCCCCGCCGCCCGCAGGGCCTTCGCGATCACCGCCCCCGGCCCGCCCTCGGGCATCGCCGGGCCGGGCCGGCCCTGGCCCCGGGCGCGGCCCCCCGGCGGCCGGGGCGTCCCGGAGGCGCCGGGCGGGATGACCTCCACCTCCGGCGCCGCGGCCCCGCCGGTCTCCAGCCCCCAGAAGCCGAGGATCGCGTGGGTTGAGGAGACGCCGACGTCGATCAGGTAGGGCCCCGCCTCGCCCGTGCGCCCCTCCTGCCGCCCGGGGGCCAGCGGCACGCCGTGGCCGAGCCCCGCGATCCGGTGCAGCTCCACCCGGACCGCGCCGTCCGGGCCGGGCCAGCGCGACACCGTGTGACCGGCCGCGCCCGCCCCCTGCCGGGGCATCGTGCCGGCCAGGCCGTGCAGGTCGAGCCACTGCTTGGCCACCTCGTCGGCATTGCCGGGATGGACGGTGCGGTCGGCATCGCCCTGCCAGACCGCGACGCGCGGCCAGGGCCCCCGGTGCGGGCTGGCGGCCCGCACCGCGTCGCCGCGCGCGCGGGCGGCGAGCGGG
>Ga0325401_1005788_pt1 | contig 11892 bp, 12 predicted proteins | sample PopdelMetagenome_FD_205666 | JGI IMG/M metagenome (GOLD analysis project Ga0325401, IMG submission 205666) | Populus deltoides microbial communities from Bellville, Georgia, United States - Xylem-PdKOR-R2 | ecosystem: Host-associated > Plants > Phyllosphere > Stem > Wood/Secondary xylem | place...
TCTTGCCGGATGCAAACAATTCCGTGGACCCATTAGACATGGATAAAGCCCATGACCTAACTGTGTTGTGCTTACAAGAAATACCTTTTCTAGGGCTTGTGCATCCCCAGGATTAGTCAGGTCTCAACTCATATATCCGGTGCCACTCAAAAAAATATGATTTGGAGTTGGGCTTATAGACAGGAGGCATCTACTTACAAAGCCACCCACCCGGCGCCCAATGGAGCTTTATTTTAGGCAATAAAATCTTTTGGCGGTTTTTGGAGCCAAACCGCTCTTTATTTTGGCGGGAAATATGTATTTTTTTCCCTATTTTTCTGATTAAACAATCATGCCTTTCTCTATTTAATATAATAAAAATAAATAAAATCACAATAAGTATTTTTAATCCCATCCTCTTCTCTCATACTTATATCCTATTTTTCAAATAAAAAATGAAAATCTGAAAATAAAAAAGAAACAAGATAATTAAAAGAGATCAAAGAAGAACGGGTGGGAGAAATGAATTCGAGGGCTCCTCCTTGCCCGAGAAGCACATCGAAGAAGAAAACCCTATAGTTCTAGTAAACATTGTCGTATCTTCCTTTCCACAACAACAACAACAACAACAACAAAATCCCAAAGATTGGGGTTTCGATTTAGAGCGAAGGCCATGGCGAAGTGGTGAAGATGGCAATCGACGGCGAAGATGAGTCTAAACCGAACGGCCAAGATCAACCAAAGAAGACCCTGAAGAGAAAGCGAGCAACATTAACACCAAAATAGCAGCAACAACTTTTGAACATAAGAGGTGAACAGAAAGGAGCCAAGATTGAGGAATTAAAGAGAGAAATGAAAGGGCTATTTGGGTATTACAAAGAAACGACGAGTCAAAAAATGGATTTTGGGTTTGGTGTAGATTTGAGTGGAAACGAGTGTAGTAATGTGAATGCGATGGAGGGTTTGTTAATGGAAGAGAGTGGCATGTCGTTTACCAAATTGGTGGAGGAAATTTGTAAGAAGTTAGTGAAAATGAGTGGGGATTTGACTGTTGCAGTAGTGAAAAATGTTGTGTTGTTTGTTGGTCAAAGAGTAATGTACGGTGTGCCTAATGTTGATGCTGATATTTTGAAGGACGAGACTCATTCTTGTCTTTGGTGCTGGGAGGTTTTTTTTTATTGTTTTTATTGTTTTTAGCCTCTTACGTGTTTATTGCTTGTGCTTAATCTCGCTACTTGTCGTTAATAATTTGATCTGTGTAGTTGTTGTAGACAAGAGACTTCAAGCTAACGCCGAAATCTGTCCATGGAGCATTGAAAATTAGGTGCACGTGTCGAAAAAAGATTCATGACAGGATTGCTGCTGTTTCTGGTAATATATATACAATTAGATTTTTGTAGTCGCTTTGAGTTTGTTTGTAATTGGTGGTAAAAGCATGAGATGGTTGGGTTTGTGGATAATGCTTCTCTAGCTCTGTTCAATAATCATGACTAAAAATGCTTGGGCAACTGCCATTCTTTAAATTTTATGAATTCATGACTTTCTTTAGTGTAAATAAGGTTTAACTAGACGAAACATGTGCTTTAGTGTCTCTGAAGTCTGAACAGACATCTTAATTAGAGCATGCAGTTCATTGATACCGGTTCACCATTTTGCTTTTCTTACCTAGTGTCTTGGTTGCTAGAGTTTAAAGGTGTGCAGATTGCAGAATGAAAAATAAGTGAAAATTACTCTTAGACATGCCGCCTACCTACTGTACAGGATGGACTGTTTCGGTGATATAAAACTTTGTACTTTCTTGTGGTTATAACGTCACCACTGACGTTTTTGTTTCATTTTTAGAAATGATAACTGCATTACAAAAGCAAGAGACTGATCAAAATTACGAGAGTGATTTAATAAAATCATCAGAGAAGCTTGGTAAAGTTTTAACAGAGGCAGACATTCGATTGTTAATTGATGGCTTGTTACAGAAGAATGGAGCAGAGATGTATGTATCTTAAAAGGTTCTATTTTTTGTGTACTTTAAATAATGCTTTTTTTTTAATTAAATATTGAAGTGTCATTGTAGAGCTGATAAGGAAGCAAAACAAGAAGAGAAACTGCTCGTCAAGCAATTGAAGAAAAATAAACGAGAAAAAAAGGATGGACCTTGAACTTCAAAAGGAAAAGAGACAAACTGTATGTTCAATCCCCTCCCCTTTTCCTTTAGTATGAACTGCTGTCGTGTGCCTGCCTATGGAAATGGGAACAAAGTTTCTTAGGTCATATTATCCATTTAATATGAAATATTTATTCCATTTTCTTTCATATAGTTGTGCGTGAGAATATTTTGTTAAGGTTTGTAATATTTTTGCAATTTGTTGTTATATTCATATTATTCATTTAATTTATTCCAGGAAAAAGAGCAAAAGCGATTGCAAGAGAAGGCAGAAAAGGATGAACGGCATCGTGAAAGGGAAGAGTCTGAAATTAAGAGACAGTTGAAAAGGCAGCAAGAGGAAGTTGAGAAGGAACAGCGGTGCAAAGAGAAGGAAGAAGCTGAGTTGAAAAGGCGAGTGGTTATACAGAAGCAAGCTTCAATGATGGAACGCTTTCTAAAAAGAAGCAAAAGTAATTCCCCATGTCAGAATGACCAGACTTTAACTAAAGCAACCACTTTTGGTTCATCAAGCAAAGAGAGTAAAAGGATTGCTGAGGCAATTACTCAACTGATGGACTGTGCTCTTTCATCAAATGATAACATTACAGCTGATGACATTCGCAAGTAGGTTTTGCACTCCCCAGCCTGCCCTCCTCACCTTTTTGCCAACAGTGACTTAACCTTCCTGAGCAGATGAATTTCTGATGACTGGCACTGATTCATTTTGCAGGTCACACTTATCTTCTTGGTGTCATTTGAGTTTCTCTATTCGTGCCAACAAAAAGCAGCATTGGAGAATCTGCAGGAAGCCTAAGATTAGACTATTTAAGGAACTAAAGCTAACTGCTATTAGGGACCCAACTCATAATGATGATTTAAGTGCAGAGAAGCTTGATAGTGGATGGAGACATCAAACTTCTGATGACAGATCGTGTGGTGATGTTAGGAAGTGTAACCGGAGGAAGCAATTGTTACAGTTTGATCAGAGCCATAGACCTGCATTTTATGGCATCTGGCCTAAGAAAAGGTAAGCTCCTCTCTCATAGGATTGTATCATGCTACTCAATATAAAGACAGATGAGTTTAGGGAGTGTAGTAATTTCTACTGGAAGTGCTTAAATAATTACGCTATTTAATTTGTCTTCTCCAGTAATTATGGTTAGGCCACTATTCTCTGTTTTCTAGAAAGATTTCTATGCAATTATTGAATTTATTTTCAGTGTTAGTGGAATAAACACATTAACTCTCATTCATTTTGTTTCATATTTTATTATAAATCACTGCTATTGTTATGCAAAATGCCTAAATGTGCTTAAATTCAAAGATTCAAGGGCAAAATGTTTTATCTTTTAAAGAAAAAGTAATCTTGTTTGATGAAGTGAAGTTAAGGGTGTAAAGCATGGTGTATTTTTGGAAGTTTAGGTCCATACCAATTATGAACTCGTGTTGATTTTCCGGTGAAAGTAAAATTGTAGGTTTAGTGTCATTTTCTTGTCAATCCTCACCATTGAAGGTATTGATTAGAAACTTCGGCTGCGTTTGGTTATATGTTAATGGATTGTTATGCTATTTTTTCATTTATGTGGTTGGACCATGCCATCCTTTCAGGAGGGATCCGGACTTAGATTATAACATTGACAGTGATGAAGAATGGGAAGAGGTACTGAGTTTTCTATTCAAAGAACAACTAGAATTGAAATTATGATTTACTGATGATATTGTTGTTCTGCAGGAGGATCCTGGTGAAAGCCTCTCGGATTGTGATAAGGATGATGGAGAAGAAATCTTAGAGGAAGAATATTCAAAAGCTGATGAAGAAGAAGAGAGTGAAGATGGTTTTTTTGTACCTGATGGGTATCTCTCAGAAAATGAGGTAATAAAATGAGGTTCTGGGGTAATTCTGGAGGTGGACCTTGCTTTACTGGGCTATAGTTGTTCGATGCAATCCATAAGTCTGAGTTGCTGACATAAAATGACAATGACTGAGATAATTTCATGCATCCCCGTCTCTGGATTGCATCCAGTGTTCCTTTCATAGTATCTAGAATTGATGACCCATAAGTAAAAGACTGCATAAAGGCCTATTAAGCTAGATGTTTAATGGTCAAAATTGACAACCCCTCCTCTCTTTTCAAGTACATTTAATGCTTCCTTGCTTTAAGGCACTGACCTGTGCACAACTATCAGTGCACCTGCTATACAGTAGCATTTAGGTTTTCAAAGCAATTAAAACTTATGTCTTAAGTCTTAACACGTCTAAAGGCCACCAGGAGAACCAATAGCCATAACTTTTATTGTAGCCAAGGGAAATACTTGTTTATGAAATTTCAATTGCCTTTTAAATGCAGGGAGTACAGCTTGACAGAATGGACACTGATCTGTCAGTGGAGGAGGCCAGAAGCTCACCTTGTTGCAAGCAAAACTTACAGAGTGAGGAGTTCTGTACATTGATGAAACAGCAGAGATATTTGAACAATTTCACCGATAATGCCCTTAGGAAAAATCATCCATTGATTATGTTGAATCTAATGCATGAGAAGGATGCATTCTTAGTGGCTGATGATCTTGGTGACATTCCTAAAGTTGAAAAAATGAGTTTGCAAGCACTTAGCATCCGAGCATTCCCTGGTGGACCGCAAATGGAGATATCCTTGGATGTGTCCCCTGAAAATCATGATGCTCACCTGTCGAATGCCAAGCCCAGTGCTACACTTATCCCAACTATGATAACTCTACAAGACTCAGATATGCCTTTAGTTGTAAGTTGTGCATTTGAATTGTGTTAAACATACCTTCTAAGATTTCTGACAGTATGCATTAATAATAATCCGGACATGTTTATAGTTTGCCTTCAATTATGTTATGACTGCAGCCCATGGTTTGCAGCTTACTATAATCTTTATGAATTTTCAGGTGTTTGCTATTCAGTCTTGCTCGCAAAGTATGAATAAAGTGGTTGAATCACTGCATCAGAAATTCCCCCCTGTCTCAAAGTCGCAATTAAGAAACAAAGTTCGTGAGATGTCAGATTTTGTGGATAATCGTTGGCAGGTTGGTGGCTTGCTGAAATATTGTATCATTCTCATTTTACAGATGAGGATCTACCTGTTAAGGACACTAATGACGTTTTTATGATTGATAAAAGCTTTTGATTATTGAAATTATTTACGCACGTCCTTTAACAATTTCAATGGTTCAATAAAAAGAAAGATCTTAGTTCGGCATCACCCAATTCTTTCATGGTTCATGGGATTTAGGGTGTTTGAAAGTGTGGCAGTGGATGTTTTTTAAAGTGTTTTTATTTGGAAATACATTAAAAAAATTATTTTTTAATTTTTAAAAATTATTTTTAATATTGATATATCAAAATGATATGAAAATACTAAAAAAATATTAATTTAAAATAAATAAATAAAAGTTATTTTTTTTCCAAACGCTTTTAAAATACAAAAATAAACAAGCTTCTAAATTTGAATTATCCTTCCTCGAGTTTGGTCAACACTTGGGCTATGCATTTTGGCTTCTTGTCAAACTGCTGACAGCTTCTGCAAATAGAATAACTTGGTTTGGTAGAGGGAGAACAAGTCAAAATGTTTGAAATTCCAAGAAATTATAGCATAAATTTTCACGTGCAAGATTTAACATGGTATCCAATCTCTTCAAAGAATGAAGATTTTGAGACCCAATGCTTAGTTATGAGGGCTGGATGTGGTTGAAATAATAGATCAACCAATGCTATTCTGGCAATTGAGTTTGAGTAAGGTATTATGATATGCCACTCCCTAGAATGTTGAATCAAGGGTCTCAGTTCTTGCTTTTATAAGTGCAGGTCAAGAAAGAAGTTTGGGACAGGGTTGGCGTTAGAATTTCACCAGGTATGTATGTGTTCATATCTTCAGCGAGTTAAATCATGTTACGATACTCTATTACTAAAACCCTTGTTCTTTTTAATGAGCAGAAAAGGGCAGAGGATGAAAGACATTTCTATATTTCTCTAGGGAGGTGCTTACCTCCTACTGGTCAGAGCTCGACTCCTAAAGGTCCTCTCCTCCTTCGATTAAACATGGTTTAGTTGCTGAGGGGCCAGCAAATCTGCATGGACAGCCATCCATAGCCTTCTTTTCTGGATCGTCTCAAGAACTCAGCGTTAGTAAAGTTTTTGTTGTAAATCATACAGTTGAATATAAGGTGATAAAACTTTTGGCTTAACCAGTAGTCCAGTACCTTGATGAATATTCAAGGAGGCTAAAGACTTTCGTGAAACAATCTTCTTTGAAAACCAGACAATGACACAATCAAAAGAGTTAATATCTTCCCCCAAGTGTAGAAGTATCAACGTAATAAATAACCCGACAATATCAGGATCGAACCACAGGGAGGTTAATTATATAAATTATAAATAATAATAATAATAATAATAATAATAATAAGTTGAAGAGAGTTTTGAAATTTGATATTGATATAAGGATTAAACAATGATAAAAACAATTGTCAAGGTTAGAGGATTCACTAATGGTATTTTAAATAAATATAGTATAAACTCATATTACTCAACTGGAAACCACACACAAAGGAGGTTCCAATCGGATTATAAATTGTTAACATGATTACATTAGCTATCTTATTCGAATAATGCTAATACTTGTAAATGTTGTCAGGTATTTATAATTATAACTTATGTTAACAACAAATCAAGTTCCTTTTATAGCATAAGTGTTGATTATACCATACGGTTTGGGTTATGAAAGTTCCAAGTATTTGTTGTACCAAGGTTATATAACATAAATCTAGATTAACTATTTAACAAACAAAGTATAAAGAGTGAATAAGATAACAAATACAAAACAGCTTAGTATCAAACATTAAAGTTCATTTTGAGTTTATACTATACTTATTCTTACACCATCAGTGTAACCTTTTCACCTTGACATAATAAACTTAGCTAAATATAATGAAGAAGAGAAACATAAATAAACAAGATAAAAACATAAATAAGATATAAGTTAACTAAGTAAAGGAAAGAAAATGAAAAGCATAAACAAGAGATTAATATAAACAAAACTTAAGCATTACAAAAATATAAAGAGAGAGAGCAAGAACATAATCTTGATCTGAAAACCAAGATGTCTAAATGCATCGCAAATGCCTCCTTTTATAGGCTAAAATTTAGAACTATTGATTTGATAACTAATTGTTGAATGGGTAGTCACATCTTGACTTGGTGACAATCCTTATCTTCTTGTCTGAAGAAAACGTCATTGATAACGTCATAATTTGAACAGACTTAAATCATGAAAGTTCTAGGAAATTGTCTCAGCTTTCCAAGAAAAAAAATTGAGGTCATTTGGACTTCTATAACTTGAGATATAGGCTAAACACTGAACAGTGTATGAGCTGCATGACAGATTTGAACTTCTCTGTTGTTGCTATAATTTGGACTTGAAAACGGCCTTTTTAAATCTTGAACTCCCATGAAAGTTTTAGGCCTAAGTCTTAGCTTTCCATCCATATAGATCAGACCTAAATTCAAGATCTACAGCTCTAGATATGACCCAATGACCGAATAGTGTTCTAGTTTGGACTAAACCAGCATCTCTTTTCTAATTTTGGCCCTCTCTTTGTCTTCTCAATTTCAGTAGTTAAACTCATCAATCAATCATTTCATTTATGTGATAGACTTGCATTTAAAATAAACATTTACCATAAATTAAAGTTATCTTATGGTATCAGACTTGTTATTATAAAACATGTTCTAGTTAAGGAGTTATTGATACTTCAAGTGAAAAATGATGATTAAATCTTTGATAAAAATGCACTTTTAAGTACTAATCACATCCCCCCAACCAGCTTATTACTAGTCGCTAGTAATCAAAGCGTTAAAATAGAAAAACAGTTTACAAGTTCCACAAAGCAAGGCATTCATCATTCAACTTCCATTAATCTATCCAGATAAACAAACTCTCATTAAATTTATATATATGCTCAATACCTCTTAAACAAAATATTAATAAACCTTTATTTTTATGTGCTCAATGTATGAAAACATAGATGATGGGGCTTTTATTGGAAGAAAACAATATTATGTTCTAATGTTTAAGGTTAACTTCCTTGGGTTGGGATTATTATCTTTTTTTTTCTTTTTTTTTCTCTTTTTTTAATATATATACATATAACTTGAAACACAATGCATCTTTAACCCATGTAACAAGCTTTCGACTAATGACTCCCAGACCAATTGGTTTTAGGGCATTAGGTGTTAAGACACCCCTACAAGCTTAGTAACTCGGGTTTTAGATACTGATACGTAGATAGTGCAATATTTGATTCCCTTAAGCTTTTCTCCTTAACCCATGTAACAAGCTTTGGGTCAATAGCTTCCAAGTCAGTTGACTTTAGGCTTAGGGTATTAGGTGTTAAAACACCCTTTTGGGCTTAATTGCTTAGGTTAGGGAGGCTATGAAACCAAACTTATCTACGTTTTTATTATCATCAATATTATCAATGTTTTTTTTTTTTTTACAAATTATATACTATCTGTTTCCTTTAGTTGTTACCTTTAACAAAAGAACATAAATAATGTAATAATCCAATCCGCAACCCACAATCATATGTTAAAGTGTGTGTGTGTGTGTGTGTGTGTGTGAAAATGAAGGTTTAAGAATACTTATTAAATGAGTATATGAGCAGAATCAAGTGATAACAATGCGAGAGTTTGTAAACTTGAATATTTCAAGAAGTATTCTGATAAACCTTGATAAGAATATTTACTAAGATGTGTCTTAAGAGTCAATAAAATTCCTCCTTACTCTTCCATCTTAATAATAATTTTGTCAAATGGTTTTAATAATAGCAAAAACAGTTAGTAAGTTTTTTTTTTTGTCAACTACTACCCTCTCCCCCAACCAAAACGAGACATTGTCCTGAAACACCGAACACTAACAAACCTGAAACACACTTAAACAAATATAAAAAATAACAAAACAAAATAAAATGTTATTAATAAAACCAATGGACACAAGGTTTCATAAACGAAGGCTCAAATCTAATCTAAGCTTTTTACAACTTTCCATAGTTGACCAATTTATACGACTCATGGAGGGATCAAGTACAGGGATGAAAGATTGTAGTTGGTTAATCAATTGTTTAGTAGTAGCAGCAGAGATTATGATTTATCGTGCCGAAGATGTTAGAAATTCATATTCCACAGCTTGATCAAGAAAAGACAACAAATTATCATAAAAACCATTAACATTTAACAAACCTATAGGTTTATGGTGAATGTGCAGTTAGGCCCAGGAGAAAATATGAAAGATCTCTTCCAATGTTCCCAGACCACCTGGTAAAGCAATGAAGGCATCAGCATGGTTAAACATTGCATTCATTCGATCAAACATTGTGGAGACCTGTAGTTCCTCTCCAATTATTTTTCCATTGATGTCCCATTTTGCTAAAGCTTTGGGGACGACCCTCAAAACTTGACTACCTCCTAAAAATACAGTTATTGACACACCCCCCATTAACCCAAAGCTGCCTCCCCTATACATTAAATGAATCTTTCTCTCAACTAGTACCTGACCAAGATGATTTGCTGATTCTAAAAACTCCTTTTCTTTCCCAGGACTGAATCCACTGAAAACACAAATATTTCTTATGTGATGACTTGAGGAACCTGTCATTTCTACACACTTTTATATCTATTGAATGTATGGGTTGAGTAGAAATGAAGGGAAGGAAGAGAAGATTTTATAGATGAGAAATTGAGAATGCAAGCATACCACCTATATGTAGGCCAGCTGGAGTCTTACTTCATCTCTCTCTCTTTTTATTTATTTATTTATTTTGAAAAAGCATGTGTATGTACAGGTAGTTGTGATTGTGGCTCACATCTTCCCTTGGTTTTACGTCCAAGAACGGCTTAAACACCCTCTATGGTTCAGGGATAGGCTTCCCATCCAATTTTCTTAAAAACTGGCAAATAGGGTCTTTTATAGTCAGATTCACAAGACTAAGTCGATCATGTTCTTTATGGAATTATGGCCATAAATTATGAATTGCACAATGCACATCTCCACTAGGATGCGTCTCAAGAGTCAATAGAAGATTATCTAAAGACCCCTTACTCAGGCCATCCTTAATAATTGTATTCTATCTTCACGGTTTACAGATATCATTCATAAAGAATGACATGTTGCATTACAAGTCCATCTGGCACTTCTGTGACAGACTTTCAGTCGTTTTGCGCGATGTTTCTTTGCAAAAGTGCTTTTACTTGTTCCAAGCATGTATGAAATGAAAGAATTGGAGGACTCACATGATAATCGGACATTTGCTTCAATTAGCGAGCGAATATCTTCAGGAATTCCATGATTCATTAACAACCTCAATCTTGCACACCTAGCACAGTAAATTTTTGCAATCGCATTTGGAGGCAAAGCAGGAAAATACTTTTTCAATTTTTCAAGAGTGGTGTCCATTTTCAAATGAAAATTGGAGAAAAGATGCAAAAAGGGAGAAATAGCAAAGAATTGCACAAATATATACACAGATATCAGTTATTACGGGAAACTGAAAGAACCAACTTAAAACACGAAGTACCGTTATCTGTCATTTGACCGGGGTGAGAGAGACTAACAAAAAAAATTCACACCAAAAAGAAACACAAAAACAATGTGAGAAAAAGAATCAATCTTTATATACAGGATCACTCAATTCAATAGACTCATTTTCAACTGAAAAATTATCAAAATAAACTTTCAAACGATGCCCATTTACCTTGAAAACATTGTCATTCTTTGGATTCTCGATATCACAGGCCCCATATGGATACACATGTTTCATAATAAAACGACCGCTCCATCTTGATCTTAGTTTTCCAGGAAATAAATGGAGTCGAGAATTATAAAGCAAGACCTTTTGACCAACATTGAATGTTTTTCTTAGTATTTTCTTGTCATGAAACTCTTTGATTCTTGCTTTATGAATTCTTGAATTTTCATATGTATCATTTCGTATTTCCTCAAGCTCATTTATCTATAATTTTCGCAGCTGACTAGCATCATCAAGGTTTCAATTGAAAGCTTTAATAGCCCAATATGCTTTATGTTCAAGTTCCACATGCAAGTGACAATGTTTTTCATAGACTAGTCTATAGGGTGACATACCTAATAATGTTTTATAAGCAGTTCGATAAGCTCAAAGTGCATCATTAAGTCTTAAAGACTAGTCTATCCTATTAGGGTTCACTGTTTTCTCCAAGATCTGTTTGATCTCCCTATTAGCAAGTTCTACTTGTCCACTTGTCTGAGGATGATAAGGGGTGTTAACTTTATGTGTGATTCCATATTTCTTCATTAAATACTCGAATGACTTGTTGCAGAAATGTGTTCCATCATCACTTATCATGGCTCGAGGGATTCCAAACCGACTCAAAATATTTTCTTTCAAAAACTTTATCACTGTTTTGTGATCATTGTTTCAAATTGGAATTGCCTCTATCTATTTTGAAACATAATCTACTACGACTAATATATACAAGAAACCAAATGATGGAGGAAATGGACCCATGAAATCTATACCCCAACAGTCAAAGATCTCAATGACAAGAATAGGATTTAAAGGCATCATATGATGTTTTGAAATAGATCCCAACTTTTGACAATTCTCACAAGTCTTGCAAAATGCATGTGAGTCCTTGAACATGGTGGGCCAGTAAAATTCACTTTGTAAGATTTTTGCAGTTGTCTTTCTTGATGAGAAATAACCCCCACATG
>Ga0325401_1005791_pt1 | contig 11891 bp, 7 predicted proteins | sample PopdelMetagenome_FD_205666 | JGI IMG/M metagenome (GOLD analysis project Ga0325401, IMG submission 205666) | Populus deltoides microbial communities from Bellville, Georgia, United States - Xylem-PdKOR-R2 | ecosystem: Host-associated > Plants > Phyllosphere > Stem > Wood/Secondary xylem | place...
AGTATTCAGTTATATAATATGATATGAATATATAAAATATTCACAGTTAGATTTATTCATGTATATGATATGATATGAATACATAAAAAAACTAGTATTGATGTAGAACTGGTTGGGTAGATCAATTAAAAGACTTGCTTATTTTTTTTTATTAAAATATCGTTTAGGTTTATTTTTTCTTAAAGTAAAAAATTGGATCAGTTCCCAGCTCGTGACCTGACCCGAGCTTTGGGTCAAGTCGACCTCCTAGTTGGTTCATTTTATCTTCAAAAGCTGAACAGGAGGTGGGGAGAGAAGATCTTGGGTAACCTGGCAATTTTTTCTCCTCCACAGACTCATTGCAGGTTTGTTTGACATTTCTTGTAGCAAAGATCAAATTTTCTGGATCACCAAATAAGTATGTATGAACAATTCGGGTCATGATCGTAATCATTATTTGTCAATACTATGCCAACTGAGAGTACAGAGCAACTGGTGCTCTCTGGAGGTGAATTTATCGGTTAGTCAGATTTTAAATTTGTTTTTTTAGAGGTTACTACTTTGAATTTTATAAACTTTTAAGACTTACATTGTTATTAAATTTAAAATCCATAAAATTAGTTGAGATATATATAAACAGGTTGTCATACTCATATTAATTAAAATAAAAATACATAGAGCAAGAGAAAATAGAGAGATCCTAGGCCTTAAATGGTAGGTGAGGATCCCTGTAGTGACTATATAGTGATGTGTCTTTTGATCTCTGCTTTGCAAATAGTTCTTTGTAAATAAATAAGAAAAGGGAACAAGTGCATGACTGATGATTGAGATTCTCCACCACTACTAGCTTAGCCGCCCGTCATCCATTCTTTTAAAAAACAAAAAAAAAAAGAAAGAAAGTGAAGGTGTGGGTGATTAGCCAAATTTAGTGGAGGTTTTATGGGTGGTAATCACAAGCATTTCTTGCATTCATCCTCCATCTATCAAAGCAAAAAAACCTGTCCTGGCTATTGTTCTTCTTCTCCTTGCTATTTAATTGATCCTTTCTTTACTTGTCACCGAGAAATGTATCACCAAATTTTATTAGTCCATTGCCAATAATTGAGCTAATCTTTCTACTATTAGTACAAATAGCAAAATTTCATCTCTCTCAGTCAAAACAAAGGCCACCCTATTCTTGTTACTGACCTTTGATTCTATCAGAACATAGGAGAGAAAGAAAGCTCAAATGGATTTACTCTCATTCTCACAAAATCACCCCCATTATTGTGCTGCTTTCCTGAGCCTGCTCTTCATTTTTGAAGGTAAAGAAAGTTGGTTTGATTTCCTGAATTGCATTGAAACTACATTAACTTAAGTGCTGAGAAGATTTGTTCATGCTTTCCTTTTCAGGTGTTTCAGGCGCTAAATTCACATTTGTTAACAAATGTGATTTATCAGTCTGGCCAGGAATCCTAGGCAGTCCAGAACTAGATAGCACTGGCTTTGAGCTTAGGAAAGGTAGTTCTCGCTCCTTCCAAGCCCCAACAGGCTGGTCTGGTCGCTTCTGGGGCCGAACAGGCTGCAATTTCGACTCATCAGGCCATGGTTCCTGTGTTACTGCAGACTGTGGCTCTGGCCAAGTGGAGTGCAATGGTGCAGGAGCCACACCGCCTGCCACTTTAGCTGAATTCACTCTGGGCTCAGGCTCCCAGGATTTTTATGATGTTAGTCTTGTTGATGGATACAATTTGCCAATGATTGTAGAAGTGAGTGGGGGTTCAGGGGAGTGCGCGTCGACAGGGTGTGTCACGGACCTTAATAGGAAGTGCCCGACGGAGCTGAGAACTGAGGGCGGCAGTGCTTGTAGGAGCGCCTGTGAGGCATTTGGGAAGCCTGAGTACTGCTGCAGCGGCGAGTACAACTCACCAGCATCTTGCAAGCCTTCCATGTATTCTCAAGTGTTCAAGAGTGCCTGTCCGAAGTCGTATAGCTACGCATACGATGATGCGACTAGCACTTTTACATGTACAGGCGCAGATTACACCATCACATTCTGCCCCAATTTCCATAGGTAAAATCGTTATTATCTGCTATTGGAGAATTATTGAAAGCATTTGGATAATCGTTCACGATTCTTGTCTGTTTATGTGAGTCTGCTCCGTGACAATTAATAAACAGGCGGCGACTGCTTTAAGTATTTTAATTAATTAATCTATGTTCATGATTGGATATGACGTTTTGATTAATTTGGAATATATTCTTCTTGTTGCAGTCTAAAGTCTTCAAGTGATGCGTCTCCACAAGCAATCGGGGGCACAGCCATTGGTGGGTCAGGGACAGAGGCAGGAGGGACGGTCACCGGATCCTCAGCACAGGAAGCTGAATTACAAAGTTCATGGCTGGCAAGTTTGGCCATTGGAGAGTCAACAGGAACCCAAACCCACCATTCTTTAGTTCTCCAATTTGCATTAGTTTTGGCCACATCTCTCATTCTTTCCAACTCTCCCTTGTAGTCTTTGTCTCTCACTTTCCAAGCTGTCCAGCTGAGAATCAGTAACATGGAGACTGATTGAGAAAGCTGACGAAACCCAGATTGCTGCAAAAACACCCATCCTCCAAATTCAGCATATTTAGTTTGAAACACATGTTTTAGTGTTTAGAATATGTACCGTAAAGCATATTAGTTATATTTCAGAAATATAATGTGTTCCTTTTTTTCTTGTTCCGGGATCTTTTGGTTGAATTTTTGGTAACGAGGTAGAAACAATATTTTTTTAAAATTTAATTTTTTTATATTTTTATCATTTTAATGTGTTAATATTAAAAATAATTTTTTAAAATAAAAAAATATATTATCTTGATGTATTTTCAAGTAAAAATTATTTAAAAAAGCAATCATTATCACACTTATAATTATTATTATACTTTAAAAAATAAATATTATATTAAAAAATATAATCTTCATATATTTTCTTGGCGTTTCTATTGTCATGTAGCCTAAAAACTTAAAAAAAAAAAAAAAGAATACAAGAAAGTGAAAGAAAGAAAGAGTCTTTGTGGGTTGAGGTTGTGGACAAAAAGGACAACCTTTATTGTTGACGTGAATACTAGAAAAAAATATTCGAAGTGGAAGGCCACTTCACGGGAATCCCATGCTTGGTAATTAGGTTTCTTATTTTTCTTTTTCTTTTATTTTTTTGCTTTAAGCTTTATTTAGGTACTTTTAACATTTTGGGTAAGATAATAAATAAGTTTGTTTCTCATCATATTATATTAAATTTAAAAAATAAATATCTTGTGAGTACATTAATTCATGTATAGAATAAGAGGAAGTAAGAGTTCCAATTCTAAGAAATAAATATAAATAAAATCATCATCTAATAGCGTACAGTTTGAGATCTGAACTGGATAAAATATTAGCACTGCGGTTGAAAAACGCTTTTGAAAAAATTTAAAAGTTTTTTATTTTTTTATTTGCTTTAAATTAATATGTTTTTTTATGTTTTCAGATCATTTTGATGTGCTAATATCAAAAATAATTTTTTTAAAAATAAAAAATATTATTTTAATATGTTTTGAAATAAAAAATACTTTAAAAAACAATCACTACCACACTTTCAAATAACCGAGATAAAATAACCTAATTTATGGCTCACATGATTGGAAAGAAACTTGATTTTGATATTCAAGAACCAGAAAAGGTGGGGTTTTTTAAAAGAACAAAGAAAGAAAGAAGATTTATATGCATAAAATGCATATAAAATGAAGTAATAAAGTTGAAAAGCAAAACGAATCATGTTACATAAAGTAAATAAATGAACTAACTAAGAAGCAACGGGAAAGCAAAATCTGCAAATATCTCTCTGGGTTTAGGATGCTGATAGCCTTGTGGACAGATGGGCTCCGACAGTGTTTCGTGACAGTGAGTCTTAATAGTGTGTTTGGCACCATGGGAATTTGATTTTTTATTTAAAATTATTTTTTATATATTTTTAAATCATTTTAATGTATTAATATGAAAATAATTTTTAAAAAATAAAAAAATACATTATTTAAATATATTTATAAGTAATCGTGACCACGCAAGGTGCTCACTGTATTTTAAGGTAAATGATGGACGCCCTCAGGAACTATGGTGTCGAAGAACAATCATATCATGACGTTCTTGAACTGCGTTGAGAGATTGATGACGGATAGTTGCATTTCAGCAGTACAAAGTCAGCAACTAAAGATTTGCTTTCTTTTTTGAAAGATTTCCTTTTAGGTCTCAGAAAAAACAGTGAAGAATTTGAGTTCCAATATTACCCGACTGATAGGGCAAATGGTTTTTATATTGCTCAATAAATAAGATACATATGACTCAATAAATAGGCTAGAAATATTATTATTCTATCGCAAAAAGAATTGATATAGACTATAAAAATATATATATATATATAAAGTCAAGTATTCATAAATTTTTTTTTTTTTGAGGGTTTATTAAAAAAATATAAAAACTATTTAAAACTCAATTAAGATCTCAAGGCAGCCTGTTGGACCAAGCCGGGTTTTATATCTACGATTTCTACAACCCAAGCTTGTAAATTACTGAAGATGTTGAGAAAATTGCTTCAAATGGATAGTAGCTTCCTGACCTGGAGATTTTGACATTAAATCCCAACATTTCTTAGACAACTAGCACTTGCATTGCACCCTTATTTTCAAGAACTGGCGAGATGTCACAGATTGCAAAATAGATGATTGGACAACGGAAGTGGAGATTTGCTATCAAACAGCAAAATATATGTGATGACCAGGCTAGCTTGCATGGTCCTATAAAAAGAGAATTTGTGGGCATCACAATTATTAGGGAACGAAATAAAAGCTGAAGAAGCCAATACAAATAAGATCCAAATTGCCGCCCATAGGCCATTGTAGATTAGCGCTCGGAGAACATCAGATGTGATGCCTAACCAACTTGTGTGGTGGAGCCACGCCAACGTATCTAACTTTATTTTTTCCTGAAGATAAGAGAAGATTGGTCTGCATTTCCAGGGTGCTTTTCAAGATGTAAAGGTTTGTGCCGAATGATGCATTATTAAGACATTAGGAAAGAAAGATTGCATCCGACCTGAGCATCCTTACTAAATGATCCCCAGCCTACAGTCTCAAAAAGGCAAGGAGAAATAGTAGGAATGCAAGCGTTACCGAGCTTGTATGCAAACTAAAGAAGGGTTATAACTATACCAAACTCGAAAATGCAAAATACATAGATCCAGAAGAATAATGGTTTTCATGGAAGGGGGAATCTAGAGAGAATGAAAAACGAGCAAAACCTTAAAAGAGCAAAAAAGCAGTTACTTCACCGTGATATATAAGAATTCAAGGCATAGCATGCTCATTTCTCTACTCTGTATACACAGTATGTGCCACAATATTAAAAAGCAAGCAGTTCCATTCCTCCAATAAACGTTAGTTTATTTGATCCACAGAGCATCATATAGCTTTTGCACTGTTTGTGATTGTCCTCTACGCAGACGGTCTTTGTTTAGTCAAGGATGGCCATGCGTAGATACTTTCAAAGTAATGTTGATGCTCAGATGAAGATAAGGAATCTTTTGTCAAAAGCTTCATGCCCTCACCTATAGCAGAAGTAAGTTCAAAAAGGAAATCATAAGAAGCAACTAAAACCAATCAAAAACAGCATCTTTATGTTAAGCCAAGATAATAATAATAATAATAATAATAATTAAAAACGTCATCTCCAGGCTTTCCTTTCCAGTTGGCGAATCATCAACCAATCAGACCCACACAATTTAGTTCCTAGGATTGCACAATATAAGGGACTTCGGACCCACCACTATAGTAGGCTAATATACTGCATCCAGCAAGTAAAAAAAGTCCTCTACATGGTAATTGCTACATGACACAGATAAATGGAGTACCCTTTACCTAAAAATACTGGATACGAACGAAAAATGAAAGGCCGCGAGAGTTTATAATGTATTCTAACAAATAATGGGAAGCAATGATGCTTTTCATAGCTGGGCCAGGAGTCGTCACCGGCCATAAAACCTTGCTGACACTTCCAAACTTCAGTCATAGTTCTCTATAATAGAGAAATTCAGCCCATTTTCTTCAACTTTCTCTAGGAGTTTGTCCAACGTATCTCCTCTTTTAGGGCTAAAGAATATTGCTTCCAAAGGCCCAGAATTTCTTAACAAGAGTTTGAAGGTACAAGCAAGGGCATTGTGGAACTCTTCAAAAAAAGGTGCTGTCAAATGGCACATCCATTTACTGAGTATAGAAGAAGACGAGACGAGTTTAGCAGGAAAGGAGAAAACACATCAATGTGTGCTAGCCATTTATTAGTATAAGTGCATTTAGAAATGGTTGCAGGCATCTTTTGCCAACTGGTGAAGAAAACTTATGAATCTAGACAGCCTCAGACTGGTAACAAATTGTCAATGACATAAGAATTCCTCATCAGATTGCATCAAGCATTTGATTTAAACTTTGTTGTTGGGAATAAAAAAAAACACTGGTCAGGTGGATAACAGGATGTGAATTGAAGTATTGACACAATTTGGATAAATTATGACTGCCACTCTAGTTTTGTCAAGGTAGAAATGTATCCAAGAATATATTAAAGTTGCAAAAAATTTGGTGGCCATTGAGTAAAAGATTTACTGATCCAAATTTAGTGATTCTTGACTTAAAAAAAGGGGAAGGTAAGATATGCAGCATAAATTATTGAAACAGAAAGTTAACAGAAACATAACTTACAAGTCACAGGCAACTATGACATCAAAAGTGTTGGAGATATTATAAGTTACTTCCTCATCCCAATGCAATGTCATAGTCTTCAATTTTGTATTGCCAAATGCTGTGGAGCTGGCATCTATGCTATGCTGAATGTCTGGATGTTAAAGAACATAAAAGAGAAAGAGAAAGTGGAGCAATGCCACGCTCATACTCAAAGTGAATATAACAGTTTTGAATCATAACCCAGCAAACCAACAAAAATTTAGTTCTAAAATGATGTTCCCATTGGCAAAGCTAATGACCAGCACAACCAAAGAGCTAAGCCTCTGATATGGCTATGTGATGACTTATGCATCCTTATATCTCTAATCGACACCAAAAACAAACATATTTAAACTTTATTCAAAACCACTATTGTTATCTTCAAAAAAACCTTTCTTTTTTTATAAATGAGAAAATACTAAACAATGTAAGACATCTTGAATCTCAATGACAGAAAGTAAATGTTTACAATAACTTCAAATCGTAAAGAAGATGCAAGCAAGGGCTAGCCCAGAATGAAGATCGTCCAACCTGATTCATATTCTGATTACTAGAGCAGGCCTTGAAACCAATTCTAGGCTCATCACTAACAATTTGAGAAACTTAGAGCTTAACATTAACTGAAATCTAAACAAGTATATATTGAATCATGGGCAACTTGAAATTCTCAGAAGATAATGCAAACAGACTTCAATTCCACAATCTATGTACATGCTTCCAATTGACATGTTAATTTTTCAATGTGGTACAGACATGAAATCTTCTTATGACTCTTATTCAATGAATAACCCCAATCAGACAATAGCACGCCACTGCCTTAGGTTTAGAAAAGATTCAACCATCTAAACTTCCCACATCGTATCTTACCAAGTTAACCTAACTTATCATGAAATCTGAACATGTCTGCATGTGACAACAAAAATATGAAAGGACATCTTCAGATGGCCACTGACCTGGATAACAACACCTTTATAGTGAAAGTAACAAAGATAACAAAGAAGATGCTCATGCCATTTAAATTTTCTCCCACAGGTATTCAAGTTTCAGTCTTCCCACCAATCCAAAACCGTGTTAAACAACAAACAATTGTGGTGCAAATCAACTGCCATTATGAAATCAAATGTAACCACATAACCATGTTCTATCAAAAGTGTCTTCCAGAATCTGTATAAATGATAAACTTATCTTAAAATCAACATTCTTGAAGAAGCTGAATAAATGATGAACTCCACAAATGCAAACATCTATAAAGTTTGATTCTTCATTGACATGGTCTTCAACTGCTTGGCCTGGTATCAAGTTAAATCCTAGATGGGTTTTCTAGAAATTCGCTTGATAGCACTGGGTGATTGATAATCTGCAAAATAATTGGTTTTCGACATTGTCCCAAACTAACATACAAGCTACAAAAACTAATCAAGTTACAAAAACATGTCATAATTGACGTGTTGGGAGAGATTAAGGAAGCACCAGGATTTTCATGGGATTTGCGAAGAACGAAGGGCTTGGCGTAAGATTGCCCATCTGAGAGTGAGAGATGATGGTTTTGTATTTGCTCTGGGCTCTGGCTTCCATTTCATTCTTGTTTTTAACCAAGTTGGCTCCTTTGTTATATTTCAGGATACTCACATTGCGGATCCTTCAACTTTATTTTGTTTTTATTTTTAGTACTCATAACATTTTTGTTTTATAGATTAAAAAGATCATCTCCCTAACTTTCGTGTATCAAATTCAAAACTATTTAAAATTTTCTAATCAAGATTTTGAGTATAACCCAGTATGCATGTTCATGCCTTATTCAGTGTAAATGCTTACAAGAATAGAATTTATTTTCTCTTTTTTTTTTGGAATTTATATTTACATAAACCACAGTGCTGCTATCATGGATGCAAAATCCAAATCTTGAAATACAAAATCCTTAATTAAGGTTCTAGTGAAAATATGAAAGCCTCATTTTCACCTGTATTCTCAAGTCAAAGCCTTTTAAAATGTTAGGTTTGAAATTGAAAATTTTGAAACCATAGGAACTGAAGGAGTGTATTGTTAAAATTGCAGAACCAAAATATACTTTACACGAAGCAACAATTGAATTTAGGGGCAAGCAATGCATATTTTGGTTATAGGAATGAAAATTGATCAAACATATAATAAAATCATACAAGTAGAATTTATGAAAAAGAATAATGCAGGCAAGGTTGTTAAAAGCATCCAAAATCATTAAAAAAACAATTTAAAACAAAATAATAATTTAAAAACATGATTGGATTAAAAAAACAAATACCACTTGATACAAAAATCAAATGTTTTAATCCAAGAAACGTGATATGAGAACTACAGCAAAAGGCAACAAACTTTACCAGCTGGAGAAGTTTGTTCAACTATCCTAATTTGAGGTGACTAAACAATAAATCTTTGATTGATAAACAATCCCTAAGCAACTGTTGAAGCTGGACTAAATTTCCTGTCTGTGTAAATCTTGGAGTATACCTTCTTTGTTCTAATTGCTAGGAGCACATCTAACCCAAACCCAATAACACAGGCAAGAGCCATTATCAGGAAGACAAGGAAATAGCAATGGGGACCAACACAGGTATTGCCACCACCAGCAGGGCTTCTAGCGGCTTGAGCATCGTAAAGATAACCAGCAAGCAGGCCAGAGAAGAGGAAGGAACCCAGTGGAAGATTAAGAATGAGAATGTTGTATAACAAGCCATAATATTTGAGACCAAATAGTTCTGAGGCTACTGCGACAGTTATTGTCAGACGAACTCCATAGCATATTCCAACCAAGATTGAACCAATATATAGAGATCCGGGCAAGGCCAATGCCATGATGACATATCCTAGTGTCATTAGGACTTGAGAAGCTGCATTCCATAGAGGTCTTGGTGTCCCAAATTTCCTGCAAATAACATGATGGATATGTGAAATATCAAAAGCTGAACTGTGAAGTTCGAAATGTGAGGAGTTCAGAAACTGAAATAGAGAGTGACAAAAACATACCAGAGGAGCTGTTCTGATACCAGACCGGAAATAATACGTCCGAAAAATCCCCAAATGCTGGTGAGAGAAACAAAAATGGATACATCAATATATCCAAGAGCCAGGCCCATCTGCCCCAAGTTGTTCATTACACACATTCCAGTACCCACACCACAGAGGAATGATATGAACAAAATCCAGAAATCATATGTCCGTATCATTTCGATGATTGTGTGATCCTCCCCAATCATTGGTCGTTGCTTGATTCCAGCATTCTCCACTTCAACACTGACTGTTGTTGCTGGCTCTGGCTTCTGTGGCTTTGCTGGTGAATCTTCTGGGCCAACAAGTAATGGTTCCTTAATCTGCTGCTCAGTATCCGAATTGGACGTAAGCTTCAACAGAACCGAATATAAAGGAACAAATAATGGACTTGCTAGAAGGAATATTAGTCCTGCAACAAATACAAGGGAGACAACATGACCATGATTTCCAGTGATGTCAAATGCCAAGAGATAGGCAGCTGCTATAATGGCAATGGCATTAAAGATGTTGAAAAATCTGGCTTCTTCCTTTTCCTCTATAGGACCAGCAGCAGATGTGGTTTCGCGGAGGAAAAGAATAGCAGCAAGGCAAATGATAGCAGGAACAATAGCAAGAATTAGGAGAAATGCAGAAGGATTGGAGTTGAAAAGAGCTGTGCAAATATCAGTAAATATTGCTGTGCTGAGTCCTACATAACCCTTCAGGATTCCGGAGACTGGGCCGCGATTTTTTGGAAAGTTCCGCATGCAAGTTACAAGAACTGCCGTGTTCATCCATGTTGTGCTGTTGCCTCCCAAGCACAAAAATATACACATCTGTAGCGGAAAACAAACATTAGTTAATTTGGTTATGAAGCGCACTTCCTCGAAAGGATTGATGACCCTGTGACACTACAACTAGATGGATTCAATGGCTGGACAGTATATTGTAAATGCTTAATTTGAATACCTGCCAGTAAGGAAGAGGATGGATACGCTGGCTAACAACAAGCCATTGAACTCCATATCCTATGAGCCCTTCAAATGATCCAATAAGGAGTATTACAGAAGTTGACCAACGATCTGAAGCAATGCCAGACAATAGACCAAAGGCCTTTCCAACGTCTTTAGCAACAGATAGAGTATTAAGCTCCAGCTGAGTAAGAGCCATGATTGATTTTAAAGCATCTGAGTAGTTGGAAAAGGTGTAGCTGTTACCGCAGATTGCCTGCACCCATATTGCAGTAACAAATCCTAACCATTTTCCAGCAGGAGATGCAGGAGATAACAATGGACACATGACTAAGAATAGCGCAGAAGAACAAGAGAGAGCTTGAAGTATTTGCTTTAGTTTTGAACTCCTTGTGGGATTGAGCTGTCGCATTAAATACTTCTTGTTTTGCATTCATTAGGAGCCATCCTTGGTTAGACCCTGGTTTTACAATTCCACAACTGGTGTTACAAGACCAGATCAATGGTGGCTCATGCATAAAATATTTTTAAAAACAGGCGAAAGCAATGTTGCCAGCTTAAGCTGGGCTGCTGGGACCTTGTGAATATCTGTAGATGAAGAAAAAAAAACACTTATTATGTTAATTTGATGGATATTAAATTAAGTTGAGCGCCCCAAGCAACACAGACGGGTGTATTGAGGAAGTATAAACACTAAGGACCTGTCAAAATCGAAGGAGTGGATGAGAACAAGGCCTACCAGAGCTCATCTATACGGCTTCCTAAACCAAGTGAACCCTACGATTCATGCGCCAACCATTTCCATTTTTGTCATAAATCAGCAGGCTTATCTAAAACTAGATCTATAACCTACGAGACGTCGTGGACCATATCAAACTTTTTTATTGTAAAAAAATGCTTAAATAATAATAGTATTAAAAAAAAAACAAGAGAAATACAAGAGTTAGGTGATTATCTTTATTAAATTTAATAAGTTTAATGATGAAAAAAAATAAAACGTTTTCTGCATATTAGGTTTATATATAATAATTAATGAAATGGTTGCTAGTATTATCAAAATAAATGCTATAATCTTATTTGAATATAAAGGTAAAATTGAATGATATGTAATTGGAATAATATTTTAATTATTTTATTTATAATGAATTTTAATTAAAATTAAAAAAA
>Ga0325401_1005795_pt1 | contig 11888 bp, 4 predicted proteins | sample PopdelMetagenome_FD_205666 | JGI IMG/M metagenome (GOLD analysis project Ga0325401, IMG submission 205666) | Populus deltoides microbial communities from Bellville, Georgia, United States - Xylem-PdKOR-R2 | ecosystem: Host-associated > Plants > Phyllosphere > Stem > Wood/Secondary xylem | place...
AAATTGGAACCGTCCAAACTATATTTTAAAATAAACGCAGCCAATAATCTTGTAACTTCTATTGCTTGATGAATCAAACTACATATAGTCATATACTTAATTATCCAAATTAAAACCATTGAAGTGTTTTCATCAATATCAATACCATAAAAACCCTTTCATGTTTTTTTTTTTAAATATTTTTTACTTTAAAGTATATTAAAATATTTTTTTATTTTAACATTAATACATCAAAATTAAAAAAATATTAATTTAATAAATTTTCAATCCAACCATATTTTTTAAAACGCAATCAAGTAAAATTTCAAACGCAATGTCAATCACAAATCAACAATGGTACTCTGTAAACAGGCCTAGACAAAGAACCCAATTATAAGAGGCCGAAGCAATTGGCAAATTGCCCAGCTAATGGCCCGTTACCTCTAAGGCTAAATCAGGCCCACCATTCAACACTAAATGCTCCGACAAGTCGTTTATTTTGGGCTATCAAGTGGACTGCTGATCGAGTTGTTTATGAGCCGGGATGGACCGAACCGGGCCCAACTTAACGATTATTGATTCACTTGTACCCTCCAAGAGCATGTTCTTATTACCTGAAGTGAAGTTGAATTGTTTATAAATAAATAATTGTGAATGTTTATTATATAAACATTTTTTATTCTTAAATAATCGTATTTAAATTTTGATAATTATTATTAAATTAATTAATTTACTTTGTGAATTATATAAAATAGTTTTAAACTGGATTTTTAAGTAAACATTAGGGAAAAGATTGAATTATCTTTCAAAATTTAATAAAACATAGTTTGGATAAATATATATAACTCTTAAAAATAATAATTACAAGAAATTCCTCACCTGATGTTATATTATTACAAATTATTTTTATTTGAACAATTATTTTCAATTATATATGATGATGTGTATAAATTAACATTACACATATGAATAAAAGTTTTAAGAATTAATTTTTGATAAATTTTGTCTTTTTAATACCATTACTATCATTATCACTATTTTTCCTAAAGAGTAAAAAATAATGTAACTCAATAAACAACAATAACATGTAAAAATCAACTAAGGTTTCAATTTAATAATTTGATGAATTTTCGATGTGATTTTTATTTTTAGATTTTAATAATTCATTTTTAATTAGCTTGATTTTAAGTTTTTCTAGGGTTGTGATGGTAAAAATAAAGTTCCAATATAGTGTTATATAATATAAGGGTGATTTAAGTAGCTGATTTTATGAATAAAAGTATAATAAAAAAATAAAAATTATCTTATATTTTAGGATTCATTTTTTTAAAAAACGTACTTTTTAGAAAATTAATATTTTTAAAGAATTTTACTAATATTAATATTTTCTTAAGGATATAATATTTAATCAAAGTTTTAAAATAATCATGCTTTTATACATAATTATATGAATTGATTTTATGATTTAAGAAGTATTCTAAGTTTTAACTCGGATATAAATAAAGATTTTTCTTGATATTAATGGGATGTAAAACACAATATTTCATATTGAATGTGATCTTAACATTTATTTTTGTAAAACAAAAGAAAAAAATAAAAAATAAGTCAACTAGATCATATTATTTTTTTCTCCATAAAAAAACATGTTTTTTTATAGTTTATTGTTCATTCATGAGTCTACAAGAAATGTAAAACAAAATAGAATAACCTAATTCAACGGTTGACATCATCAAAGGCAATATTCATACAGTTCTCCTCAAGTTGGGTTGCTTTGACTATTTGCTGATGAATCTTTATTTATTAGTCAAACTTGTCGAAGCTAAATTAATGACTTTTGTAAGCTTTATTCATATCAATCTTTGTTTGCTTTTTATGATGGTCAAGTGCAATCCACTAATCTCCTCTTGTATCTTTGTCTATGTGATGGATCAACATTTTTTGGCATCATGAAAAAAATATTTTTTTAGCCCTAAGTCCTTGTTTAAAAGATCTAAAAACAAGATGGTAACCCATTGATAAGTGGGAAGGGCTTGTTTTCATACCCAACATTCACAGGCTTGGTAAAATGTTAGACCTAAATGACATGGCTCTAACTCGCTTCCAGACCCAACATTCCTTAGTGTGGCTAAAAGCCAAGCCTAAATGGACACAGGTTTGACAAGTTGTCAGACCCATTGCCCTTGATTATTGGCACTGTGTCGAGTCTAAGTGGGTATGAGTTTGACGAGTTACAAGACCCATTGTCTTTAAGTTTGGAAGCGCACTAAGCCTAATTAGTCATGAGTTTGGTATGCTATTAGACTTGTTGACTATGAGCTTAGTAATGTGCCTAACACAAAAAATTTAAAGGACTGTAGGTCATTATAGACCTCATGTTGGACTATAAGGCTCTATTTGTTTATTATTATGACTTTAACATAAAATGTTAGTGTCAGGGATATTCGTCTCCCTATCCCTATAGATGTATAAAAAATCTCTTAATGACCTACCATATTCCCATCTTATTATTGTGTAAGAGATATGTATCCATCATTAATGCTGTATAAAAGATATTTTTTCATCATTAATGTTAACAGGAGGAAATGACTCTTTAAACCCTCTACTTTAGCATAACGATAAAGTTTAGGAGTTATAAATACCTCCTGAACTTTCCAGGTAAAAGGTTCACAATTTTATTCTCCGGAAACTATACTTTTAAATCTCATAATATTTATCAAGAACAAACACTCTTGTTTTTGGATTTAATGTTTATTTTCTCATTTATTGCTATTATTTTCTTAAAAGTTATTGACTTTATCATCTGAGAGTCCCTAAACTCCATAAAAAAGAATTGTTTTGCAGGCGTTGGGCTTTTTACCACCAGTTAGCCACTTTCTAAGTTCTGGAGAATGAAATATTGACACAAACATATGATTACCCATTAGCCAAATACCAAAAAATCTCATTCCTAAGCATATTGGATTTTAGAACGTCATCATTTGGCACCATTTGTGGGAACAAGTTCAAAACGCCATCAACTCTTTTCTGGGTTTGGCTTTTGAACTTTATGAGCTAGTCTATGACAAACAATCAAGATATACCTGTGATGAGATGTGTCACGAACCTCCCTATAATTGTTAAAATATCTACCCTATTAGAGCTTTAAAATTTTTTTAATTAGGCCCGACTCCTCACTGAGGCAGTGCTTTGAAACCAAATCAATAACAATTAGTGATAGATTTTCTCCTTACCTATAAGTATAATTATGCTTTCAAAACTTTAGATATGCTAGGGATCAATCCGAAAATAGTTGCTTATAGACTTCAAGTCAATCTAACTTTCTCTCATATCTAACATAAGAAGAGAAATTTTAGAGGGGAAAGATAGCTTGTAATAATTATAAAAGTGGATAAACTTTTGGCTACTGGGTTCATTCATGAGATCATGTATCTTGATTGGTTGACTAATGTGGTTACGGTGAAAAAAAGTATTGGAAAATAGAGGATGGAAGCGTATTTCACTGACTTAAACAAGGCATGTCTAAAGGATAGTTTTTCTCTCATAAAGATTGATAGATTGGAGGACTCTATAGTAGACTTTAAGTTCTTAGGTTTTTTGGACATAATTCAGGGTATCATCAAATCCCTATTTATATAGAATAAGAGGAGAAGACTTATTTCATTACTGAAAGAGAAACTTTTTGCTACAAGGCAATGTCTTTTGGCTTGAAAAATACAATGGCTACTCATCAGCATCTGGTTAAAAAAATGTTTAAGCACTAAATTAGAGGATCATTTAAGGATATGTGGATGACATGCTAGTGAATAACATGATTTTTAAGCAACATCTCAAGAATCTAGAAGAGGTTTTTTTTTGGGCAAGTGTTAGATAAAGCTTAACCCCTTCAAATAATATGTTCACCATAAGAGGAGGAAATGTTTTTGATTTCCTAGTCAACAGCAAGGGAATAAAGTCCGACCTTTAGAAGATTCAGGCAATACTAGATATAACTCCCCCTTAGAACGTCTCACTGGAAAACTAACTGCAAATTTATATCTAGGATAAGGAAACACAATCGACATTTCTTCAAAGTTTTGAAAAATATCATTAACTTTGAATGGACACTAAAATGTAGAAAAGCTTTTGAAGAGCTCAAATTATATCTTTTCTCTCTTAAGATCTTGTCACAATCACGGGAAATTAAGTGAGAGTTTGTTTCTCTACCTTGGATTTTTTATTTTGGTAATTAATGGGGGTTCTAACAGACTAAAACCTATCTGGTTTTGCCATAGAACCAATAGTTTTGAGTTTATGTGGTTTTATAGGAAACTTAGAGACTAAGGTGAGGTGTTTTCTGCCTTTAGATCTATAAAGAAAGGTTTTAAATTCTTGACGTGAACCTTCTAGAGGTTTCTAAGTGGGAGAAAATGAAAAAAGTTAGGTGGTTTTCTGTAAATGGGTGTCATTGTCAAGGCTGAATGGGGTAGTCACTTTCATGGCTTCGTTAGAGCAACTCCGACGTCAACGTTGTCTGAGACCACTTGAACTTGGTAAAGGAGGTGCACACCTTTTAATCGGATTCACATTCAAACATTTGAAAGTGCCAACTCAAATAGTGCGATGATTGAAACTGTAATGCTGGCTGACTAGAGATAAGATGTTGCGGAGATCAATAAAGAATATGGGACGTAAACATTTGTTTTTAAAGACATGAGGTTGTAGAAGTGGTGTTTCTCAATTGAATGGTGGTTATCGCAGCCTTTGGGGTGGTCGAAAACATCACATTCATTTGCTTGAAAGTGCATACTTGATCAGCCAAAAACCGAAGAAGAAGATACACAATACCTTGAACGGTGCCGTTTTGACTAATTCTTACAGATTAAGGTTTTTTTAATATAAAATTTGACAATTTTTAATTTGATTCTTATTCTTCTGATTTCGTTTGATTTTACCTGTAATTTCCCTCTAACTTTCTAATTTCGTGCAATTATGTCCCTACCAGATTCATTTGTCAGCCCTAATTTTGAGTGTCTTTTACAAGTTGATCCTTGATCTCTGATTTGTTTAATTAGATCTCTAGATGACCACCAAACTTTTAATTTTCTTTGATTTGACCCTTGATTTCTCCTGATTCAAGTCCCTAAAGTTATATGGGTTTTGTAAGTTGATCCTTAGTTCACAAATTATTCAATTAAGTCTCTATTTGCTTATCAGACTTTCAAGTTTATGTAATTAAGCCTCTGATTTGACTAATTAAACTTTTCAAAATCTAACTTCGATTCCTAAACTTCATTTGTTTCAATTGACATCAAAATTAACTTTTAAAAGTTGATTTTTCTTATAATTAAACCTTCAATAATTTTAATTAAACCTTTTAAAATTTCAATTAAGTTTTTAAACACTTAAAAAGATATTTTTACCAATGGGCCCTCTCAATCAAAATCTTGGATTGCTAATTTGAACATTTTGATCTACCAACTTTCACTTGGTGTTCTCGTCTTCCACTATTAAACTTAAACAATTTTTTTTAGACTGTTCAAATCTATTTTCTTATATATATTTTATTTATTTATTATTAAAAAAATAGAAACAATATATATAATTAAATTTTGAAACGATAATTATTTAATCCATGCTACTTTTCTCAAACTTTTTTTTTAATCTTTGACATAAGCGAGAACCAAAAAAAGAGAGAAAACGTCTCCTTTCCCTCTGTTTCTCTCTCTAACTAGGAGAGTATCTATGGAGACACCTGAATGGAATCTTATTATTTTGCTCTGTCTCTCTTCTTGAAACAAAAACCCTAAAAGACTAAAATCCAAAAAAAAAAAATAAGACACCAAAATCCCACTCTAGCCCCACTCTCTCTCTCTCTGTCTCTCCCACTCTAAACAGTCGGTAGTACCTGTCGCCTTCAAATGTGACTTTTGCACCACTGACAACATACATTTTTCTTTTTCTCTATATAAAGACTCGGTTTTTATTTTTCAAAAATGACTTCTTCTTCTATCAAGGAGACGACGGAGGAGGAGCAGGTTACGCCGGATATTGTACCGGCTGACGGTGGTGTTGCTGGAGTGGAGAAGACTGAGCCTGTCAGCAGTGGCGGGGAGGAAGAGAGTGGTGGTGAGAAACTCGACGATTCAATGGAAGAGGACTCAGTGAGTCCGGCTACTGTGTTTTGTATTAGGCTGAAACAGCCACGGTCGAATTTGCAGCATAAAATGAGTGTGCCCGAGCTTTGTCGCAAATTTAGGTCAGTTTTTGATTGAGATTTGAGTGGATTTTGATTATTAAAGCTGTGGTTTTCAAGTGAAGTTCGATTCAGGTTTGGTGTTCTTTTATCCTTTTGGATTGTGGGCCTAGTTGGGGCTTCTTTTAAGTGGATTTGGAGTCTCTTTTAGACAATTGGAGTGAACTGTAATTGTTCTTAGGGTTCTTTTAAGGTTATATCTGAGATAAGACAAAGTTCTTGGTTCTTCAATTGAATTTGGAACGAGTTCTGTTTGTGAATAGAGGTTGTTTAGTGTTTAACCTGAGAATTTTGATGGGATTTGAGTGTTTTTAATTTTACGAATGTTACAATTATAGGTTCTTTTAAGTTGGAATTGAGTTTCTTTTTTACAAATATCAGTGTATTGTGATTGTCGTTAAGTTTCTTTTAGGTAGTTTATGAAATAATGCAAGTGTTCTATTCGATTCTTCAAGTGAGTCGTGTTTGTATATGGAAGTTGTTCAGTCTCTAAACTTCGTGGGTTTTAAGCGAAACTTTATTAAGGTTTAGTGTTTTTACTCTGTTGATTGGAGTACAGGCTCTTCTTTTATTGAAATTTGATTATTTTTCTTCTGCAATTTGAGCTTATCAGATATCGCTATTGGTTAGGGTTCTTTTACTTATCAAAAAGTGTTTTTTTGAGTAGTTTTATGGAAGTTGAGTTTCTTATTTGTTTAAATCTTTAGATACCTGAATTCCTTCAAGTGGGATTTATGCTTTGATTTAGTTGTTTTTGATGCTCTGTAGTTAGTGTAGGAAGTGGAAGTGAGTTTAGGACGAGTGAAAAATCAAGTTTGGAAAAATATGATAGAGAAAGAGAGTTTTAGAATTGATTGGTGAATATGTAAAGGATACACTGAAGTTGGTGAAGTGATAACAATGAAGAAGTATACGATCAAGTTATTTGGTATATGCTATATAGAAGCTTGCTTTTGTGTTTTGATTAAATCTTGAAAATCACCATCTTCACACTTGTATCTGGATGATAAATCATTCTATTTCTGCAATTTCTAGTGTTGAACTATTATGAGAATGGCATTTTTTGGCAGAAAAAATATGCATTCCTAACATCGATCTGCCATGGGAGGACAAAATAGAACAGAAGGTAGGACAACGGGAAATTGTAGATTTTACTTGCAGATTTTCTTATAAATGCTTTCTAGTTGCTACAGTGTTTTCTCACTCTTACATTCTCTGGTCATTCTCGTCTATTTTACACTCGAAACATGATGCCATAACAATGAGCGTCACAAACTTGTAGCTACATGCAGTTGATTTGTGACATGTGTATTGTTAAACCATGATACTCCTAATGTAGGTTTTGAGATTTTATTAACAGCTGTCTAAAGTAAATGAGCTGCTGTTATTTAAAGCATCTTTGCTTGTCCATTCTACCATTTTACTGGTCTTTACCAAATTCATATTTTAACGTATGCTTTTCCAGTGCTGTTGCTTGGTGTGGTAAGCTGAACGCGATAGCTTGTGCATCAGAAACTTGTGCAAGAATTCCCAGGTCAGTGGATTTTTGGATTTCTAACATGTTTCAGTTTAATAGGGGAGAGCATTGGCTATACATTGTTGCCAATTGGGCTTTCCTATAATTATGCCAATGTGCTTGAGAACAGATGTTGAAACATGATTGATATTTGCTATAGTGAACTATTTCGGGTTCTTCTAATTAAAATATAAGATTGTACCCAAGATGGACTCCCATGTTTGCAATTAATATTTTAATATAATCATTTGCAATTTTTTTTTTGTAGCTCCAATGCAAACCCCCCATTTTGGATCCCAATACATGTGGTTATCCCTGAGAGACCAACTGAATGTGCAGTTTTCAATGTCATAGCAGGTATTTTGAGTCACCTTGCACCGTTTACCATGTCTTCCTTTTTTAAGTTTTAATTAGTCATGTATGCCGAGTGTATTTCATTCATCGATTATATGTTAGATTTCTCGCTGATTTATTACTTCCCTCTTTCTATTGGGCTCTAATTTCCTATTTCCGAGTTACTGAATTGGATCCCTTTGCAGATTCTCCTCGTGATTCTGTTCAGTTTATCGAATGGTCCCCTACTTCTTGCCCTCGTGCATTATTAATAGCTAATTTCCATGGGAGGATAACTATCTGGACTCAGCCTTCTCAAGTAAGCTAACTTGATGGATTGTTTAAGCCAGATATAAAATAAGTAGATGCCTTTTTCCACTCACTAGTTCTTAAGAACTAAGCTTTTCATGGCTTGCTCAATGTGAGAGGTTTGGGCCTGGCCCTGTGTTGGTTTTTACCCATTGCTCTCTCTCTGTATTTATGCATACCACTTGATTATAATTTTAAATTCTCTTGTAGCTTACATCTTATCTGGTCGTGCAGTGTCCTTCTAATTTGGTGCGTGATGCTAGCTGCTGGCAGCGTGAGCATGAATGGCGACAGGACATTGCAGTTGTTACTAAATGGCTATCTGGGGTCTCTCCAGTATGCAGTTATTATGTTTTTGTTATCTGATTCTTAAATTATCCATGTATTATGCTTTGCACATAGGTCGTGGTGGTTTAGTATTTATCTATATTTCTCAGTTCTCTAGTTTATTTATTTTTTTTTAAATTTGTGTTGGTATTTGGTTATACTTCCGCTGTAGTCCGACTTCTCTTAAAAAATCAGTACAGGTGGCTTTCGTCAAAGTCCAGTACTCCCACAAACTCAAAGTCAGCTTTTGAGGAAAAATTCCTTTCTCAGCATTCTCAAACTTCAGGTTTGTTTTCATGACTTCTCTTTATAAGCGTTTGTAGAAGCTCAAGTGGGAGCTTTAAGCCCCGTTCCATTTTTAGCTTGTAAGGGCCATGCCTTCTGACTAGCAACTTAACATCCGGTGAATTATATCATGTGGCTGTTGCTTTGAGAAGAATAGTTCAGGTTATTTTCTGAACAGCTGTAAATTTAGAATAGTAATTTGGTTGTAGTTTCTGCTATGGTTTTATTCATTACTGGTTGTAGTTTCTGCTAAGAATTTATTCATTATTGGATCAACTTCTAACTACTGTATCGTGAATGTTCCTAGAAAGATGAAATGTATGGCAAGAACAGAAACTCTTAATTTAAGAATTTTTAATATCTGCCATTTTTTGTCCTAATTACAAGAATGAACTGGTGCTTTTAACCGACTATTGACCACTGCTGCTAGTGCTAAGTATTCCAATAATGATGGAGATGCTTTTGGTTTTCTGTTCTTTCTGCTTTTGAGGTACCTCCACTTGACATATTAAAACAGCCCCAAGACCATCACTAATGTGCTTTCTGTTTTTCTTTCAGCTAGATGGCCAAATTTCCTCTGTGTTTGTTCAGTTTTCTCATCAGGTTGTGTTCAACTTCATTGGTCCCAGTGGCCCCCTAGCCAGAATAATACATCACCGAAGTGGTTTTGCACGAGCAAAGGACTCTTGGGTGCCGGCCCTAGTGGGATTATGGCTGCTGATGCTATTATAACAGATAGTGGGGCCATGCATGTTGCAGGTGTTCCGATTGTAAACCCTTCAACTGTTGTTGTTTGGGAGGTTACTCCTGGCCCTGGAAATGGATTTCAAGCGACTCCCATGGCGAGTGCTAGCAATGGGGTCCCGCCTTCAGTTAAGCCACCCAATTGGTCAGGTTTTGCTCCTTTGGCTGCATATTTATTCAGCTGGCAGGAGCATCTGATGTCCGAAGCAAAGCAAGGGAAAAAGCATATGGATAAAGATTTCACTGACACTGTCTCACTTCATTGTTTGCCAGTTTCAAATTTTTCTGCCTACGTGAGTCCTGAGGCTGCAGCTCAATCTGCAGCCACTACCACTTGGGGTTCTGGAGTCAGTGCTGTTGCTTTTGATCCGACTCGTGGTGGCTCTGTGATTGCGGTTGTTATAGTTGAGGGTACCTACCAGTATTCCGAATTGAAATTTTAATTTTTGCCTGTTCCATATTTTTCCCATAAGAAATCCTCTTTCAGTATGTTTTTTTTATAGTTTGTGTGATTATGCTTGTGCAACAGTGTCCTGGGCTCTCTTTCTCCCTCTACTCAAATTAATACTCATATTCTTACAGAGATGTGAAGCTAAACTTTCATGTTCGAGTCAGCTGAAGATCCCTTTCTATGCCCGCAGTTATCTGGATTCAATATAATAATAACTGGTTTTACGCCTGCAGGACAATATATGTCCCCTTATGATCCAGATGAGGGTCCTTTAATCACGGGATGGAGGGTGCAACGATGGGAATCTTCCCTTCAACCTGTCGTTCTTCATCCAATATTTGGAAATCCCACTTCTGGTTTTGGTGGGCAGGCACCCATGCAAACTGTATGGGTGTCCAAAGTGGATACAAGCATACCACCAACTAATGATTTTAAAAATCTCCAAGCAGCTCCTGCAGTACCAATCTCAGATGCAAGAAAGGCATCTGATTCTGGTTCTGAGAAGACGAAAAGAGTCACCTTTGATCCCTCTGATCTGCCCAGCGATGTGAGAACTCTTGCTCGAATTGTTTATTCTGCTCATGGTGGCGAGATTGCTATTGCTTTTCTGCGGGGTGGAGTTCACATTTTCTCTGGGCCAAACTTCACACTTGTTGACAACTACCAGATTAATGTTGGATCTGCAATTGCTGCTCCTGCCTTCTCTTCCACAAGCTGCTGCTCAGCTTCAGTTTGGCATGACACTAGGAAGGATCGCAGTATATTGAAGATAATTCGTGTTCTTCCTCCTGCTGTTCCAAGTAGTCAGGTGAAGGCTAACTCAGCAATCTGGGAGCGTGCTATTGCTGAAAGGTACTTAGTAAGAGTCATTTGTTTGGGAATTACTTTGGAAATCCACATGTTAGTGGTTATGGCATTTCCTTTGGTAAAAATCAGATGAAGGTTGGATGTGCAGATAATTTCAACATTCTGGTTGGTCATGCTGATATTGTGTTTTGCCAGAGCAGGTTTTGGTGGAGCCTTTTGGTTGGTGTTGATTGGTGGGATGCTGTTGGGTGTACACAGAGTGCTGCTGAGGATGGCATCGGTAAGAATAATTAGATTCTCCAGTATTACCGTGGCTTATAGAAAAGAAAATATATTGAAGAACAATTTCTTCCCAAGGATTCCTATTCTAGATTTCTTTGCAAGTAACATGAATCCATGGTAAGATCTTCTGTTGATGTCTGGTTCTTTGTTTCTTTTCAGTTTCACTTAACAGTGTCATTGCAGTCTTGGATGCTGATTTTCATTCTCTTCCCTCTACACAGCACAGGCAGCTGTATGGTCCTGTATGTTTTTCTGCGCTATTACCATCTCATCATTATTTCTTTTGAGATAGTCTGTCATTATGATATTTGGAATTACAATATTGAAAGAACGCATCTAATATTTTTTATGTTTGCGGTTCATTTCTCTGAAATGTTCCATGACAAATTCTTTTTGTTATTCGTTTGGAAATAGCACGTGCCATGGCGGCCCAATTCCCCCCCCCCCAAAAAAAAAAAAAAAAAAACAATTTCTAATTTTGATAGTTAGCAAGGGTATCTAGAATATTCTATTGCTGCTAGCCTGGGTCTTGTAGAATATTCAACTTGGACTGGACGTAGAATGGTCTTGTGGCACATTACATTAGGTATGACATGTAATGTGCGCCTCATAAGCACACATTG
>Ga0325401_1005796_pt1 | contig 11888 bp, 5 predicted proteins | sample PopdelMetagenome_FD_205666 | JGI IMG/M metagenome (GOLD analysis project Ga0325401, IMG submission 205666) | Populus deltoides microbial communities from Bellville, Georgia, United States - Xylem-PdKOR-R2 | ecosystem: Host-associated > Plants > Phyllosphere > Stem > Wood/Secondary xylem | place...
TTTAAAAATTAACCTAGTTCATGAGGTTTGCCTAGGATTGCTTTAGGTTTTTTTTTTATCATGTTTTTAAGCTAATATTTTTTTGATTTCATCCTTCAACTTTTATTTAATTGGAGATTGAGCTTTGTTTTTTTTTTTTCCCATGCTTTTTAAGAACTTGGTTTTATCATTTATTTTTATTTAATTGGGCTACCTAAACTCTTTTTATTTATTATTCTTTGTTAAGTTTATTTTTTAAAATACGTTTTATTCTTGAATTAAATAAAATTGATTTTTGAATATAGGTGGATGCTCACTTTGTTTTGTTTTATTTTGTTTGATTATCTTTTTCGGGACTTTACTTTAGTGACCCATGCGAATTCTTCTTATGTCATCGTCCAAATTTTACGGTCGAGTTTGAACCGTCTCAACAAATGTTTTTTTTGTGATGGACAATGTTCATAATGGAGAGGTAGTGAGTTGCCAACGATCTTTTTTTTTTCTCCCTTTTCTTCTTGGTATAATATCGGTGGCTCATTTGTTTTGTTTGATTGTTGCCAAATATTTTTTTTGCCCAATCTTATTGAATTCAGTCGAGTTAACAACTCAAGTTGCAGGTTTTTCTTGCTTCTTTATAAATATTGTCATCATCTATGCATCCCTTTTGTGTGCTCAATAATTTTTTACTAGCCCGTGGTGCAGTGCAAGTCACCAATCTAATAATATACCAAAACTCCTTGGCATTTCACTATAGTAGTGAGCAATGAAATGCCAAGGACTTTTACATTTTAGTCCTCAAAATTAAAAAAAATTGAGAGCATTATTTTAGGTTTTCAACTTATGTTTTTTTTTTTTTCATTTCATCTTCCAACATTAAGTTTACTAAGTATTAGACTTTATAATTTGTTTCCATTTGCTTTCTATAGAGTTATCCTAGTCTTATGACCTAGATCGGGAATTTTACGAGTTAGCCGTGTTGACTCAAGTTTTGTTTCTCGTTTTTTACATTTATTTTTTTTCTCAATTTCATCTTTAAATATTGGATTGATTGAGAAATAGGCTTCATAATCATAATTATTTTTTAATTTTTTTTATAGTGTTGTCATAATCTCATGACCCGTACTGTTACCCATTAAAGAGGCCCATTAAATATACAAAAAAGATAAAAGGAGGAAAAAAATTCAAAAAAGGAAATACAAAAAACAATGAAAAATGAAAAAAGTTAAATAATATATATATTAGTGGAGATAATATGAAGAACACCTAGGAAATTGTCAAATACTAGCTGGAAGGATCAAAATATACAAGGTTGGAAAAATTAGCAATCCAATATGTCCTGGTGAAGGCCTTGTTGACAAGAAAATTTTAATTTGAAAAGCAAAATTCAAAATTGAATGTTTAAGGACTCGATTGAAAATTTTCAGGGTTTAATTGAATTTATTAAGAGCTTAATTGCAATAAAAATTGGTTTTGAGTTTAATTTGGGCTTTAATCAGAAGAAATTGAAGTCTGGTGGTTAAATTGCAATTTTGAAAAGTTAGTTTGGTCAAATCAGGAGTTTAATTGTATAAATATTGAAGTTTTAATGGGAAATTAAGGACTTGATTGAAGAAATTCAAAATCAAGACAAAAAAAGGCTTGTGGCTTCAAGAACTACAATCAGCAAAATTAGTAGCCAAAATTAAATAAAATTGAAAGATAAATTGTCAATTGAGGGTCAATTCACATAAATTAGAAACCAATGATTAAAATAATAATAAAAAAGGAACTGGACTCTAGGGTTGGTAATTGAATTTGGCAAGGATAAAATTTCACAAAATTTAAAGTTAAAGGATAATTAAGGATATAATCAATAAGATTTGAGAGTATAGGGACTGAATTGAATTTTGACCAAATCCTATATTAAGAACCCTACTTTCTTAGTGGTTAACCTAGATGACATATTGTCTGATTCATATTCAAAACGAATCGTTTAGAATAGAGGGTAAACAACATGATGTTTGCCCATTGTTCATTTTTTTCTTTGGGTAGTTCTGAGCTAATCAAGTTGACATTTTTAAACAAATGAATGTGAAGCTACATACCTTTAAATGAAGAAAAATTAGATCCAAAGAAAAAATGTGCACCCCTTCTTCTAACTTCAGGTAGTCTTCGATGATAATGGTGTCAAAGGTGTTATGGCAAGGCTTCGAAAGTGGTCAGCTCAGTCGACTATAATTGTGATACCTATTGGGCAAAACCACTGATTTTTTCATATGTTCACACTTTAAACCTTCTCAGTGGGTTCTTATCAAAGTTCTGTCATGTTTCTCTCAAGATAAAAAGGCTAGAAACAACTCCTTAACCTCTAACTTTAGCAAAACCACTAAGAATATCCAAAACCAAGTTTGTTACAAAACCACCATTGCAAACCAGCAAGGTACATAACTTCTAGTTATTAAAACCACTTCAAAAACTTCTCATTTTGATCAAAGGATCAAGCATTGAGTGTGGTAAAAATAAACTTTACAAAAGAAAAGCATAAAGGGGCTACAATCATTAGTGAGCTTTTAAGGTGTAAACTTCCCTTAATCTAGGAGGTAATGTCTATTTGGCACACCTATAGGATCTAACTCTCGCTTGCATGTTTTAATGATATTTTGGATTTGTTATGGTTTTGTATAGTTTTGAGCTTAGATTTTGATTAATGCATAAAAATGTTGTTTTTTTCTTGTTTAATCTTGCTTTAAGTTGGTTATTAATGTTGCTAGATGTTTGTGTCGCGAGGTGACGTTGAGCGGCTCACTTTAAGATGCCTCCTTAGAGGTGGTATTGGGAAAGGAAAAGGTTTTGGGTTTAATCATAAAATTATGATTAAGGTTCAAGAGTCGTCACCTAATATTATGGTTACTAGGAAACCTATGGTTTGCGAAAGTCCGGGTAAAGGACTAGTTGTGCAAGAAAAAGATGCATCACCCCTAGTGCACCTCACCTAAGGTAAGCTACATTGTTGTTTAATTATTTTTCTAAGTCAAGTTTCTATTTGTTGGTATTTTTCTAATGTTTAAAGCAGATCTTTCTTCTTGATGAACATATGTATTCGCTGTAATTTGAGTAACATATATTTTTTCACACACGAACATAGAGACTAGTTAACACAATAAATACATATTATCTTCCCAAACCTTATGTGTTGTTTAATAACGAGAAATATAATGGTAAGAATAAAAGTAAAAGTTTAAATCTCTCGTAATAATAAATCTTGTTCTCTCTAAACCGAAATCTAGCGACCTTCTCTTTCTCCTCCACTAAAAAATAAGAGAAATGAAGTTCGGCTCTAAAATTCATTTTTTTTTTCAAAATTATAGGAATCGATTACCTAATAGTTAAAAAAGATGGGGGATGAAAATGAACTGTTCAAAAAATCTCAAAGCCACCACTTATGTCACCCTCGTTTTTCACTCCAGTTCTTTTTCTTTCAATTTAACTTTTTTTAAAAAAAAAACATGTAATTGGGTTCAAATCTATATGGCCTAATTGTGCCAAAAAAAAAGGTTTAATGAACAAATTAATTTTTTTTAATACACTATTAGTAAATTGTAAAAGGATAAATCGTAAAAAATGTTAAAGTATTTTACCCCTAAGCTTTAGTTTTTGTTAATAATGAATAATTGGCAATAGGACATTGAAATCTTGGCGTGGGCTTATTACATATATTAGGTTGGTCCTAGTTTGATATATTCAGTACCCTCTGATCAATTAGTTGGGCTACTTGTCCTAGTTTTTAATCGAGGCCTTTAGTCAATTTATATTGGACCTTTTCTCAATCCACCGGGTCAGCCCCTTTACAATTGAAACCGACAAAAAACAAATGGAGCTAGAAATTAAACTTTTATATAAAAGAATTTTTTGTTTATCATGTCAATCAATATAGAGCTTTAAAATAATCAAATACAATATTTCGAAACCCTAATCATTCTCGTATAATCAATTCCAAGCTTGAAAAAGAAAGAAAAACTTGTTTGAAGATGGACTGGTTCACTACCATCAGTATGTGCATGGATGGAATAAAACCCTTTTTTTAATTTTCTTTTATTTTACAAGAATTTGTTCACAATAATCATTGTTCAAAGTTATATATATATATATATATATATATATATATATATATATATATATATATATATATCTTATTATTAGTTAATTATATGAAATTCAGTCTTCAATCTTTTAATTATTATATATTTTGTTTTGATTTTTTTTATATTTATCCCGTAAAATTTGATTTAATTTGAATTTTATATCAACTATGTTCTTTATTTTTTTTATTGTTATTTGTTTTTCCTTATCCTTTTTTTAATTAAATTTTTTTATCAATTAGATTTGATCCCTGTTATTTTAACTACTACTTATTTTATTTTAAATTATTATTATTAGTATTATTATTTAGTTTTTTAATTTGTTATATTTATTCTTTATTTTTTTTATTTAAAATAATTTATGAAATTGTATTCTTATTTTTCAATTTCATCGAAGAGTCGCGCACCGTTACTCCTGCATTAAGTCCATGCAAGGTCGCCTCATTAACTGAAGGCGACCGCATGGCATTCTCTGGCTATAAAAGCCGGAGAAAGGCCATGATAAAAACAAAAAAGACAAAGAAAAAAAATAGAGAACACAGACCGGAAAACCAAAGGATAGAAGACGAGCAAAGGCAAAGAGGACATAGCACTAGGGAAGGAAGGAAAAAAAAACCAGTAGAGAGATAAGCAAACAAATAGAAATAGGGACAGAAATGAAGAGCGAAAAGGACTAAAGAATACGAACAGAGAAAACAGAGCCGAAGAAAAGAACAACCAAAGGGAAACAAACAAAAAGAGGAACAGAGAGAGCATCGTCCAATACACCATCATTTTCGGCTTCGTTCCCAGATACACAGGTAAGCTTACGGTTTCCCCCTTTTAAAAGTATAATTACCATATCACTATGCAAAGCATGCGTGAATTATTCACGCATGCATGCACAATGACCTGCCGGGTCACTAGTTTGGACCAGTGACTAGGCTGGGCCAGCTGGGTCTAGCCCCACCTGTACGGGTCGGGTCAGACCCAACCCGAAAAAAAAAAACAGAGATTGGTTGGGCTGGGTCTGGCCCTCATGCCAAGCCACCCAATCTATTTTGGGTCAAGGGTGTGTTTGGCAAAACACACCCTTATGTCAATTCTCTTTATTTTATTCCTCTTTGTTTTGATATTTGGTCAAACAAGCCTCTTTGTGATATCAGAAAATTTCAAAAACATTCGTGGACCTTTTTTAGTTTATTTATAGATCCCTCGTGTTTTTTTAGGTATTTCACTGTATAATTAATTTGTGGATTTTTATTATGAATTGCAAATCTGATAGGCGATACATACATGTCTTTTTTATATATAAAAAAATATGTATGCTTTGCTTTCAATTCAAATTTTACTGGAATATTTACCAATGCAAAAGTTGGAAGTATCCGTAGTTGAATATTTACTGACGCTAGAGTCAAGAATATTATAAGCAGATCATCGGTACCATAGTACAATAAACCCTTAGCAATTTAAGACAAAATCAACAATGCAGCCTATAAAACCAGCAATGCAGCCTACAAAACCAGTAATGCAGCCTACCTCAGTTAGGACGCTTAAGGGGTGATAATATATTTCCTTTTACGTAACTAGTCTTGTACCATAGAATCTATATTGACCAGTTAAAGTTCTTAGTGACCATAATACTAGGTGGCGACTCCTAAAACTATTCCTTCCCCATCAAAGAACGAGATGCCAGAAATCTGTTTTTTTTTCTAATTTTTTTAGGTCGCCGTGATGTTAGAGACATCACCTATAATATAAAGTACCTTGTTTCTAAGTTTTTATCTTATCATCAACTGTCTCCAAACCACACTACTTTCCTTACATCTATATCAAATATTCATAAGTCAAAGACTTTCTAAGAAGCCTAATCCCAAGTTGTATGACAATAGACTATAAATAAGAAGTTGATAGCTATTGTTGAAAACCATATATAGAGTATAATTCCTCTCCTTGCAGGCAACATAAGCAGTAGGTTGTTGTTGGATATTTAAAACAAAGTTCAATTCAGATGGGTCATTTGATCGACATAAAGCTCGCTTTATAACTCAAGGATTTGCTTAGAAATTCGGTGTTAACTATAAAAAGACAATTGCTAGAGTCCTACTATCTGTTTCTATCAATCATGGATGGTCATTGTGTCAAATACATGTAAGAAATGCATTCTTACATGGAGAACTTGAAAAAGAAGTGTTCATGAAGCTTCCCCATAGACACCTTCAGAGTGGACACTCTAATTTGGTTTGCAAACTTCATAAATCCATTAATGGATTGAAGTGAAGTCCTCAGGCATGGCTAGCAAAATTAAGCATTGCTCTTAAAGCTCTTGGGTTTACAAGAACTCTACAAACTCCTCTTTGTTTGTTTGGCTTGGTTAAGTAGATAAACTAGTTGTGCTTATTTATGTGGATGATCTTATCATCATTGGCAATAATAGCAATATAACTCAACTAAAAAAGAATCTTAAACAATAATTTTCAATTAAAGACCTTGGCTCTTTAAAGTACTTTTTAGGCATTTAAAAGACAGTCTTCAATAAAGGTTTCTTTCTAAATCAACGTAAATACATTGTTGATTTATTATAAAATGCTGAGATGTCATATATGAAGCATGTTACTAATCCTTTAGACAACAAATTGACTCTGGATCTTAAAGTGAACCTCTTGCACCTTACAATCATTATCAGAAGATTATTGGTAAGATAATTTACTTAACAATCATACGACCTGATATTACATTTGTTGTCAGTCTAATCATACGACCTGATTATTGGTATGCATGCTCTAACTGTTCAGCATCTTGGTATGGTAAAACATATCTTATTGTATATTAAGGAAAAATTGGTCGTGGAATTATTATGACTCGTAATGGTCACACTAATATTACAGGCTCCACTTATTCTGATTGGGTAGGTAATTCACTAGATCATTAATCTACCACTGGATATAAAGCTAAGCTTATATATATATATATATAAGCTTAGCTTTACGGGAATCTACTGAAGTTTTGGCAAAGCCTTTTCTATACCGGGAGGTCCCAAGTTATCGGTAAATACCTGTAACACTTCAATATACCTATCACACATAGCCCAATCATTGCCCAACCATCCTAGTCTCACCATTTCGCATTACAACTCATCACAATCATTGTAATTCATTTTAATATCACATCATGCATTCAATTATAATATTCAAAATTCAAATCAAAGATTTATAACCATAAATTGTTTGGTGCTATTAGTCTAAGCTACGTCAAAAAAGCATAAATACAACATCATACACTAGCACAATTAAGTTGAATTTATAATTGCATAATTCAAGTGAAATTGGCATTCAATTACAAAAGGATAATTATTATAATCCTTTACAAAATTAATAAAAGATCCCTAAATATCCATTATGATGCTCGAGGCTGAAAGGTATCTATAATTAATATACAAATGACAATTAAGTACATAACAATAATTTACTTAAACTATTAAGATAAATGTTGTGGCATGTATGAACATAATTCATCATTAATTTACATGGTTTATTTTCTTTGTCAATATTTCTCATTTATCATTATTTCTAATACACAGCCTCTTTCCTAAACTATAATCTCCATATTAAGCTCTTTTCAACTAAAACCCAACACTAGGTAATTCTTTGTTCGCCTAAGTATAGGCATTATTTCCACTTATAAAAAAAATTATCGAGTAACAATCTTACATCTGGGAATATAATTTTCATTCCTTTATATCGAATATTAATCCCAATACCAGGAAAGATTAATTCCTTATGTATGTTACTAGACTTTATTCCCATCATCGGTAACTAATTTTTTCTACCCCTTATCGGGCATTAATTCCATTATTGAGATGAATTTCACTGTCCATTACCGGCTGGGTATTAATCCTATCACCCGGACTAAATCTATTGCTCCTTACCAGGACAAATTCAATTGTCCCTTACTGGGCATTAATCCCATTACTGGGACTAAATCCACTACCCTTTACCAAGTATTAATCTCATCACCAGGATTAATTCCACTATATATTTTACAAATCAAATATAAAATAACATAACATATCTAAAAATATTATAATGACAATCTTACAAAAACAAATGTTAAGGTATTGAACACCTACATGCGGTTGAAGATTTTGGAGTGCCTCTCCGTTGTTGTATAGCTCTCGAAACCTCTCTTGTATCAATATGCATATCAAATTCTATTCTTATATTCATTACCAAATAAATTCTCATTTCCAGATATTAATCTAACAATTTAAACTAGCCAATTTCAATCAGCATGACTTATTTTACCAAAACTATCATCTTTCATTTAGTGCATTTCAAATTAAATTTTTCATCTAATTCCCCATTTTTCCAATTCTATTAACAAAGAAAATCTCGTATAATCGCGTCCATGCAACCATTTCTTACACTCCTTTTCATTTCTGATACTTCAACAAAAAATCAGAATTTTAAGCAAGGCAATTCCAAATATGAGGTGAGAACTAACTAATTTCAGGCGGTTTATCATAATTGACTCTGAACATTTTTTAGTATTTTAATCATAATTAGAGTTATAGAACTCAGTTTGATGCATGATTAATTCTTTTAGAAATCTAAAACATCTTTCTACAACTTTGATGACAGTTCTTCCATCCAGACATCAAAAATCATCAATTACAACATGTGGAATATGTCTTGCTGCTCTCGGTTTAGACTTTTATTCGGTTTTATTTCATAAATGAAGTTTTATAACTTCAATTTATACAAAATCAGTGTTGTTAGAAATTTAACATTCCTATCTATAACTTTTATAAGAGATGAATTTCAAATTTCATCATTTTCATGCCTAAAATCACCCTAGAAATCAAGGGATGAAATTGTCACGTGTTTCGTCCATAAATCTTATAATCAACAAAACATCCTACACGCTTTTATTTTTTACAACAAATATTTTTTTTCATATATATTGCAATATCATTAATTTCAATTCTCTAAAATCCTTCATGCTCATTTACATTTTATTCAAGCATCTAAAATCAATCTACGCAATATTCATGTTAACAAAATTTTCGATTATACAATGACTTCAATAAATATTCAAATTATAATTCAATTCTTTCAAAAATCATTTTCCATATAAAATACATTAGTTCATAACAATTTCACTCAATTACATGCAATTAATTATACATCATAAATCTATATTTCCTCTTTGGCCGGCCACATGGGTTCTTAAGGACCCTATGTTTTTCTCTATCAATTCCACTAAATTTAATACGTAACACAACCCAAACTAACTCGATTTGATCAATTCATAGTTATTTTGCATTTCCTCAAAATATTTCTACAAACCGTAACCTAAAATTCATGATTTCTAAACTCAAATGTTATTTGAATTGCATGAAATTACTAAAGTAGATCTAGAACCGCTCACTAGGTGTTCTTCAAGTCTTCGAGTCTCAACTAGTCAAGAATTTTTTTAATCTTGTTTTTTTTTCCTTGTTGTCGTGATTATGCAGCCACTCTTCTTTGATTATTTTGCTTTTTTTTTTTTTTTACTTTTTAATCCGGTGTTTAGAAGTGTGTGTATATGTTTCTCTTAATTCCTCCTTATATCCCTTGATTTTCTCTTGGTTTCTCTAAGAATTTTCCTCTCTTTCCCTTTCGTTTGTTGCTGACGGTTGAAGAGATGAAAACCCCCTCATTTTAAGCTCTTTTCTAGGGTGATTCCCTCTTTTACCATCATTAAACATAATATGAACCCCCCCTAGAATTATGCAAACAAAGGAAAGGAAAGAAAACCCACACGGTGGTTCTGTTATTAGACGTGTGTGTGTACTTTAATTTCTTACGTTTTTGTAAACATTATCAGATACGCTATGTATTATAGATGTCAATTCAAATTAATGAATCTAAATATTTTATATGATTAATACTACTTATTCAACAAATTCAATTGATTAATACGGATTGATTTTCTGTTACGATAAATTGACGAAACTATAGCCGGCCCGATAGCTGCTTCAGCGGCTGCGATAGATATAACAAAAATTGAAAAAATATTTCCTTTTAATTGTCGACTATCAAAAACATATATATATATATATATATATATATATATATATATTAATTACATGAGTGATTGTTGCCTATATTACAGGTAACTGCATAATTATAGGATTATAAGAATCCTTATATTGTTGTGATCAATCATAGAAATCCTGCTGTCATATCTCTACTGCCAGCTGTGATTGATTATTATATTATAACCCCCCATGTTTTTATGTCTTTTACAATTTCATTTTTGACATAATAATTTTTTTTTCCTAAATCTTAATTTAACCTAATTTTATTTCTAGGTTGAATTTATTTATTGTTTTATTTTTATTTGGGAGTTTATTTATTGTTTTATTCTTAGCCAAGAGTTTACATTTAGTGTCTTGAAAAACAAAAAAAAAAAACAAACTATGATAGCTCGCTTTAGTGCTGAAGAAAAATATTGTGCTAGGGCATTTGCAGTATGCGAACTAATTTGACTCAAGATTCTTCCTGCAAATTTGGGTTTTACAAGTATTACTCCAATAGCATTGTTTTGTGATAATTAAGCAGGTATGTGAACTAATTTGGCTTAAAATTCTTCTTACGGATTTGGGTTTTACAAGTATTACTCCAAAAACATTATTACAGTATATGATTGTGTCATTATTATTAGCATATTTTTGGTAAAGGGTTTGAGATCTGCACAGCAGGTCTCGAGTTCGAGTCAGAACGTGTATTTTTTATAAGAGCCTGGGATAGCCAGGATTTTATTCCCTCATCTGAACCCATAAAATACACTTTTCAGATAGTGAGATTTTCTCGAATCCAAAAAAAATATTTTTGGCAAAGATCATGGACATAGGTATGATTTCATTGCCTCCTTCTCTAGTCTTTATATATATACTTACAATTCACAAGCTCAAAAAAATAAGCACATTACCCAATGAAATGGCCCTTACGGACGTCTATGTGCTGTGATTGTCTGTACGAAGATATGGGAAGCTGTGTGCTCCTGTTGATAAAGCTATCGCACCATAAATAATTCTCTGAGAAATCATTGACTTTTCTGTTCTTGCAATCTTTTGCAGTGTCCCAGAACTTGAAACTGATGAACTCAAAAAAAATCTGCAACAATGATGCTGCTAATTGTAATTTTCTGTAAACATCTCTTGTGCCCAACTCTTCAAACCTCGACGGCTGCATTCCATGGCCTAAACAAGTTGCAAGGTCCATAAATATGCTACTCCTGTATATGCCACCGTGTCAGTGAAGCACATGTCTCTCTGTTCTCACATGAAAGGATAAGGTATTGTTTGTTTTTTGAAAAGTAGATTTTGAAAATTATTTTTTAAATTTTTTTTGTATTTGTTTGCTATTAGAAAAGTTGATCAACGAAAATATTTTTTAGTCAATGAAGAATACTTTTCAGTCAAAGAAAAATTTGATTTGGTTTCCAAAAAAGTATTTTTCCTTTTGGTTGTGTTTGTTTTCCGGAAAGTGGTTTCCGGGAAACCACTTTCCAAACTTTCTTATGTTTATTTGCCATTAGAAAAGTTGGTCAACGGAAAACATTTTCGAGTCAAAGGAAAATTTGACTTGGTTTTTAAGAAAGTATTTTCCTGGAAAATTTAGGCGAAAAACACTTTCCGAAAGTTGTGAAAAATTTAGAAATGTCATTATTTGCTGATTATATCAAATTTGATCCTCAAACTTTTGATTGCTATATATAATTTGTTTTGAATATTTATTTTTCAATTTCATCTCTTAAAATTTAATT
>Ga0325401_1005799_pt1 | contig 11887 bp, 8 predicted proteins | sample PopdelMetagenome_FD_205666 | JGI IMG/M metagenome (GOLD analysis project Ga0325401, IMG submission 205666) | Populus deltoides microbial communities from Bellville, Georgia, United States - Xylem-PdKOR-R2 | ecosystem: Host-associated > Plants > Phyllosphere > Stem > Wood/Secondary xylem | place...
TATTCTTGCATTGCAGCCAGCCCGCCCGATGGCTAGGCAGTTGGTGGTGGTACTCTGAAGTATCCAATTTGATCTTTGATTTGATTAAAAATAATTAATTCGCTAGCTTTATCTTCTTTTATGAAATTTGAAATCTAGTTTGAGTAGAAAACCAGTGAAAAGACAAGCAAAAAAGCAGCCATTCAACGTTTTGATTCTATGGCGATTGTTACATGAATTAATGGCTATAACACATAGCTTCATAAGGAATAAAAAACAAAAATCTCCATTATTTCCTTCGTCGTTTTCTTTCTTGCGTGAATATAATTAATTTGTCCACACCTTTTCTTTTTTTTAAAAAAAAATTAATGTGAGTATTCGGCCTTAGCCTTAATTAATTCTATAAATTCTAAAATTAATAATTATATAAATTTTTAATGATTATTATATTAACAATCACAAAATTATATTAATAATCACATCATTCAAATTTAAAATCACATTAAAAACAAATGTCTCGGTCTCAGATTTTCTGCGCACGTTTTCTTTTACATCTATCAATGCTGTGGCTGGTTGCTTTTGCTTTCTTTTCCGTTCACACGAATATTCAATTATTTGGAAGAATCAGAACTTGACAAGAAACTGATGCCAAACATCATAGCTCATACATGGAAAACTCCATAAGAATCATGCTACAAAAAGAAAACAAATTGTAAGAGTAAATAATTTGGTACTTGAAAAATATTAAAATACATGGGAGAAGTTATATATATATATATTTGATTTTATTTGGATTGTAATAACAAATTGATAATTTTATCATAAAAAATCATACAATATTGTATTTAACGAATAAAATAATCATTTCACGTGGTCCACATGGATCGTTTTGCTGCTTTTTTAGAATAACAAAAGTACTTTATTATTTTTAAAAATAAAAAAATAAGGATGAAATTTAAAAAATCATGAAAAAAACAATTGAAAAAAAAGAGTTTCACAGTTTATATAAACAGTAAACTCTATATTAATTCTCAATAGAAGAACTAAAAAAGTAATATGGCTACTGGGGCTAGTTCCAGCTGGCTTTCAAGACTTTTCTTCTTCTTCTTTTCTTTAAATGGATTTGAACTTGGTTACTTAAATGGGTATAACTCTGTGATGCATATCCTCCATTAGAAGGCGTCTACTAATCTGAACTGTAGCATCATAGCCCCAATCTCTCTGATCTGTCAAACTCCAATTTGTTTTTGGCGTTGTGGGTCTAGCACTGCTTTTTGATTTGTTTTGTTCAGTTGTTGAGATGAGTTGTACCAGAAGACAACACCTGGGAGAACCCAGATCAGATGCTTAAGAGTATTTTACTAGGATCCCATGACAGTGAGATTGTTCAAATCCAGCAGACGGGTTCCATGATTAGTCAACAATATCAGCTGGCAAATACAAAGCTTCAGAGGTCAGCGAATTGTAGACAACATAATAAGAATAATAATAATAAAAAAGAAGGGTGATCTTGAGATGTTTGAACTCAAGACGTGATCATGACGAACTTCTCAGTAAAAATCCCAGTATTTATTTATTTATTTTTATATATCGAATTCAGTTCACAATACAGGCATCCTAAAAAAAGTTTTGGAGATTCTGAAACGAATCAAGCCATGGCAAGTCTTTGTGTGGCTTCGAGCACAAGAAAGTATGTTGTGGAGAAGAGAGAAGGGGTAAATACAAGTCAGTATCGAAAAGACAGGACGACAACAAATTGGTCCCCAACTAGTTACCGGATCCTACTGATCTATCCCCAGCCTTTTCTAGCCATTCCCACTTTGGCTAATTATTTTGAAGAAGGTGTTAACTTCGATCAAAATCACGTGAAAATTAGATGCTTGACAACTATTGAGAGCAATTTCATTGAATTTTATGGGACCCTTGTTTGATGTGTCTGCTGGTGGATTCAATCTCGGCTGGTGCTTTCCATGCCTTTTCTTATAGAGCTCGATTTGTATTGAGATGGTTGTTGTTTCCTTGCTAATCACTATTAAACGCTAATGAAATTATGAAGTTAACAAATGCTAATTAATTAATCAGGGTATAGTACTATATATTATTCCTTTACAATGGCAGGTAAGATTTTTGATGATTTATTATTTTTATTTCAAGTTTTTAATTAATTTCCTTCGTTACCTGTAGATTCCATGCCTTTTCCACGGTCCATATGTTTTATACTTTATTATTTCTTAGTAATTGACATGGTTCATGTTTGTGTTTGTATTTAACATATGGACCATTAGCCTTTTTTGTTATTGGATGCTGCGATGAATGATGATATGTTACCCTACACTTGACCACTATTTAACTTATTTAACTTTTTAAGTGGTTTAGTGATAAAATTTTGGGATTAAAAAGTTACTTTCTTGTAATCTCAGGTTCAAGTTCTATAATTACTAATATGATGATCACTAGAAATTTACATAGTCATTAACTTTAGCGCTTGTAGAATTAATCGAGGTATACAAAAACTTATCTGAACATCCACACTAATAATAATAATAATAATAATAATAATAATAATAATAATAATAAAAATAAAAAAGAGCATTGTTCTCTCCCCTCTATTATTGCAGTGGTCCAAGATTGATGTCAAGAACTTACAAGAATATCTTTTCCTTCTAAAAGTTTAAGATTTAAAAGAGATTTATTTATATTATGATCGGTTAATGTTAAAAAAATTAATATCAAAAAAATAAATTTATATTTAGAACGATTTTAAAATAAAATCTCTATAGGTTTTCATAATATATTTTTTCTATCTGAACTTTTTTCATTTTTTTGAGAGATCACAACGAGATTAAAGTTAGGCTCGATGAAAATTAATTTTTTAGAAACTACTTTTCAAACTTTTCTGTGTTTATTTTTTATTAGAAAAGTTTGTTAATGGAAAATACTTTCTAATCAAAGAAAAATTTAGCTTAGTTTCTAAGAAAACATTTTCCTTTTATTTTGGGTGGAAAATACTTTTTAAAAGTTGTGAAAAATTTAGAAATCTTATATTATTTGCTGATTATATCAAATTTGATCTTCAAACTTTTAATTGCTATATATATATTGTTTTGAATATTTTTTTCAATTTTATCCCTTAGAACTTGATTTTTATAATAACTTTGATCCTCATTTTTGTGATTGTTATTTGCTTTTCTCTTATCATTTTTTTAATTGAAATTTTTTATCTATTAAATTTGGTCCTCATTATTTTGATTGTTACTTATTTTATTTGAAATAATTTATGAAATTGTAATTATTATTATTTTAATTTTTTTATCTGTTAGATTTGATCTCTATTATTTTGATTATTATTTATTTTATTTAAGATAATTTATGAAATTATATTTTTTTTTCAATTTCATTCTCATTCAACTTTTTAATTTGTAAGATTTGTTCCTTATTATTTTAATACACTTGAAAAAAATAAAACTTTAATAAGTTATTTTCCAGCTCATTTTGCATGACATAACTAAATTCTGGAAAATATTTTTTAACTTATGCTACCAAATATCAAAAAAATAATTTATTTTTTCAAAATTTACTTTTCTATAAAAAATAATTTATTATCAGTAAATAAACAAGTTTAAACACAAAGTGAATTATATTTTTTAGAGGGTGTTTGAATAGGAAATGACTTGTTTTTTTTTTAAAGTAAAAAACATATTTTTATAGCGATGTAAATTATGGTTAAAAGGTATTACACTTTGACATAAATCGAAGTGGGCTTAATCAGACGCAGATGCCACCTCATGAGTGAGCAACTAGTGTTCCATTTAACGTTTGTGTTACCTATCGTTGACCAAAATATAGAGAAAAAAAAGAAAAACAAGAGTGTATTCCTCTATAGATACTGTAGAAGCATACGATTAAAGTTATGTAGTTGAAGACAAAACATTTATTTGAGAAGCTCAAGGAAGCTAAAGCAGAGGGGGGAAGAAGAGAGAAGGAAAAATTGTCAAGGATCATGAATTCTGAGCCTTTGAGATTGAGCTTCAAGCTCTCATTCCATGACGAGACAAGAAGCAGCGAGCTTGAACAAATACTAGCAGATACTGAAGCACCATATTTTAAGAGAATCCGTTCAGCTTCCTGGGTTGAACTGAAATTGCTTTTCCACCTTGCAGCTCCAGCTGTGATAGTTTACTTGCTCAATAATGTTGTTTCCATGTCTACTCAGATCTTTTGCGGTCACCTTGGAAATCTTGAGCTTGCTGCTGTCTCTCTTGGTAACACTGGTATCCAAATGTTTGCCTATGGCCTTCTGGTAATACCTCTTCTCCCCCCCCCCTCTCACATATATATATATATGGATGATTGTGTGATCATTAGTTAACTAAGAAAAGGAAGGATAACAAGAAGAAAAGATAATTCTTGTTTTGATTTTCTTTTCCTTTCATATTTCTTGTATTAGCTAGAGTAAGGATTTGGAAGATTGGCTTTTCTCGTGTGTTTTTTTTTTTGGAAACCTTTAGGCCAAAAGTGGACTGAGGAGAAAAGGAAAAAAGGAGAATTTTATGCTTTGTTCTCCAGAGATTTTGTCTTCCCCTGTTATCTCTGTTTTTTTCCCCTTCTTCTTCAAGAATTTTCCCTTTTCAGGCAACAAAAATGGCGGGGGTTAAAATTCTTTCATACCTTCTCTATCAAGTGGAGAATTGCCCTCTAGTTATATTAAAAAAGCTTGCTTTTCTTGCAGCTTGGTATGGGAAGTGCAGTGGAGACACTATGTGGCCAAGCATTTGGGGCACATAGATATGAAATGCTAGGTGTATACCTCCAAAGATCAACAATTCTCCTCATGGCAACGGCTATCCCTCTAATGGTGATCTACATATTTTGCGAACCTCTCTTGATGTTATTAGGTGAACCAGTCAGCATAGCATCAGCCGCTGCAGTTTTTGTCTATGGACTTATCCCTCAAATTTTTGCTTATGCTGCCAATTTTCCTATTCAAAAATTTTTGCAAGCCCAAAGCATAATTGCCCCTAGTGCATATATATCATTGGGTGCCCTTGTGGTTCATGTTTTCCTATCCTGGCTCGCAATCTTCAAATGGAACTGGGGCTTGCTAGGTGCTGGCCTTGTCTTGAGTTTATCATGGTGGATCATTGTGGGGGGTCAGTTTGTTTACATTTTAACGAGTAATAGCTGTAGAAAGACATGGCAAGGTTTCAGTTTGGAGGCCTTTAGTGGGCTTTGGAGCTTCTTCAAACTGTCTGCTGCATCAGCAGTAATGTTGTGTTTGGAGACTTGGTACTATCAGATTTTAGTATTGATTGCTGGGTTGCTTAAAAATGCTGAGGTTGCGTTGGATGCTCTCTCAATTTGGTAAGCAGTTAACTAGACTTGTTTCTTTCGTATGTTCCATGTCTTGCCCGCCTCAAGAAAAGTAAAGGCATCGTTGCTTCTTGTACGTGGATTGACTGACTTGTTAACACTATCTACTTCTCTCTATTTGCAGCATGACATTATCAGGATGGGTGTTTATGATTTCAGTTGGATTCAATGCTGCTGCAAGGTCAGTTTTTGTTATGAAAGAGATCAAGGAAAAACGCTTTCATTTTGCTGTAGCATATAGCATCGCAGGCAATTAACATATACTTGGTCTTAAACAGTGTGAGAGTGAGCAATGAGCTAGGAGCAGGACATCCAAAATCAGCATCATTTTCAGTCCTTGTAGTGACTTCATGCTCATTTATAATTTCAGTAATCGCAGCCATTATTGTGCTGATATTTCGAGACTCCATTAGCTATATCTTCACTGAAGGTGAAGTTGTTGCTAAAGCTGCCTCTGATCTCTCCCCATTCCTTGCTGCTACTCTCATACTAAATGGCATTCAGCCTGTCCTGTCCGGTAAGATCTTTACCAAGTATCTGTTTATTTTTCTTTAACAATAGGTGCAATGGATCTTCGGTTACATAATTACTGAAATTTCTTTGTGTTGAAGGTGTGGCTGTCGGATGTGGATGGCAAGCATTTGTTGCATATGTGAATGTAGGATGCTACTACCTTATTGGAGTTCCTGTAGGAGTGGTTCTTGGTTTTACATTTGACCTTGGTGCCAAGGTAGGATCACTGCCTTTACTTCACTATTTGGTTTTTTTGGTTAGTCAAATAGCTTATGTTTTTTTGTTTTGTAGAAGCTAAGATAACTACTTTTCATTCATGAATACTTGTTTTTTATTTATTTTGCATGCAAAATCTATTCCAAAACAATTTCAACTACAAGTATTTTTCTTAAATCTATTTTTCTTGAACCCGCAACCACAGAAACTCTCACAGTGCTGAAAAAACACTTTATTTTTCCATGTAGAGATCAAATTTACATGTTCTGCCAGGTAAAAGAGTTAGATGCTAAACTTACGAGTTAATTCATTTGATAGTTGTAAAGTATGTCTACTTTAGCTCCACTAATCATTGTTTATCATTCGTAGTGCGTGTGTGTGTGTCTATATATATATATATATATATATATCATCATTTAGTGCATGCCCCACCTTTAAAGATACTGATTTTTAATCATGTTCTATAGGCTCTGATGATTAAAAGGAAACCCTAAGCACAGAGCCAATCCTTCAATGTTATTTGAAGTGCTAACACAGTGAACGTAGAGAACAAAACGTTCGAAGTATAATTTAAGGTATCTAATGTACGTATTTATTTTGCAGGGAATATGGTCGGGCATGTTAGGAGGGACAGTTTTGCAAACTATAATCTTGGTGTGGGTTACTTTGAGAACAGATTGGGATAAAGAGGTAAAAACCCAATTCTTATTTTCATCACAAATCACCATCAAGAAACAGATTGGTCGTGTCCATTCCATAAAGGCATAAATCACTTTGGCAACAGTAATTATTGTAGGCCAACCGCAATTGAATGCAATCACATCTCCTTTTCAATTATTGAACACAATCTGCTATCAATACGCGTCCCAATGCTTATTTATGTTTCCAATGTCTGACATCCATGCATGTCATGGATATGCCATGCTTTCTTAAGCGTGGTTTGGAATATTGTTTAAAATATTACAAATAATTTCTTAAAAATAAAAAAATATCACTCAAGTAATTTCAACTAAAATTACTTTAAAAATGACTCAACCATACTCCCAAGCACCGAGCATGCATCACCCTTACCCTTTATAAAAAGTTAAATGTGCATGATTTTGTTTTCATATCATATTATTTTGATTTCGTCCCTAATTAATTTTGAGTTAAAGAAATAAAATGACTAGTAACATTATCAATTTGTGTCGAAATTTACAGGTGGAGGGTGCCAAAAACCGGTTGAGTTCATGGGATGAAAAAAGGCAGCCTCTTCTTGTGGAGTAATTAAAGTAGACTTTGTGAAGAGTGGGACTGCGGTTTTTGGACTCATCATGTGCAGAAGACATTGATTTGTGTCCTTCCAGTTCAGTCTCTGGGGTTGGTGGATAGGAAGGAATAATTTGTGATGATGAGAATGCTATCTCTACTCATGAATGATGTTGGAGGAATAATTCTTACAACTCAGAGAATCGAAAGTCGTGTTCTAATTGGAATTGTGATGTCTAGGGAGAGGACTTCTACAGACAAGACTTTTCCTTTTGTAATAATAGATGATTTTTGAACTAAATAATGCAATCATGGAGGAGTCTATAATTTACATCTGTCGGGTCTCTATAATTTGGCGACCCACCAAATTTGAGATTATGTGATTCGCACGGTTTAATGTGTTTTTGATATTGTATTACAAAATATTTTTTTGTTTTAGATATTTTTTTTTATTTGAACATATTAAAATTATTTAAAAACATTACAAAAATTAATTTAATATATTTTTTAAATAAAATACACTTCTACAAACCATCCAAAATTAAAAACGATCACACTTCTGAACAACCATTTAGCTAACAAGCATGCAACCATGAACATTTTACAGATAGATTGTGTAGATATGCATGTCTATCCGCTAGATTTATATATTGAAGAGCCATCTTAAATTATAAACAATCATTTAATTAACAAGCATGCAATTAATCATGAATATTTTATAGATAAATTGTGTAGATATGCATGCGTGTCAATCCGTTAGATATATTGAAGAGTCATCATCTTAAATTATTAGAAAAGTCTAAATCTCGAGAGAAATCATTTAGTTTAAGACTTGTATAAGCTTATAAATTAGTACTTTATTAATTTAATCAGAGAGAAAGAAGAAGATTAGATTAGAGTTGAATTTTATAATAATTTTATGCCATTATGATAAGCAAAAAAAATCTAAATATGTATGTCATATGGATAGAGATGGTGAACATGAAGGAGTTAGATTTTAATTGATTTAGCAATATTTATGCCTATAATTACTCAATGACTAAGACTTCTTATAGTATCCATTAATTTTCCAAATGATGGGATCGAGAAAATGGCTGCATACAGACGTATCGTCTTCTTCAAAACATGACAAGGATCGAAAGCAGCTGGAACCAATCAAGATATTGGAGGAAGAGAAACCTAAAAGAGAACTGTATGATTGAGTCCAAAGCAAGTTCTAGACCACAAATCATCCAGTGGCCAGGACAAAATAAATCTAATAATTCTCGTCTAGGATTTTGTGTTTCTGAATTTTTGCTTGCTCACCAGAACGTTCAATTTCAAAGATTCTTGGACACCATATATAATTAAGTAGGACCATTCTCCAAATTTCTATGTTCTTTTTTCATCTCACGAGGGACGGCTTCCAAGTTTGAACTTGAAATTTCTGCGTGAAAATTAGACTCCGAATTTTAGCTGAATGTTCTTCGCAGATTTTATATGTCAAATCCCCATCCCCAACTCTTGATCGCTTATGATGATTATAAAATAAATTTCGAAAATCGAAATTGAGGAACTGGTCATTAAACTCTTGACTAGTCTTTTATGGTGTTAAATAAATAAATAAAAACAAGTCTTTGTGTGATTTCGAGAACGAGATAATATATATGTGTTTAGTAACAGAAAATAGTTTTTCTTTTTGTTTTTTATGGATTTTTCTTTATATCATGAATACAACTATTTTTCATAAGAAAATCAAACCCATGATTTATAATTATCATGGTAATATTTTATATTGCTAAAAATACTTGTATATAAAAGAAAAAAAATTGTATTGTTCATATTTTTTTTTTCATTTTGAAAAAAATGAAAAACTTATATTGGAAAATCGCGCCTAGAACTTTTGTTTTTTAAATTCAATACAGCTTTAGAAAAAAAAAACTATTTTTCTAGATAGAGAAATAATGCATTTGAACATAAAATTCTAGTTTTTCTTTTTCCAACTTCAATTTTCAGAAAAATTATAATATTATCCTGTTTCTGAACAACTCTTATGTTGCATGCTATAGAAATAGAGAAAAATACAAATCAGTCCCCAACATGTAAAATCACTAACAGATTAGTCCTTGACTTATCCTATCCTACTAATTTATCCCCAACCCTTTTGCCTCAGCAAGTTTTTGATTTGTCTGTCTCCTAGCTAATTTTTTATTGGACGTTTTGACTTAAAAGAAATTAAATTCCGAAACCAAATCTTATTAAATACCTACAAATCAATCATAGTTTCCTTGCTAATCACCACCGATCAGTGAGACTATGAAGGCAATTGTTTAATTGAATAGATCAAACTTATATATTACCATTAATTTGAAACTGGTTTTTGATAGATCTATGATTGTTCTTTGATACCAGTTAATGATTGAACCCACCGCAAACCACAAAATCCACTATGTATTTGTTTTTTAATTATGGATTTGGTGTCTAATGTTGTGTTTGAGTTCAGCTTGTGAGACTTGGATTAGCTCAAATTTTTACTATTTTTGTTTTTTGTGGAGGCAGCAATGGATGCTGATGACGATTCAAGAGGAAAGCATATGATTAGAGAAGTAAAAGAGAACAAGAAAACTGCCCTGGCATCAGCGCTCGATCGTCACCAAAACCCTAAATCGAAAAAGCCAATGAGAACATAGATTTACGAAAACAAAACAAGAATCATAATCATCATGTCCATTAATGCTGCCTATAGAGAAAAGGAAAATGATCTGGCAGCACCGCACTCGCATCGCTGTTAAATGAATAGTGGGTGACTTTTGCGCAAGACTCTCACATTAAATTTTATAAAAAAGAGGTAATAAGATTACATTGTCAGTTACAAAAGATAAACTGCTATTTGGCAGTCTCATATTATTATTATTTTTTTTTAAATTATGCATTTTGTAACCCCCGTGCATGCACGCGATGCACCTCTCACCTGTTTATACTCTACAAAACTTTTCTTTTCATTTTTCACACGCAGCCCACAACAACGTGAAGCACATTCGACAAAATAAATGATGTAATGATGGAGACGTAGCAAGGATACCAATTAAATTAACCACACTGATTTCACATTTGACTTCATGAATGCAGTTGTCTTTGTACCATGTTGACTTCATAATGTGGAAAGGAGGAATCCAAGAATTTACAAGTAGCTTCGTCGTCGATATAAACTTAATTTAGCATATATATATATAAGTAGTATCTGTTATGTACATCAAGACAAAACATTTATTTGATATAGAAGCTCAAATCACAAGCGCAAAAGAGGAGGGAAATTAATGGAGACTGATCCTCCGAGATTAAGCTTTAAACTCTCTGTCCATGATGGTCACGAGACAGTGAGCGATGAGCTTGAACAAATACTAACAGATACAGAAGCACCATACTCTAAGAGAATCCGTTCAGCTTCCTGGGTTGAACTGAAATTGCTTTTCCACCTTGCAGCTCCAGCTGTGATAGTTTACTTGCTCAATAACGTTGTTTCCATGTCTACTCAGATCTTTTGCGGTCACCTTGGAAATCTTGAGCTTGCTGCTGTTTCTCTTGGTAACACTGGTATCCAAGTTTTTGCCTACGGCCTTATGGTAATACCTCCTGATCTCTATCTGCTCTTGCACATGTAGTTCATGGATGGTCATGATCATTCTCTTTTCTTTTCTTCTCTCTCTTTTGTTTATTCCTTTCCTTTTTACCCTTTTAAGCTTTAGTAAGGATATATGGAAGTAGTGTTTCTGGGTTTTTTGGGGGAAGCCTTTAGGCCAAAAAAGAACTTCATGCATAATCCTCCATCGGTTTGTCTTTCTTTATACTTCTTGTTTTTTCTTTCTATATCAAGTGGAGAAATCTCCTCTACTTTTGCTAAATAAGTTTTTGTCTTGTTGCAGCTTGGTATGGGAAGTGCAGTAGAAACTATGTGTGGCCAAGCATATGGAGCAAATAGACATGAAATGCTAGGCATATACCTCCAAAGATCAACTGTTCTCCTCATGGCAACAGGGATCCCCTTATTGATGATCTATATATTTTCCAAACCTATCTTGATCTTACTTGGGGAGCCGGTCAATATAGCATCAGCAGCTGCAGTTTTTGTCTTTGGACTCATCCCTCAAATTTTCGCTTATGCTGCCAACTTTCCTATTCAAAAATTCTTGCAAGCACAGAGCATAATCGCACCTAGCGCGTACATATCACTAGGTGCACTTGTGGTGCATGTTTTGCTCACCTGGCTTGCAGTCTTCAAATGGAACTGGGGCTTACTAGGAGCAGGTCTTGTGTTGAGTTTATCTTGGTGGATCATTGTGGTGGCTCAGTTTGTGTACATTGTAATGAGCAAGAAGTGTAGAAACACATGGAAAGGTTTTAGCGTGAAGGCCTTTAGCGGGCTTTGGAGCTTCTTCAAACTGTCTGCTGCATCAGCAGTAATGTTATGTTTAGAGACGTGGTACTTTCAGATTTTAGTCCTGATTGCTGGATTGCTTGAAAATGCTGAGGTTGCATTAGACTCACTCTCAGTTTGGTAAGTAATTTACTAGACTTGGTTCTT
>Ga0325401_1005800_pt1 | contig 11887 bp, 10 predicted proteins | sample PopdelMetagenome_FD_205666 | JGI IMG/M metagenome (GOLD analysis project Ga0325401, IMG submission 205666) | Populus deltoides microbial communities from Bellville, Georgia, United States - Xylem-PdKOR-R2 | ecosystem: Host-associated > Plants > Phyllosphere > Stem > Wood/Secondary xylem | place...
TATAATATGCTCTTTCTATATTTTTGTTGCACTAGACAATTACTAATTTACTCTAAGAATAAAAACAATTGGCTGGCTAACAAGGGGCTTCATGGTCTTTTTCTCCTCTTCAAAACAGTTAAAAGCATAGGTTTTTATGCTTTTTGAATTTTTTTCACCTCAATTTTCATTCTAGGTTACTTTACTTTATTTAATTTTTATACCTAATTTTATCTTTATTTTTTTTATTATAGTTTTTTTTGAGATTTTTACTTCGTTATTTTTTTATGTATGTCATCTACGGATTAATTCCAGTCTCATGTCTCAGGTCGTTAGTTTTAAATATTTACCCAATTTAAGTAGGTTTTTAGTTAACTCAGGTTGTCATGATTTTTTTTCTCGACATCTTTTAAATTGAACTTTTTTTTCTCTTTTTTTTTTCATTTGACATTAAATTATTGGCCTTTAAACTTTATAATTTTTCCACTTTTCTTTATGTAGGGTTATCTCGGGTTTGAGTAAGTCAAATTAACCAGAGTATAATCAAGTTTTTTTAAAATTAAAAAATAATTAATTGAGTTGACTTGAGTTTTTTTATATTTTTTTAATTTTACCATTTGATATTAAATTATTAACCTTATATTTTATAATTTTTTTAAATAAAATTATTTCAATCTCTTATCTCGAATGGAGTTAATCAATTTATCATATGATTTAAGTTATTATTGCACCTGTGCTGCTATATTACATGACACCTGTCTAGAACTTGTAATTGGGTAAGGATCATAAGATTATGGTCTGATGCGTTTTTTTGAGAGTGACCTGATATAACTTTTAGGCTAAGTGTTTATTTGAAAGTTTTGTTCTCATTGTTTTTTAAAATGTTATTTATATTAAAATATATTAAAATAATATATTTTTTTATTTTTTAAAATTATTTTTAAAATCAGGATATTAAAACGATCCAAAACATATAAAAAAAATTAATTTTTAATATAAAAAATTTTAAACCATTTAAAAATACAGGTTTATCCACATTTCCAAACCGACTCTGAGCTTAGACAATTGGGCCTGTTTGTTTCTGCGTTTCAAAAGAATTTTTGATAAAATTTGAAATTTTTTTATTTTTTATTAACTTCAAATTAATATATTTTTAGTATTTTTAAATTATTTTGATTTGCTGATGTCAAAAATAATTTTAAAAAAATAAAAAAATATCATTGATATATATTTTAACATAAAAAATTATTTGAAAACAACCATAACCATAACCACACTGCAAAGCTCATTCAATAGAGTGCAGCCCCGCCTCAAAACAAATGAATTCTTGAAGCCGAAGATAACCACATAATAATTAGGGAAGAGAATGATTTTATTTTTTGTTTTTTTTAAATTAATTTTGAGGCACTAGGAACTGGCAAGTAGGAATTAAAATAAAGCCACTTGCTTTTTATTGCATATCTTAGGCTTTTGTAAAATAGTATGAACTAGGCCTAGTCTTGGCCCATTTATCACCTTGAATTGAAACTTCTTTGGATTCTAGACATGATCTTGGTCCATGTCAGCCATGGGCTTCATACCCACAAGGGACCCCTTTTTTTTTTTTTTTTTTTTTTAAATCTCTGTTGAAATCATGAAATCCTAGGAACCCAGGAGGCTTAAAGCAAGTAGATTGGTTAAGGTTTCAAGTTAAAAGAACCTGAGATCTACATTATGAAAAACGGTGAAGAAAAGGCAATGTATAAATTGTAAGAAAGATAGAAAAGTAATAAATAAAGAAAAATATAATTAAAACGCATAAATATAAGTATAAAATATAAAGTGAAAAGGCATAATATAAAAGTAAATTATAACTGAAAAGTGTGTGTGTGTGTATATATATATATATCAAATCATGTGAATTACAAAATAAATTAAAAGGCATGTGCATGAATTACAGTGCATTCTCTTATAATTTACCGGGAGTAGTGTAATTTTTTAGTGATTTTCATTTTAGTCCTTAAATTTTTATTTTACACGATTTGGTCCTTTTGAGCCCAAATTAGCCCCTTAATTGCATATTTCTTAGGGAGGGTTGAATTGAAAGCTAAGGAACTAAAGTGAAAACCTCGGGTAACATGGATGACGGGTTGAAAGTTTTGTTGAAACATTCATTTTAATCCCTCATATTTTTTAGATATTAGTGTATTTTTTTTTTGTCTATGTTCTTTTGATTTTTATTCTTTTGTTAATGTTTTTATTTTTTTTAATTTAACTCTTAAATTTAAAATTTGTTGTTGCCTTTTGATTTATTTTTTATTGTAATTTTAACATTCATTTTTTATTGTATTTTTTTATTTTGAATTCTTTTGTGTTTTTTTTTTTTTGTGATTTTAACCCCCATGAATTTTTCATATATAATGTTTTTAGTCTTATAACCCGGGTTCTAGTTTAAAAAGTTAACAATAATTGATTTTCTTTGTCTTATATTTTTTATATTTTTCTTTTTATAAAATTATCTTATTTTTATTTAATTTTTACCTTATTAACAAATAAGATCATGGAGTTGTTTTTGAAATATTATGAATATATATTTCTTTAATATCAATAAACGTTCATCTTTTGTATTGAATCATTGTTTTTTTTCTTGTTTTGTTTATTGTCGATATCTTATTTTTCAATGATATTATTAAATTAACAGAGTTTATTAAACCCATTCAAACCAATTTTTCAATGATATTATTTTTCAATGATTCTCAATTTATTAATAACCATAATAATGCAAACAAGTACACCGTTGATTTTTCAAATCCAATTTGCTTTTATTTTTATCTTGGGGGAAAATCTCCAAAGTCATGTCCACACCAGATGTTAACTGCGAATGATGTTTGATGGTTAGCCAGCTTATGATATTGTTTTTACGGCTAATACCAATCACCTTTTCTCAGTGGCATTGACATTGTATCTTACCGACCACACAACGACAGAGACTAACTCATACTCTCCAAGATTAGCCACTGTATTAAGCAGCCTTTTCGTCCATCCAGTTAGCCATTATATTACAAATACACAGCATAATCTTGGACATGGTGGCCTCTCCTTTCCCATTGATTGATCTTTGAAATTATGCCTTGATTATCAGCTGCAACCTTCCTTTCAAACTCCTTTTGTTTATTCTAGTGTTGTCTGAAATATCAAGTTCTGCAGAGTCAAAGTCTTGAGAAACGATTAAAATTAGATTAGCAGTCTGAAAAACAACCACTTTCTGGTAATAAATGGGGACAGACACAACACATTCAAACACAGAAACTCGAAAAAAGAAGCTTGATTGGTCACAAGTCTCACCAACCACATAATAAGATCCTTTTCAGCTCCATACGAAAGTCAGACGTTGACTTTTTATTTAAAATTTTATATCATTTTGCCCCCATCTTCCTAACCCGACATTAATCAACGCGAGAGGTGAATGCACTATCTCCTCATGGAAGGCCAAACTATTTTGTTCCTTTTGTCTATTGTTTTCTTCTTATCAATCCCCTCTACAGCAATAGACACCATCGATGCCACTCAATCACTAAAAGATGGGGACACCCTGGTCTCATCAGAAGGCCATTTTGAGCTGGGTTTTTTTAGTCCTGGAAATTCCAGAAATCGGTACGTGGGAATATGGTACAAGAAGATATCTAGCTTTACAGTAGTATGGGTTGCCAACAGAAATACTCCTCTAAATGATTCATCAGGAATGTTGAAGTTTGTTGACCATGGAAATCTTGCCATTATCAATAGTACAAATGGCACTATTTGGTCCTCAAATATATCAAGGGCAGCAATCAATCCAGTTGCACAACTTCTGGACACAGGAAATCTAGTTGTGAGAGCTGAAAATGACAATGATCCTGAAAATTTCTTATGGCAGAGTTTCGATTATCCAGGCGACTCGTTTTTACCAGGCATGAAATATGGTATAAGCTTCGTGACTGGCCTCAATCGATACCTGACATCCTGGAAGAGCCCCAGTGATCCTTCTACAGGTAAATATACAAATAAGCTTGATCCAAATGGATTGCCACAGTACTTTTTATCTCAGGGTTCAGTTGACCAGTTCAGGTCAGGACCCTGGAATGGACTGAGGTTTAGTGGTATGATAAATTTGAAGCCAAACCCAATTTACACATTTGAGTTTGTTTTCAATCAAGAGGAAATATATTACAAGTATCAAATCGCTAACAGTTCAGTCCTTTCGAGGATGGTGTTAAGTCCTGATGGTGTCCTGCAGCGTTTCACTTGGATTGATCGAACTCAAGATTGGACCCTATACTTGACAGCAAATATGGATAACTGTGACAGGTTTGCATTATGTGGTGCACATGGTGTTTGTAACATCAACAACTCCCCAGCCTGTGATTGTTTGAAAGAGTTTGAGCCAAAATCCCTGGAAGATTGGACAGCTGCAGATTGGTCACAAGGATGTGTTCGAAAGGCCCCATTGGATTGCAGCAATGGAGAAGGTTTTATAAAATATACTGGGATTAAAGTGCCAGACACACGGCAGTCTTGGTATAACAAAACCATAAACCTTGAAGAATGTGAGGAGGTCTGTTTGAAGAATTGTTCTTGCACAGCTTACGCGAATTTGGATGTTAGAGATGGAGGAAGTGGGTGTGTTCTGTGGTTCGGTGACTTGATTGATATCAGGCAATACAACGAAAATGGGCAAGATATCTATATAAGGATAGCTGCTTCTGTAATAGGTATGAGTTTTTTCTCTGTTCTTGAATCATAGAAAGTTTGCGTTTCCACCAGATTTGAAGTCAGAATCTCTGAAGTGAAACTCAGAAACATAAAAATATGTTAATGCGAGGAAAAGTAGTAACCAAGTATAAATTGAGTCCCTAAGAAGATATGTGTGCGCTATGATTTATGCTGATTTTTGGATTTCATTTTTTATCATGTTAATGCAATTTTCTTTATACTTCATGAGTCTTTTTATGGCAGATAAACTTGTCAAATCCAGAGGGAAGAAACGAATAAGGATCATTGTTATTCCCGTATCACTAGTGGCATTTTCCCTCCTAGCCCTTTGTCTGTTCCTGCGTTTCCTGAGGAAAAACAAGCAACAGCAGCTAACAAGAGAAGGTAGCCGATTATAACTATACTACAGTGAACTTTTCTTTAGCTGATAAATTGTAGAATTTGAAGGCTTTAGAGTAAGGCCTTCAAATTTATTCCCTAATGTACTTCTTTTCCCACTTCGTCTTGGCCGTCAAACTTTTGGCTACAATCAATTTGCTGTTCTCTGTCTTCAAGCTATTCAATTGGATCACTGTGGTGAAGTTGGATATATGATTCTTTTTGTACAAAAACTGCTGTATGCTTCGTGCTTACCTTGATTTTCATAATACCTTAGGTTTCTACTACATATTGGTTCTGCCATGCATGGTCTCTGTTTTCAAGGTTATTACTTTTTAGCTCATCTTCAATCTATTTCATCTTGCAGGAAATGTGGTAACCAATCCAGAGCAAGACCGCGCCAAGGAAAGCAGAAATGAAGATTTAGAGCTACCACTGTTTGATTTGGATACATTAACAGATGCAACCAATTGCTTTTCGATAAACAACAAGCTTGGCCAGGGTGGTTTTGGACCAGTCTACAAGGTATCAACATTAAGACTGCTTTCAGCTCCTTGGATAAAGTTGATGCTCATAGATCAGTATCATACATGGCACCAGAACTGAGAACCTGTGGACATGTTTCAGTTACCAGTTTTGCTTACAAGGCCTTCACTTACTATTTAAAATCATTAGCCTCCAGATAGTATACTCAATTCTACGAATTTATTGAGGTGAAATATGTCAGAACCTGTGGACATGTCAGAAATAGTATTCCATCTCTTCTCTTCATATTATTTCGCAACTGATATATAAAATTGTTTCAGGGTATACTGCAAGATGGACAAGAAATAGCAGTGAAGAGGCTATCTAAAAGGTCAAGACAAGGAATTAATGAGTTCAAAAATGAAGTTGTATGCATTGCCAAACTTCAGCATCGCAACCTTGTGAAGCTTTTAGGATGCTGCATTGAATTAGAAGAAAGGATGCTGATATATGAATACATGCCAAACAAAAGCTTGGACTCTTTCATTTTTGGTTTGTTCCCCTCAAACCTTATCCTCTGGTAGTTTAGTTACAACTTTTTCTGCAATATTGTAAGAATTTTTCAACATAAGCACAAAAGTCCTCCCAAATTTTTGACCTATATAGTTCCATTCTAGAACATTAGGACGAAGGTCATAATCAGAATGATGGCACTAGTTGAAAATCTCATCATTTTTCTAGATGGTTCTCTAGCCATTTTGGAATTTTTGTCAACAAGTGCAGCTATATATTACAAGGAAAGTCAACGCTCTATTATGCTCTTTAGGTGGATTAATTAGTTGAGAAATGTTTCAACATCAGATATTAACTGGGATAAATAACTGTGTAGATAAAAGGCGAAACATGTTGCTGGACTGGACTAAGCGCTTCCCCATTATCAATGGGATTGCAAGGGGACTTCTTTACCTTCATCAAGATTCAAGACTCAGAATCATACATAGAGATTTAAAAGCTAGCAATATTTTGCTGGATTATGAGATGAATCCAAAAATTTCAGACTTCGGCATGGCTAGGAGTTTCGGAGGGGATGAAACTAGCGCAAACACAAGCAGAATTGTTGGGACATAGTAAGGATCTTTCTGAATTTTAGTTTGCTGCCATTTACAGTGCCCATAAATCTGTAAAACTTATTCAATGGTTTATCTAGTGGTTACATGTCGCCAGAGTACGCAATCGATGGCCTCTTCTCAGTGAAATCGGATGTATTTAGCTTTGGTGTTTTGGTACTAGAGATAGTGAGTGGAAGGAAGAATAGAGGATTCCGTCACGCAGAACACAAGCTCAATCTTCTTGGACATGTAAGCGTTATGCCAGTATTATTTTTCATGTTCAAATTACTTAAATGTTTTAGCAACATTCAAACTGAGCTGAGGAGATATTTGAATGTTGTTCAGGCATGGATGCTACACAAGGAAGGAAGACCCCTGGACTTGATTGATGAATCTATTGTAGACACATGCATTATATCAGAAGTCTTGCGATCAATCGAAGTAGCACTATTGTGTGTTCAAAAAAGTCCTGAAGATAGGCCTAAAATGTCAAATGTGGTTCTAATGTTGAGCAGTGACATTGTTTTGCCTCAGCCCAAGGAGCCTGGTTTTTTCACTGAAAGGGATCTGTCGAACGATTCTTCGTCAACAATCAGGCATGAAATCTCTTCAGTAAATGAATTAACCTCCACCTTGTTAGAGGCTCGGTAAAACTTGTGATAGTTCGGAGATATTCAACACTCTCTCTCTCTCTCTCTATTTCTTTCCTGAGTACGGCTATGCACTTTGGATCTAAGAGAAACAAAAGATGGTTGCATAATGATTAACTCTTTCAACTGCAGGAACCGTCTTCCTTTAATCTTTCATCTAATATGTGAGAACAGGGAAATGTCAAGAAATTATCTCTAGCCTTGTGTTAAATAAATTTCCCAGAATCAAAATGCAAGCACATAAATGGAAATATTGAGAAAAAAATTATTTCATGTGAAATGTAAAAAGTATACCAAGAACACAGAAAGTATGCAAGTCCAACAAATGCAGCAGTTGTTCAGAGAAAAAACGATACCGGATTTTCGATCTAGTTAACTGATGAGCTTCCAGAGATTAATTTGAATAAATTCTCCCTTCTTTCCAATTACATTTGTGTAATTTCATTGCAGAATTTTTAATTTAAGAAATCCTATTTCACTACTGATTCGGTACTTGGTAGAACAAAATCTTCTTCGAAACATAGAAACATCAAATTCTGCACCTATATCTTCTTTAAGGATCTGCCAACCTTGACCTTCCTTTTTCCTTGGGTAAGAAATAAAGAAATTGAATCTCAGATATTGTTAATGAAAATGAACACAAACTGATATCTGAAGAATGTAGAAGAAAATTAGCACATCATTTTTCATAGATTACAGACTACATATCTACATAATATAATTGAATCATCATCCATATGGTCAAGAAATAATCCATGATAAAATCCATCCAGAAAGCTTGCATCACTGTTACCCAGAAACATCGCACCTTGTTAAGCTTTTCTCAAATGATCATGGCAGGAGCAATATATGAGTGTATTTTTGAAGTCATAGCAGGAATAGAAAGTGACCTTGTCCAGTGCTCGTTGGAAGTTGCCCGCAATTAGTTGCTGGATTCATGAAAATGTAACGCATTAATATAATATTGTCTCTGTCACTCTTCAATATTATGTCCACTACACTGAAACTAGTACAGTGGGCAGAAAGAACTGTCACCATTTTAATTGCTGAAGGCTTGGAGTTTATAGCTTGTTGCATGATTGAGCAGGTAAAATATCCATTGAATGCCAACTGAAGATAGCCTACCGCGCTTGTAACAGTGTTACAGTAACTTCATTTGCTGAGTGAGATTGGTGCTTGTTTGATGAAGTATCCTTTTCAGGTGGATTACTTCCCATAAAAAAACCAGGCTGTTTAGGCTGAGGCAATGGATTTTCACTGCCAAGCATTAGAACAACAGATGACATGTTTGGCCTATCTTCTGGTCGTTGTTGCACGCATAATAGAGCCACATGAATGCATCTTAAAGCTTCCGAAGGTGTGCATGAATCAGCAAAGCATTCATCAATTATTTCCAAAGGAATCCCATTAAACCAAAGCATCCATGCCTGGAAAGAATCATGGCAACAGGTCAGTAGGCTGATTTTACCCTAAGGTGCATATGATTATCGCTGCTGCTAACATTTCAGGACTACTACTAATACATTCCAGAGGAAGGCCAAAAAACTTGTAAAATTAATGCAATATGTCAATTAATCAGATACCTGAGAGGAACCAAACCAATACATATCACCAGTCTATTTGTTTCTAAACACTTACATGCCCAAGAAGGTTTTGGTTGTAGTCTGGGTGACAAAATCCTCTGTTTTTCTTTCCACTCACTATCTCTAGGACTAGGACACCGAAGCTGAAGACGTCAGATTTGACAGAGAAGTGTCCATCCAATGCATATTCAGGAGACATATAACCACTGCAAATATATATTATACCATGAAAGGAATTTCTCCAAATACACAAATGAAAATCAACTAAGGAAGTACAGGACACTTACTATGTTCCAACTACCCTCTTTGTATTGGCCTCAGTTTGATCTCCACCAAACATTCTTGCGAGGCCAAAGTCTGAAATTTTTGGGTTTAACTCATTATCCAGCAAAATGTTGCTGGCTTTGATATCTCTATGAATGATCCTCAGTCTAGAGTCTTGGTGAAGATAAAGAAGCCCTCGAGCTATTCCATCAATGATGTGAGTACGCTTAACCCAATCTAGGAATTTTCTTCTTGTTGGGTCTGGCCAATTTGCCATACATATTAGTCTGATAACTAGACGAAACCGAAAGAAAATAATAAAAAGGTGATACAACTAAAATGTGTTGATCAGGAAACTGGACAGGTTCATACCAAAAATAAAGGAGTCTAAGCTTCTATTAGGCATGTATTCATAAATCAACATTTTTTCATCTTCATGAATGCAACAACCGAGCAGCTTTACAAGATTGCGGTGCTGGAGTTTAGCAATTAATAGAACTTCATTTTTGAACTCATTCAATCCTTGGCCAGAACTCTTCGAAAGTCTTTTCACCGCTATTTCCTGTCCTTCTATCAATTCACCCTAAATCAACGTCATTCACATAGCTCAGTTAGTTTTTCCATTAGAAGATAGCTTGATTGCACATGTTGAGTGCTTTTAGCTTACCTTGTATACAGCTCCAAAACCACCTTCTCCCAGCTTCTTGCTGCTAGAAAAGTTATCTGTGGCGTGCTCAATTGTGGTTAAATCAAACATTGGCAACTCCATCTCTTCTTCTTTCCTATCTTCGAAGTTGCCATTCTTTCTGTGCTTTCTCCTTCGGATACAGAAGACAATTCCTAATATTAGAATGCTTGAGCCGAGTATGACAGCGCCACCAATTACTCCTGCGTGGGTCTTCTTCTTTCTTTTCTTTTCCCCTGTTACTCCTGAAATCTAAGACTATTAGTTGGTTGGAATTTTGCCCTGTTCAATATTATAACTTAAACAGAAGTTGAATGATCTTTGAGTTATATTTTTGAGAATAAAAATGCAAATGGGAAATCATATCAACTAAGTTCAGATAGGGAAAATGGTGCCGTTTCTTTTTCCATAGTTGATGAACCAGATTTGAAGAGAAATAATGATTGAATTTCTATCAACGTTGGTGCTATGTCCTTACGATTAAAAATTAGTTGCCAACTGAAGCCATACCTGATTGTGAAGCAGCTAGCCTTATATAAATATCTTGCCCACCCTCAGCTAATCTTCTTGTGTCAATCAGGTCACCGAACCATCTCAAGCAGCCACTTCCACGTCCTCTGAAATCTAAATTTGCATATGCAAAACAAGAGCAGTTCTGAATACACAACCCCTCACATTCCACCAGACTAAAGCTATCGTCATACCAGGAAGAAGATGTGTCTGGCAGTTTAACACCTGTATAGCTCTGAAAGCCATCCTTATCGGTGCAATCAAGTGGAGTTCTTCGGATACACCCACCCGTCCAATTTTGTGAATTCCACTCGCTTGGAGACTTGGGAATGAATCCATCCAAACAATCACATACAGGAGAGCTATTGCTATCGCAGCGAGCATTTGCACCACACAAGGCATAATTTTCACACCGATCTACCACAGCTCTAGCAAAAACATACCAATCATTTGTTTGAGGACTCCATGTGAAGAGCTGCACAAGGCCTGAAGGATTCACCGTAAGCCTGGAGAAAACTGAACTGTTTTGGAGCTCAAACTTGAAATAAACCTCATTCCGATTAAATACAAACTCAAATGTATAGATTGGATCAGGCTTGAGCTCAGGAAACCCTGTAAAATACTGGCCATTCCATGAACCAACCCGGTACATTATTCTAGTTTCCTTCCTAAGAATTAGCTGTGGATAACCCTGAACATCTATGCCTAAAGTAAATTGACCTGGAGCAGGATTTTCTTTGCCTTTCCAAGATGACAAAAACCTGTTAAGACCAGTAACCAAGTTACTTCCCAGTTTCATTCCAGGCAATAAGGTGTCACAAGGATAATCAAAACTTTGCCACAGAAAATTATCTGCTTTATTATCATTTCCATCTCTCACGACTAGATTTCCAGAGTCCAAGAGCTGTGCAACTGGATTCTGTGCTGTTGTTGATGTATTTGATGACCAAACAATATTGTTTGTGCCATTGAGAAGGACAAGAATCCCTTGGCTAGTGACGTTTAGAGTACCAAATTTATTTGAAATTGGAATTCCTCTGTTGGCCACCCACACAACTGTCTGAGGAGACTTCTTGTACCATAAGCCCAAGTATCGACTTGTTGAACCTGCAGGGGTAAAAAATCCAAGTTCAAAGCTTCCACCTGTTGAAACTAGAGTCTCACCATCTCTTAGGGATTGAGTTGTGTTCATAGCGTCTAGTGCAGAGGAGATTTTTAAGATGGAGAAGAAAAGCGAGTACACGAAAATTACTTCAACAACTCCCATTGAACTTCAAGCTTCCATTCCGAGAGAAAAAAAAAAAAAAAAACGGAAATCAGTTCTTTAGTTCTTTGCTGACAAAATGTGCAATGATTTTTAGAACAGTGGAGGATAAAAAAAAGAGATGTATTATTAACAAAAAAATAAAAAAGTCAAACAATAGACTAATTTGCTGATTATGATGATGATTCTGCTCGTTTCTTATTTGACCAGGCTTCATTGAGGAGCAATGTTTGAGTTCAAATGCTGAGTTAAAAGTCAAGCAAGAAATT
>Ga0325401_1005802_pt1 | contig 11885 bp, 3 predicted proteins | sample PopdelMetagenome_FD_205666 | JGI IMG/M metagenome (GOLD analysis project Ga0325401, IMG submission 205666) | Populus deltoides microbial communities from Bellville, Georgia, United States - Xylem-PdKOR-R2 | ecosystem: Host-associated > Plants > Phyllosphere > Stem > Wood/Secondary xylem | place...
TTTTATTTGAAATAATTTATAAAATTTGATTTTTTTTATTTTCATCCTTCTTCAATTTTCTCATCAATCAAATTTTGTCTCCATTCTTTTAATTTCTATTTATTATTATTATAATAAAATGAAAAAAAAAATTCATTTCATTCTTTGAAATTAGGTTATTGGGCTTTCGACTTTGTGATTTTTGCCACTTTCTTTTCTATGGGATTACGATAATCTCATATCTCGGGTTAGTTGAGTTAACCCCGGTTGAATCATGTTTTTTTCTTTACTTTTTTTAATCAATTTTTTTTTCAATTTCGTTATTCATTATTTAGTTTACTTGAAAGTTAACCTCCATCTTTTTGTTTGTATTCTTTTGTACAGGATTATTATGACCTCACAAGCATGCCACGAGTTTGACATGCTAACTAGAATGATGTTTTATTTTGTATTTTTTAAATTTGATATTTTTTTCAATTCATCTATCAATGTTTGAGTTGTTGGTAATAGAGCTTCAAATTATATTTTTCTTTTTATGAGGTTATCCTATTCTCATTCAATTTTTTTTATTATTATCAAATAAGACCGTTGAGACATTTTAAGAATATTTTTAAACTATCTTTTTATAATATTGACAAATTTTTATTTTTTTTAGTAGTCATTGTCTTTGTTTTTGTTTTTGTTTTTTTATATATAATTATATTATTAAATTAACTGATATTATTAAACATATTTGAATTAATGACTCAAGTTTCAATTTTTTCTTACTCCTTTAAAAACATTATTATCATCTAAGTATTTTTTTTATTCACAACATATCACGAACGATCTATCTATATATCTAGTGAAAACAAAATCCACTCAATATTTCTATTCCTTAAATAAAAATACCCTCCATCAAATTTGCCTCACCTTGGTGGATTAAAAAGAAAACATTATTCTCATGATCATCATCGTTAGTAATACCTTGAAAAATTGTGGTTCCCAATAGGATGTTTTTTTTTTTTAAAAAAAAAAAACATGATTATAAGATTCTTAATTGACGTTTAGGGTTATTTGCTCATTCTATTATGATAGTTAAACATATATATATATATATATATATTAAATTATACATATATAATAATTAATACACTTGGAAAGTTTCACTTATATAATAATTAGAACAGGTCAATTACATCAATTAACACCTGTAGGGCACGTATTAAATATTAGAAAAACCAGATAAATATTATATTGAACAAAATATTCATAGAATTTACTCTCTCTTTTTATTCAAGATATTCTTGTAAGAGAGCACCCTCACATTAGCACAATGAATTAAAAAAAAAAAGAATTAATAAACATTTATTAATACTATTCTCAATGTTTGAATTTAGAAAATCAAGAAACACCTATTAACTATGAATAATATCTTGGAATTAGTTTTTTTTTTTTTTTAGAGTATGTTTATTTTTGTATTTTAAGAGTGTTTTTGTATAAATTTTTTAAAAAATTTTCTTCAAATTAATATTTTTTAAATAATTTTGATGTATTAATATTAAAAATAATTTTTTTAAAAAAATTATTTTGTTACATTTTAAAGAAAATTAAAAAAATTACCGCACTTTTAAGTACTATTAAATTACTATTAATAATTTCATTATGAAGATAAGAAATTAAGAAATAAAAAGAATAAAAAGTTTAATTAGGCCATGAAAGGTGCCCAAAACCGACCTTGTCCACTTTCCCTCTCTCAATTTAATCCCAAAGACTTTCCTTTTCTGCAGCAATAAAATCTTTAAAAACACACCCTCTCACCCCCCTCTCTCTCTCCCCCCCTATCTCTGTCTCTCTATGATACTGACCTTTCCTTTCATTTTCTTCTCCTTTTCTCTCTGCTGATTCTAGCCGCCATTAGTAGCTACTGCTCTTTTCTTGTCCTTCTATGTAATAAATACTACCCTATGTGCTTGGAAACCAAAGACTCCAAGAAAATATTGTTGCAATATTATAAAGCAAACCAAAGCATACTTTTGTACTTGCCCTAGTCTTTGACTCTTGAACACACACACAGATAACACAGATACTTATGCCTGTCAACCATCTTTATGTTGCTACACTCCTATTTAATGCCTCTGTTCCTCTTCTACTTCATGCTTTCATACATTATATTTTCTTCCTCCATTAGTATACAGAGTTAAGTGGGGTTTGTCTACAATCTTTGATTTCTCCTTCATTTCTTGCTCTAATCAATCACAAAAAACAGAAACTTGGATCATCACTCCCTTTCAACCTTCGAAGAAAGTTCTGTGCGTATTTCATATCATTTGAGCTTACTTTCTTGATATAGTCTTGATCAAAATAAGCAACTTTGTTTTATTTATTTGTTTCTAGTTTACATGCTAGTTTAGAAACAACAACAGCGATGGCAGAGAAAGAACTGGATTTCTATTCTCACAAACTTCCCTCTGCTTCTCAGGTAACCCCGGAAAACTCTTTTCACTTTAGAACATGTTCTTGTCTGATATTGATGTTGATATAAATGTTTTCTTGGGTTTAACAGGTTGTGGAGGAGCTAAAAGAGTTATGGGGCATGGCTTTGCCAATAACAGCTGCTCACTTAATGGCCTTTTTCAGAGCAGTGGTCTCAGTTATGTTCTTGGGCAGGCTAGGCAGTCTAGAACTAGCTGGTGGTGCACTTTCCATTGGGTTTACAAACATCACTGGTTACTCTGTCCTTGTGGGCTTAGCTTCTGGGCTAGAGCCAGTCTGTAGCCAAGCTTACGGCAGCAAGAATTGGGACCTCCTTTCACTCTCTCTTCAACGCATGATCTTGATACTAGGCATTGCAATCATACCCATAAGTCTCTTGTGGCTTAATCTTGAATCAATCATGAATTTTATGGGCCAAGATCCAAATATTACTGCAATGGCTGCAACTTACTGTATTTACTCTCTACCAGACCTTTTAACCAACACTTTATTACAGCCCTTGAGGGTTTTCTTAAGGTCACAGGGGGTGACAAAACCCATGATGTATTGCTCCTTATTGGCCGTTATTTTCCACGTGCCGTTGAACTATGTTCTTGTTGTGGTGATGGGGTGGGGGGTCCCTGGGGTGGCTTTGGCATCAGCCGTGACTAACATGAACATGGTGGTGTTGATGGTGGCGTATGTGTGGTGGGTTAGTGGACAGTGGGAGATGAAATGGAGGGTCGAGATTGGAGGTGTGTGTGGTGGGGTGGGACCACTTTTGAAGTTGGCAGTCCCTAGTTGTTTAGGGATTTGCTTGGAGTGGTGGTGGTATGAGATAGTGACTCTCTTGGCAGGGTACTTGCCTAATCCCACACTGGCGGTGGCCGCCACTGGGATACTAATCCAGACCACTAGCATGATGTACACTGTCCCCATGGCACTTGCTGGCTGTGTCTCTGCTCGGGTAATTCCAAAAACTAACTTCCCACTTTTCATAACAAATAATCTAGGATTGTTACTTATGTACATATATTTATGTGCATACATGTTGATGGGTCACTATAACATAGATTCTTGCTATGCAGCCCGTAATTGTGTTTATTTTTAGCTGCGATGTTACCCTTCAGGAAGTCAAATATGGCCCATTTTTTTTCTTAGCCAAGTGGTTCGGCGGTTGAAAGAATGATTGTTGCATGCCGAGAGATTTCTGACCTAGGAAGGGGGGAACCCATAGAACGGGAACTGCCTTGGCTTGGTATGTTGAGCATTTAACCCATTTTCCAACATAGGTTACTGCTACTTCATACACAACTTAGGTTACTTTGGTCTAAAGAGTGTTTACGTAAATAGTGTGATGTTGAGATTCTTAATTACTTTGATATGGTAAGGATTTTCTTTGTGCATGAGGAACAGCTTTTGAAAAGATTGGTATCAAACAAGTTGATGAAACAGTATAAAATCTTCTTAGCATGCTCTATTTATTTGTTAGGTGATTGCATCATTTTGGAGGACCCATCTTGGATCATACGCGTAGTGTGATTGCACAAAATTAGTACATGACAAGCTTTGCTTTTGCTTACTTTCTATCAAATCTCAAATTCCATTGGCGTGTGACGATATGGTATAACCAGCAAAAGTGAACCAATTAAGTGGCCTCTTTCCCTGGAATATCATTTCCCCCCCTCTTCCTTTTTCTTGGGTTAAAGCTCACAAATATCTACACGTATCTGTTGGGATATACTGCAGGTAGGGAATGAACTTGGAGCTGGAAAGCCGTACAAAGCCAAGTTGGCCGCCATGGTTGCACTGGGTTGTGCCTTTGTGATTGGTATTCTCAATGTGACGTGGACAGTATTCCTTAGAGAGCGATGGGCTGGCTTGTTCATTAAAGATGTGCGTGTTAAAGGTCTTGTAGCAGCTGTTTTGCCAATAATAGGCCTCTGCGAGCTCGGCAACTGCCCTCAAACAACTGGCTGTGGCATCCTACGTGCCACGGCACGGCCCGCTGTCGGGGCTGGTATAAATTTGGGCTCATTTTACTTTGTGGGCACCCCAGTGGCAGTGGGGCTGGCCTTCGGGCTAGATGTCGGGTTTTCTGGACTGTGGCTAGGGCTCTTGTCAGCCCAAGCGGCTTGTGCTTTGTCTATCCTTTATGTTGTGTTGATCCGTACAGACTGGGAACATGAGGCTCTGAAGGCCAAGGAGTTGACCAGCATGGAAATGAGTACATGCAATGGCGTTGGTCGCAAACAACATGAAGAATACGAAGAAGAGAGTAAAGGGTTGTTAATGAATGTTAATGGTAACATGGTAGACGATGTTTGAAGGAGAGGGAGAGATTTGATATGTTAGCATGGTGCCTGGCTTTATTAGATTTCTTTTGAATTTTTAGTTGCTTTTTGGGGAGGATATGAATAGTTGGAATTTTGTGTCGCCCTTTTTTTCGTTGTTTTGATCGGGTTGTCATGGAGAACCTAATTCGTGAAGGTTGTCATGGAGCTCTTTTGTGGCCAGAAAGAATGGCACTCCGAATGTAAAAGCACTCTTTCTTTAAAGAGGAATGGCCTACATCTTGCTTCTTCAAAGTCGCTTTGTCTTTGTTGTGCTTCTCCTTCTCTAATTGCATGATTTGCTCTTGGACCCTACAATTGGCAAAGGAAGAACCCACTAATCAGCAAAACATTTCAGGATTATAATGCATGACTTAACAAAAAATGGGAAGAGAATACACGAAGATGTAGCGTTGGAGCTTGCAAGAGAATGGAAGCTAAGGTAGCAATTCTCGCATCCAGGCCTGAGATCGCTTGCAGGATTTGTAGCCAGAAAAGGGCCAAGGGACAACACGAGAATGAATTATAGGGGAGGTGCGCAAAAGGCTAGATGCATGTGTACGGGTGCCAAAGAAAGTTCCTCCTTATTGGCCTACACAAATGGGTTCCACACCTCCCTTCTCTAGACAACTACTTGGCAGAGAGTAGGAATCATTGCTGTATTGATTAAATATTATTGAAAATTCTAGGCACAAAAGCTGCAATTGAATGTCAGAATACAATGGAACAAGAAAATCCTACTGCCTTTTCTCTTTCATTACATAATTGCTTTCTGATTCTATCAAATCCAGCGTATGTTGTCCTTATATTTGAGCTCTAAATGACTATATATATATATATATATATATATATATATATATATATATATATTTTCACGTTTTAAAAATATTTTTAATTAAATTTTTTTATTTTAAATTATTCTTTTATATATATTTTTACATCATTTTAATGCGCTGATATCAAAAATAATTTTTTTAAAAAAAAAATATTTTGATATATTTATAAGTAAAAAACACTTTAAAAAACAACCGCAACCACACTTCCAAACACAATGTATTTTCACATGCATCTTGTTTTGCTTCATTTTCATTCTTGTGGAATTAAACTCGAGATTTTCATATAGAAATGTCTAAACTCTTGATCAATCGGGTTTTTGATTGAGTCAGCTAAATTTTTTTTTTCTTTCAACCTGAACTGATACATGCCTTGGTTAGCTGAGTTCTGATTTGACCTATCTTGCCATTTTAGATTTTAAAACAATACTTGAGAATGTTATAATACATGCATAGACTAGCTATTTGACTCGTGCTTTGTCTTGGGTCAGATAATTATTTTTTAAACAAATATAAATAAATATGCAGGTTTTTCCAATCTTTTTTTAACATAAAAAAATCATAAGCGTAAATTAAAAAACTTATACATACATTTAATTAAATAAATTGAGAATCTTTTGTGTCAACAAATAAAAAAAAAGATAATGATAACGAAAGACTAAACTGGAAGAATCGAGAGATAGATAAAGATTAAGATATTTGATCTTTCAAAACTGGTCACTTACATAACTGTGTGTTAATGACTTGTTTATTAGAATAATTTTTTTATTTAATCAAATGATAATAAAAATAGTCACACACATGAAATCAATTGAATAAAATCAAAGAAAAAATATTATGCAAGGATGCACATATTAAAAAAAAAAAAAGCTATCATTTTACGTGAAAATCAAGTAAAAACCAAATGATATTTAACCAAAGAATAAATTGATAAGTAAAGAGATAAATATGGATGTAGAAATATGATCTTGACACATAGGCGATAGACTTAATTGTATTTAATAACATTATTTCTTAGCATTAATTTTTTATTTAATTAAACAACAATAAAAAAAAACACACACACACAGGTGATTTAATAAAATTAAGGAGAAAAAAAAATAAGTAGGATTGCACAAAAAGAATGTCTCTTAAGATCATGAAATGTTTTGAAAGCATAATCATAAACGAACTAAAATTTTAAATTATATTTTTATTATTAAAAAAATTCATAAAGTATGTTCAAGATAAACATTACAGTGAATTTGTAATATGTATAACATAAAGTATGGTTCATAAAGTATGGTTCAAAATATCAAATGTTTAAAGTTGTTACCTATTTTATGGGTCGTACATAAAAAATTAGAAAAATTGAAAAGAAATCAAAAAAAATATATATTAATGAAAAGAACATGAAGCATGCCTAGAAAATTGCCAAAAAAGGATTGGAATGATCAAAATATACAAGGTTGGAGAATTGACAGTTCAAATTTAACTGATGAAGGCCTTTTTGATAAGAAAAAAATAATTTGAGAAGGAAAATACAAATTTAAGTGTTTAAGGACTCAAATGGTTGGGATTCATTCTTCGACATTAATAGGTGATAATGGTTCAACTCATTGTCTTTGAATGATCCCCATTACCTTTTAAAAACTCATGATAAGGCACAAACAAAAAGGCAAGAAAGAGACATCAGCCCTTCAACCACTTATCCTCACCATTGTTACCACCTCTCTATCTACTCTCATATACACACCTATACTGCTACCATTCACCATCATTACTTAAGTAAAGATACCAAAGAGACCATTACTAGTGGTTGTATGGGTTCGTTTATGCCAAATGCATGTTGTTTATGGTTAAGAATGTGAAAAATAGTCAATTGAATAATGTTGAAATGTGTTTCTGGTTTGTTATAGAATATAGACTTTGCTTACTAATTTGATCTTTGATTCTCTGTTTTTTGTTGTTTTGATGGTTAAAGAAAGTTGTTTTGAGCATGATTAGGATATGATTGCTAAGTTTAGGCTATTTCCTAATTTATTAAGGCTTATTTATAGGTTAAACTCTTGCTGAACTTTTTCTAGGCAATTCTTTGTTTTTCTGGTAAATGTTCTTGGGAAGAACATTACCTTGGTTTCATGATTTGAACCAATTTTAGTTTATTTCTTTTCAATCGACTCTTCGTATGACACCATTAGCTAATAATCTAGGGTTTTTTCATCAATAACTTGTATTTCAGTGTTTTATTCTCATGGTTTCGGTTCAAAATTGAAACCTCATCTGATAAAATCATGATGATTCGGTGATAATCGAAGTGAATGGATGCTAAATTATTGATCCTTGCATGATTTCCACCCTCCTTATGCCTTTGGGATTGTTATATTTGGTCTGAAATCAAACTCGCATTCCTGGGTTCTTTTATAGTGTTCTTCGCGTTCTTCATCAGATTCCAGCAAAAATCTTTTATTTGATCTTCATATATTTTGTTTTTATTTTGGGTTGTGTTAATGGGGTTGGGCCTAAGGTTAAGAAGTCCAGTATGTGTGGTTGGGCTAAGCCCATTCTAAGTTTAATCTCTGGGCTTGAGCCTCGGGAAGCCTAGTCCACATGACTAAGCTAAGCTCATTCCTGAAATAAGGGCATATTTGGCTGGTTAAGTTTTTATCAAGAGGGGAAAAAATGTTTTTTTTTTGTGTTTTTATGGCGTGTTTGCAAACACAACCTTAAAACAACTTTTAAACCTCTAACTTTTAGTTGAGGCACCCTACTAATTTTCCAGCAAGGTTTATTTTTTTTCTTATGCTTTATCCAAACAAGCCTCAAATAGTTTTCAAAAATTCTGAGAAAATCCAAGGACCATATTAAAATTATTTGTGGATCCCTCGTGTGTTTTTCCAGCAATTTCACATAATATTGAGTAGATTTACACTATAAGATACGGACTCGGTATTAAAAATATATGTTTTTCTCTTAAATTTCAAAAAAAAATTCAAAATTTTTTCTTATTCCAAAAATATATATATTTTTTTTTGCATGCAAATAACCAAATTCAAAAAAAAATCATGCATATTTTTATCATACTTTGAAAAAAAAATAAAAATCAGTCAATGAGTATCATAACCATTTTATGATTTTTTATTAGAACTTAGCCTACATTTCAAAAACATCAAAAATTTATGTTGTTTCTTTTAATATACGAGATTATGAATTTATATGTAAGATATATTCTTGATATTAAATAAAAAAACTGTTTCTTTTATTTTATGTTTTAACTCTAGAATGACTAGGCTTGACCCTCCCCAAAGCTATGGTCCACTCTGCTGGTTTGGATCAGCTTTAACCATTAGACAGACCAACAGTTAGAAAATATAATATTACCTTAGTTTATATCAGACAAATAAACAATGAAGCTTACCTCCAGTAAAGTGTACTAGGTGTGATACGTCTTCCCTATACAGAATCAGTCTATTTATCCAGACTGAGACCAATTAGGGTTTTTAGTGGCTAAAATACTAAGTGATGATTTTCATTCTCTATTTTTACTAAGAAGGGACAAGAATTCCTTGTCTTTTCCCTCAATAATCTTAATGGAGGAGAATAATTACTGTTAAGCAGCACACGTGAGACATATAACATATATAGACGTTGCAGTGCAAATGCAATTGCATGATTGATCAGGTGGAGGCTAGAACTAAAGATATCATGTTGATAAAAAAAAAAAAAGCTAATGAATATTAAAAAAATGGGGGGAATGAAAGCACGGGAGGGCCAGAGAATAATAATGCAGTGCAGAAAACAAAAAAAAAATTGAGTTTTATCTCTAGACTTGAGCCTCAGGAAGCCTAGCCCACATGACTAGGCTAAGCTCATTCCTGAAATAAAAGCATATTTGGCTAGTCAAGTTTTTACCAAGCGAAAAAAATAATTGTTCTTAAGGCGTGTTTACCAAACACGGTCTTAAGACAACTTTTAAGCCTCTGACTTTTAGTTGAGGCGCCGTACTAATTTTCTAGCATTAAAATTATTTGTGAATTCCTCGCGTGTTTTTCCAGCAATTTCACTTAATATTAAGTTATAGATTTACACTATAAGATATGATTTTTTGAAATTGCAAAAACAAATCAAAAAAATAAAAAAATTTCCTTATTCCTAAAATACAAAAATATTTTTTTTTGTTTGCGTGCATATAGCCAAATTCAAAAAAAATTCAAGCATATTTTTTATCATACTTGAAAAAAAATAAAAATTAGTCAATGGGTATCATAATCAGTTTATGATTTTCCATTAGAACTTAACCTATATTTTAAAAACACAAAAAATTATTTTGTTTTTTTTAATATACGGGATTATGAACTTATACATAGTATATATTCCCGATATTAAATAAAAAAATAATTTCTTTTATTTTATGTTTTAACTCTAGAATGGCTAGGCTTGACACCCCCTGGCTATGGTCTACTGTGCTGGGTTATACCAGCTTTAATTATTAAATAGATCAATAATTAAAAAACATATCATTATTTTAATTTATATCAAATAAATAAACAATACAGCTTATCTCATAATAAAGTATATTAAATGTGATATGTTCTTTATACACAGAATCAATCTTTTTACTGAGATTTTAAGTTTAATTAGAATTTTTAATAGCTAAAATATTACGTGATAATTTTTATTTTCTATTTTTACTGAGACGGGACTTGTCATTTCCCCTCAACAATCTTAGTCGAAGAGAATAATTACTGTTAAGCAGCACACGTGAGACATGTAACACAGACGTTGCAGTGCAGATGCAATTGCATGATTGATCAGGTAGAGGCCAGAACTAAAGATATCATGTTCACAAAAAAAGCAAATGCTTATATAAAAAAGAAGAAGAAAAAAAAGGAATGAAAGCGCGGGAGGGCGAGAGAATAATCGTGCAGTGCAGCAAACAAAAAATATCCAGGTGCACGTAATTTGTCTATACATGTTGACAGGACCAGAAGGGGGCTCCAAATGTCCTTACAGTAGCAAAAGTAGTGGATAGGGATGATCACTGTGTTTGTTTGAGTGCAACTTTTTGCAGGAACTGAAATGTTGACACATCAAGTAATTTGGAGTTTGCTCTTCTGTGCTTTTTTTCGCACATTTTCCCATGGAAAATGATGATATTCTTCTCTATCTCACCAGATGACAAAAGTGCATCAGGAACTTGAAAAAGAAAATAAAAAAAAAAAAAACTGCTCTTGTTCATGTATGTTCTTTTCGGGATGTGATCGACCTCCTGGTCATGCATATCTTTATTGGAAGCAGAATTTCTGTGTTCAACACAGGATAGCATCACAGCCATTCTTCTTGCTCAACATGTCAAGGAGCTTTTCTTTCATATCTTGCTTTAGGTTTTCCATTTTTACATTATCTTCTACTTGTTATAAATCTGTCTAGATACCCTTTATTGCCTGCGTCTCTTTCTTTTACCTTAGTGTGGATGTGACAATATTGCTCACTGATCACCATACTTGATGTTTCGCCAAGATTGGCATCCTAAAGCTCTGAGATACACTGCCCATTGTGTGTCAACTCTGTAATAGAGTCTGCACGATTATGTTCTTGCAAAAAGGGTGTTGTTGATAAGGGAAGATCAGGCAATTACCTTATGGCATGTGCATGCACATTTCTTACCCTAGATAATTGACTAACCAGCTAAAATTCGTGGCATATATTTGGTTTTTTATTTTATTTTTTACACCAAGTTTCAAGTAAAAACCCATTTTAATACATGTTTTATGTTATATTCTGCTTTAGTTTTGAGTTTTGACCGAATATTCAACAGAGGAAGAGCAGCCAAAGATATCTTATGATATAGAGAGAGCATATCTCGTACCCATCAGCCTGATGGGGACACTTTATAGAAACCCTACTCTGTGTTTTTCTCCAATTTCCATTACACAGATCAATGTGTGAGGAGGACCCTCTCTGCCCTGCCATGCTGCATGTACGGATATCGAGGCAACTTTTGTTTTTCTTTATTTCTTTCTTTCTTGCATTTGATAGTATTTGTATTCTATCTCTTTTCTTTTCTCTTTATTTGCTCGTAGTGTTAGGCTGTCAGTTAAGAGGTTTTTTTTTTTTTAATAACACTTTAAAAAAACAATCAATTCACCTAAAATCAACTTATTTTCACCTAAAATCAAATAAAAAAGTCCCAATAACCTTCGTAATCTCATTTCCAACCCCAAAACAAACTATAATTAGTTTAAAATCTAAAAATTAATTCAAATCAAAACACATCTTTTGAATTTCAATCTACTTTTTTTTTTTT
>Ga0325401_1005803_pt1 | contig 11883 bp, 5 predicted proteins | sample PopdelMetagenome_FD_205666 | JGI IMG/M metagenome (GOLD analysis project Ga0325401, IMG submission 205666) | Populus deltoides microbial communities from Bellville, Georgia, United States - Xylem-PdKOR-R2 | ecosystem: Host-associated > Plants > Phyllosphere > Stem > Wood/Secondary xylem | place...
ACTTTATGAAAAATATTATTTAAAAAATGCTGTTAATTCCTCATTGTTTTTCCAAGGAATATTTATGATTCCCAGAAAAGAATTATCATGTTGAGGAGGATGGATCAAAAGAATTATCATTTGCGTGAGAGGATCACTTGGGATTTTTTATTTTTATTTTTAATTTCAATGTTCAAATAACATGGGCTCTTTCGCACTGCCTTTCTTCTCTCTTTTGCTTTGTCAATTGATGGGATGTTTTATTTTTTTTTATAGGTTGTATGTAAGCATGTAAATTGAATTGCATTCACATTACGAAAACTTTGAATATCTAATAACAATGTTTGAAGGGAATAATAGGTTGTAGTTCATTGGTTTTAGGTTTATTTTTTAAAAGTTATTAGATTAAATCTTACAGATTTGAGGGTTATTGAAGATTTACATAATCGTTAATTTCAGAAATTATAGAATTGATCAAGATACACGTAAACTAATCCGAACATTAAGTTAATAAAAAAAACAATGTTCGAAGGGTGAAGAGCATATAAGAAAAGAAGAAGCAAATGTACATTTGGCAGTGATAAAGTGTGAAATACTTAGGGTATATTATTACCAGACAAAGGGTTTTTACATATCTATAAAAGATCAAAGTTTTGCCGATACTAAAGATTATCAAGCAGGTTATGTGACACTTGTTTATATAGAAAGTTTATTAGAGGGTAGGAGTCTATTTTGTAAATCTCTACTAAACTGCTAAGAAGTGATAGTTTTGAATGTGTTGATTATTGAGTTACATCTAGTTCATCCATGAAAAATAAATATGAAGTTATTAACGTTCTTGTAATCTATATTAATAAATTTTTTTTTTTAAAAAATAATTATTTTTTTTAAATTTCATTTGATACCATAAATTAACTTAATAAGATTCATAAAAATATTTATACCGTAGAATATCTTTTTAGTTTTAGTAATTAAAGTAGTACTGAAGTAATTTATTTAGATAAAAGAAAACAAATTTTCAAATCACTAGTAAGTTTTCTTAAATCAATAGAATGGAATTCAAAAATAGAAGATGCTTTTAATCTGTTGAAAAAAACCATGACCAAACCCCATGTTCTTACTTTACCAGACTCCATCAAGCAGTTTGTAAATCGAGAAAATCACTTTTAAAGTAGAAACTAGTGCTGTACTAATGCAAGAAGTCATCAGTACATGCAATAGCTAGGTAAAGACACTATTTGTGGGGTAGGAAGTTCAAAATCTGTAATGACCATGTTCCTCTCAAATATCTCTTGGAATAGAAGATATCCTACCTTTCTCAACACGTATGGTTGGCTATTACAACTGAGACAATATGTGAGAGAATGCTTGAATTGCCAGAAGAACAAATCAGAAAATGCACTACCACCAAGTCTATTACAACTATTGCCCATCCCTCAAGCTCTTTTCACTGATATAAATTTGAATTTCATGGAAGATTTATCAGGATCAAAAGGAAAGGAGATCATTTTTGTGGTTTTGAACAGGTTTAACAAGTACTCTCATTTTATGACTTTCTCTCATCCATATTCTGCCATTACAGTGTCTATTGCATTCATGGATCATGTCTACGTAGTATATGGTTTCCTGCAACAATAGTAAATGATAGAGACATTGTGTTCCTAAGTCAATTATGAAAGAACATCTTTGCATATCAAAGAGTAGAGCTACACTATTCTACAACCTACCACTCATAAACTGATTAACAAATTGATCAAGCTGTTAACAAGTGTTCAGAAAACTATTTGAGGTGCATGATTGGAAGCAATTCAAGTCAATGGTTTAGGTGGTTACCTCTAGTAGAATGGTGGTATAATACTAGCCGCACACTTCTATAAAGGTCACTTTTTATGAAGTTTTATAGGGTCATATTCTTTATTTTCATAAGAATTGCAATTTGAAGCAGCGGAGAAATTGCTAACTACGAGGGAAGACATGCTTGATCTGCTAAAAAATAACCTTATGGTAGCCTATCATAGAATGAAGCAGCTAGCTAACAATAAAAGGAGTGAAAAAGAATTCAGCGTTGGTGATTAGGTATACCTAAAGCAACAACAATGCAAACATAAATCAATGGCTTACAAAGTTTTACACAAGCTATCTGCTAAGTACTATGGACAATAGAAAATTATTGAACGAATTGGGGCAGTGACTTACAAATTGAGTTTGCCATCCTCTATATCAATTTGTCTTGTTTTTCATGTTTCTCAACTCGAGCAGCATCATGGAAATAAAAGGGTGTTTGCAGATTTACCTGTTATGACAAAAGAGTCAATCCTTCAACCACAAGCCGAGATAGACAAGAGAATTTATAAGTTTTATCTCAAATTATAAGGTCCTCCAAGTTACTTGGAAGAATTCCAAGTAGGAACAAACTTAATTAAGTTGGCTCCTCAAACCTTTTGTGATCATTGTGCATGATTAAGTTTGTGTCGGCAACATTAGGAGGTTAAACTTTTTATAGAATAAAACTAAAAAGCTCGGAATTCGAATTAGCATTACAATGAATGGAACATTGTTACACACACAAATGGACTAGGTGATTGATTATGTTCTTTTCCTCTTTTTTTTTTTTTTTTAATAATGATTCCATTTGCTCCACTGTTATCATTGATTATAATTGTCTTTTCCTGCAACTTTTACTTTTTCCCCAGCACTTCTAGCACTGAATTTTGAAACTCAGCTGCTAAGCATTGATGCGAATATGAGTTGTCGTTCTTCGATGTTAACTTGGCAATTGGCTTTAGAAATCCATTTGCTCAACTGTTATTATTGATCATCACTGTTTTTTCCAGCAGCTGTTACTTTTCTCTAGCAACTCCATCTCAGTGTTTAAATCCAAGTTACTAAGCATTAAGAGTTTCTGTTTTATATACTTTTCAATTAACACCTTCTTAATTATTGTGATTTCCTTTTTTATAACTTTCAAGAAATCTTAAATGGCCATCCTTGTTACGCTCTAGCCCCCCTCCTTAAAAAAGGTCACCTTCACAAAACTTTGCACCTCGTGCTACACTCAACAATGCCATCTTCATAGAACCTGTCAGCTTCCTGTCGATTTGCAATTCATTATAGAATGGCAAAGACCTGCATGCCGCGTCGAGAATGGAAGTTCCAAAGCGTTTTTTAGAGTTTCAACTTAAATGGTCTATACTGTTTTCTGACCAAATTGCCAACGTTTTCTTTTCATATATCATTCTGTCTTTCTTTCCTCTTCAGAATTTCAAGTGTGGGCATGTGAGTGATGGCTTTATTTTCACCTCTTTCCTCTTCGGATCACTTTAGTTGTTGTGTTGGTGGTGAGAGAGGAGGGATGGATGGTTTTTGCTGCTGTTTTGTATAGGTTGGCGCTCCTCTCTTTGTTGGGAGTGTTGGCCTGAACTACATGTTGCTGGGGGCTGATTTCAGGGCTGCTGTGTTGTGGCTGTTTTGGAGTCAAATTGAGGGCTGATTTCAGGGGAGGTTATGGCTGGTTTCTGTTCAGTGCTGGCGAGGAAGGCAGCTGGGGTTTGGTTCAGTTGTGGAGGGAATGGCAGCTGAGTTTTATTCGACACTAGTTCCAACTTGGTTGTTTATTTGCTGAACATTTTATTTTTTTTATAATCTTCTATTATTATATTTTGTGCGATATGCTGAAGCCATTGTTTCTTTTTTTCTTCCCCCTGCCCCAGAACAGCATGCAAAAAATATTATACTCTCACAACACTCTATTATAAAAAAGCGAGGGGAAGAAAAAATACGAGTTTTTTGTAGACACATAATGCATACAATATTGTAAACACAAACTCGTAAGAAAGAAAAGACTCTAAATCCCTCAACGGGGAATTAGTTCGAACAGGCTCGAGCACCCTTTTATTCTAGCACTAGCTTATTATTATACTTCATAATCTGCTTCAATTCTTCACTTCACGCAGCCACAAAAACAAAAAAAAAAGGAAAAAAAAAAAAGAAATCAATATTTCTATATTATTGTGATTTATGAAATCGGGCTAACACAATAATTTCTAATGGTATGCATGTACACATGAAGTATAGAATACGTACCTTTTGCAATCAGTGGCAGGACTGATTTTATAGGGAATGGATACACCACACTTTGAAGGGAGGCCAGCAGCCAGGCCATAGTTGAGGCCAGAGATCTTACCAGCCAAGGATTTCAAACAGTTGCAGACCCCTTGGCGGTCAGGGGTGGTCTTGGATGCAGAATTAAGTGCTTTCAACCCACTGCAGCAAGCTGCAGGCAAAGCCCCACCTTTCTGGAGGTAGCCTATACATTGTGCCAAACTGCTTGACACTTGGCCACAAGAGATGGCAGCTTCTGCTAGAGGTGCACTAACAACTATCGCTATAAGCATGGCATAGGTCAGCTTCAAGCCCATTGAAGAAGCCATTATATGCTAGCAAAATATTACAACTGGAATTATAAGAAGATTTTAGAGTATGGTTTAAGACTACTGCCCTTGGATGCTGTCGATGGAGTACAAAGTCCTTGAATAATGGTGTGTTTATATAGCAAAGTGGAAGTGTAAGAACTGTAGACACCTATGACTAGGTGGCATAGAAGGTTAGTTAGCAGATGGGATTCATTAATTCTGTGTTTCATCATCATGTCCTCGTCAAATTGGCTTATAGTAGGGGATCTTGAACATTTAGCTCTCTCAACATCTGAAAACGTTGATTTGAGAATAGCTTGTCATGGCAGATGACACCTGCCAGGAATGAATACCTCCAGAATTTATTAACTACCAGGTGGTGCAGTGCACATCACGAAGGAAATGGCCTGTCATTTGTAACATCCAAACCCCAGTAACAGTTGTCAGATGTCTCATCCTATACCGTTCCTTCTCAAGGGTTTAAGAGGTTTGGAGTTTCAGCCTTTCCTTTGATAGAAGCTTGGAGATCAATTAACAATATTCTGCCACTCAAATATCATCTAGAAAATTCAATGCACAATATAAACAAGAGTTGATGGTCGATTTTAATCAGAAGGATAAATATCAAATCTTTCATTAAAAAGAATAATAATCCAGTTGATGCCAAACTAAGTTCAGGCTCTTCTCCAGTTTCTTTTGTACAAAAATTCAATGCACCAATTCCCCTACTGATGACCTAGAAACCTCCACCAAGAAGAAGGTAAGCACTTCCTCCGACTCAAAATTTTTGGTGTTGCAAGAGATTTCAGCAGATACCATTTTACAAGAAAACTATGCTACAGATTAGAACTCTGAGAAGCACTAAGAAGTTCGTAGAACCGAGGTTGTAAAGATCTCTGGCAGAAGGAGCTGCACTCGTGGAATTCATTGATGGGGCTGTAATGTTTACCATGGTGCCATTCATCCTGCCAGTGCTGCATGCAAGGTTCAATTAAACATGAGAAAACGAGGCTTTACATCATAGAAGCCAACTTAATTGACTACTAGTAAAAAAAAGAAAAAATCTAAATAACTAGCATTCAAACGCAAATGACTGAAAAATAGGCAGGACTGGTTATTTGGCCATACCTTCCTGGGAACACACAAGTGCCATGACCTGCCATAGAATCAATCAGGGCATTAGAACTTCAGAAACCGTTTTCTTGTGCAACATGACACTAACACGGACTAAAAAATCAACAAACAGTAACATACACAAACACAAAAGAACAAATGTGGATTGTTAAATTAAAGCACAATCTTACTTGGATTTGTAGTGGTGATAGCAGCCACACCATTGAAGTCACATGTCCCAGGAGCCTTCCCCATCTGATTATAGTAACTGTTAAATGCATAAGTTGCATGCGCAATCACATTGTCTGGTTGGTAACATGGCTCTCCCTGCAACATAGCAGAGCAATCAACCTTGCCAGGTCCACATGCCCAATCCAAAGCAGCTTGCAGCATCTTTGGATCAGCACCTTGCTTTGCAGTACAGTATGTTTGGTTCGTAGTGTCATTTGCTAACACTAAGCCTGACCCGGTCAGATGCAAAATGTAAACAGGCTCCCCATTTGCATTAAACAATCCCCAATTCTTCTCTGAGACTGGACCGGGTTTCAAATCTTCATTATAAAGCTCATAAATGTATGTACTAACAGCAATTCCAGGGTGTTTGGGAGTTCCAGTTTTGTTCAGCACATGCCTAATCAAATTACTGTTGTAAGTGTTGGCATTATCTAGAGTTGCATCCGGCTCATTAGAATCACCTTTTGATGGCCAGCCAGTTTCAGTAACCATAACAGGAACGTTAGTAAAGTTTAGGAAATCCATGGCAAAGTAAGTTGCATCAATCATAGCATCAAAGACATTGGAATAGTGAACAAGTGTGTTAGCATCAACAGCTTCCTTGTTTGGAGCAAGAGGCTTCAAGAGTGCATAATCTAATGGAATTACACCATTTGATTGCATGTAGTCATAGTAAGGGTATATATTGAGCATCAAGTGTGACCCTGTTGACTGCAAGAAATTGAGCATGGGAATCAAAACAGGATTCCACGTTTTGTTAAAGAAGGCTTGGGATGGTGGGAAGGAATCAAGGATAATAGAGGAAGAAAGGGGCGTGGAAACTTTGATTTGGCGATCTAGGTTGGATGCAACAAGGGCTGATTGAATGAACTTCATCGCATTGACAAGGACTGACGCTGCATTGGGAACGGCTGTGAAAACCTCAGAACCTACACAAATGGCTGTGATGTTTGTAGCTGGGTAATGAGCCACCACATTATGCGAAACCCAATTAGCAGCAGTGGAATTCGATTGACCAATTCCCAGAAGTTGTTCATTGGGAACAGAGACCATGACTTGAATGCCTGTATTAGCAAGTGCAACTAGCATGCCACGGTCAGCATCATAGAGCCGGACATGTCTGATTTGCTGAGCCTTGAGGAGGGCTACCACTTGAGTTGGGTGTGGCATGTCAGAAAGGTCTGTTCCTATGTTAACACCAATGAATGCTTCTGCAAGAAAGATAATGCAAATATTGTAATACGCATCCATGTCTAACACGGATCACCAACATGTGGAAAAATGCAATTATGCAAATGCATATCACTTGAAGGGATAACAGTGCAATACAAGCAAATTCAATTCAATTAACTAGCCTGTGCTTAGCTTTACATTGAAAGAGAATTGGTGTCATCTAAGACAAACAAGCATGCAACTACTTGATTGAAGAACAGCATATGCCAAAAAATCAATTAAAAAAGAGAAAAATAAAAAAGAAACTTCTAAAGATGGGGGCCCAGATCAGAGTTAAAATGACAAAACATGCAGATGGAACTTTGCGAGACAGAACCATTTTGGATAAAAGCTAGAATGTACCCTATGATTTGGCCATTTTGAACTTTTAGTGATAGTGGTTTGTTTCTTAATGCCTCAAGTGACTTGCATTTTCTTCCACCAGAAATGCCCTTTAACTCTTTTAGCAACATGAAAATGGCCACACTTTCTACTCTTGTCTTGCTAGAAAGGCATCATCAATTGTATCCTTCAAAATACAAGGAAACAGCCAGCACTTTTTAGCATCAACAATTTTTTCTTGACCTCTTAGAGAGGTCGCTAAATGTAGTGCCTCGGTATAAATATACCTTATTAGACAATGTTCCTAGAGCAAACCACAAGTCACTTAAGTATATATAAATAAACTTCTGTTACTTCATACTTTTTCCCCTCGCACCTTCATGCGAAGCAGTAGGAAATCAGTGAGAAAGAAAATAGTGCTCTAGGATAATGCATCTTTGTTTAAGCTAATTCCACCATCTTCTGGTCTTCTTACTCTCAATGGGATTTGAAGCCCTGCCATCTACATAAACACTTCTCAATATCTAAAAATAAAAACCCTTGTTCTACCGGAAACCTGCATTGCCTTAGTAATAACTAATATAGGAAGAAATTGTCTTAAACAGTAGACAACATCCAAATAATAAGTGGTCTTATTTGAAACTTTGCTTTGCTCGCATGGCTTCATTCAAAGGTTTGTTATCCTATCAGGCACCATAAAACCTTCTTATTGTTTGACCTCGGTAGTTTGATCAATTGATACCAGGTTTCTGATCCCATGCTTCATTACTAGTATGTTTAGTTTAAAAGGGTGGAAAAAATCAGCTAATAGAAAACTCCAATACTATAATAATCTCTTAAAGGCCATTTGTCAAATTAGCGGGGATGCTTCCCACCACAAAGACAAACAAGGCATAGGAATGGGATTGGTTCTTTGCTTTTGGAGTTCTTGTATACTTTGCTGTGAAAAGAAAGAGAACTGGAGTAACTGTAAATTGCAAGGCTCTAGACATACAGGCATATATGTATGTATAGTGATGATGTTATCAATGTAATAGTTTCGTAGACACAGAAAACAAACACGAGTTTGTTTACAAATGCATACACAAATTCTTAGTGGGGATGGACTTTTGCAGAACACATATTTAAGATACTTGAATGAATCATGGATGACAGAGGAAGGTTGTAAAGGGAGGAAGGGATAAAACAAAAAAGAAAAGAATATAGCATTGGTAGTACTTTCCACCCATGCCTGACCCAGATTTCAAGTCCTAGAAAGGGGGCTTTAATTCTCTCAACTTTGGCCACCATTTGCCCTGCCAAGGCAGAACCTATCCCTACACCATGGATCAAGTGGGTAAAAAATAATGAAATAGCTTGTTAGCTGGAGGACAATGAGGTAGCCTGTTAGAAATTAGGATGTTACCATATTTCCTTATTTATCATTCAATTATGAAGAAGGAGGTGGGCATTTAGGGTGATTATGCATAAAGTCAGTGCCAAGTTTTCATGGTCATGCTTATATACAGTAGCAAGGACCCAGGAGGGAAACAAAATCTATAAACAAAATTTATGTAATTACATACATTTAATTACAGAACATTCAGCATCAAACGAGGAACATTTAATTAAAGCTCCCAGGTCCCAACTTTCCCTCTGCCATTCTTTTATGTCCTGATTTAATATCCAACCACCTAAACCTAACACGCAAGCAAGCACAGATGCACAAACTCAGACAGTGCTGCAATCTTCAAAGCCCTTTTTTTTTTTTTTTTTACAAAACCCACTTAATGTTTTGCTATTTACCTTCAAGTTTCACCCAATACACAATTTTCAAACATGAACAAATATTTTCAAAGCAGGCAAGAACAGGTAGACAATCTAAGCATGGAAAAAAGAAGGCAAGGAAAACAATAAGTAGGGGTCATGAAAAAGAAGGCAAGAAACACTTACCATCATCAGCAGCAACAAAAGAAGAGACAGCTGCTGAAAGCAGAAGTATAAGCACAAAGACAGACTCCATACTCCAAAACATTCTCTAAAGGAACTGAAAACTGAACCCCAAGAACGAAAATGGAGAAGGAGAGTAAGAGAGTGTGTGGAAATGGCGTTAACAGAGCACTAATAAAAGGGAGTGATGGGGTAAAGAAACAAGAAAATAAGGGCAGTAAAAGAGAGTTAAGGTCAGAGAATGAACGGTGAAGATATCATCTGCAACTTTTTTACACAGTGAACAAAGCATAGCATTGTTCTTAGTGTAATCTAAGAGACTTTTTTTGTGTAAGAAATCCAAAAGCCTAGGCATACTTTTATTGTTCTGTTTTGCTGTGTCGTAGATTTGCTAAAAACGGTCCCTCTATTTGTCTTTTTTTCATCAAACGAATCTTCTACTTTAAATTTGATCGAATTATGATATAACACTCTTGCTTTTAAGAGGATAAATTAAAAAGATTGTACATTAACACAAGTAGTGATGAGTTGTGAAGCCTGAAAATATAAATAAAAAAATCTATATTAGCTAGGTGGTTATAATAAAATTCAATTTAATTATTACTTTTTTTTATTACAGAGAAGAGGCTCGAACACGCGATTTCTTGGGGGAGGTAAACTCTACTATCAGTTGAGCTGCATACTCATTGTTACTTAACTTATATATATGCTAGGCTGATAAATCAGTATTGGTTTAGAAAAAAACATAAAATTATTGGATGGAGGGTCAAAATGACCTTCTTTAATTGAAAATTGGATTGATTTTATACAACTCAAAGCAAGAGGTTAGAATGGATGAAATGTAGAAGTATAGGGACCATAGAGGATGTTCCGGTTTTAAATTTTGCTACCGTTAGAGTCCCACAAATGGCAGGCTTTTTTGCAGTTTGTTTGGATACTATAGTTTAGCATAAGTGCATTGAATGCTGTGAAATTAGCTGTCGTCATTTCTGTGTTGCTGAGTAGGAGAGGCAACGTGGGACCTGATTTCTACACCCAACGGTCAATTTTATCGTCCTTTTTTAAATATTAATACTCTCCTCCTCCTCCTCCTTTTTTTTTTTTTTTTTTTAATTTAAATTCCTCGCCTTTTCTGTTAATAATAGGGAAGACAATTTCATGTTGTCCCCTTTTGAATGAAAAAAAAAAAAAAAAGTTGGGAGAGGGGGAAAGGAATTCATTAAACTCAAGCATTGCAAGGCACCGTTTGTTATAGAGGTGATTTTTAATTTTTTTAAAATTAAATTTTTTTATATATTTTTAGATTTTTTTAACATAATATAAAATTTAAAAAATATATTATTTTAATATTTTTTTCAAGTAAAAATACTTAAAAAACAACTTATACAGTTATTTGAAGAATAACATAACTAATCTAATTGAAAGATTCTTTCCCAAATCAGTTTGTAAAAGTTTTGAATCATTAGATGAATGGGATGTGGATGAAGCAATCATTTAATTTATGACAGTTTTAAAAAACAATGTTCAATAAAATTAGCAGTGCTAAGCATACTAACAAAATCCGATTCAAAGAATTACCCGATTCAAGGCTTTAGTTACATATTAGGGGTTAATTTAAGTTTTATTTTTATATTAAAAAAATTCTCTAATGATTTTGTTTTGATAAATTACTCATCGAACTAATTAAGTATTATGATGGCTCAAATGAGATGACTCTCCAATTTATTTTTAAAGAATAAAATCAACAACTTACGAAAGCTCAACTCATAAAATTAAGTAGGAATTCAAGAGTATGGTAACGATTATTTTTTAAAATATTTTTTATTTAAAAATACATTAAAATTATTTTTGACATCAACATATTAAAATGATACGAAAACACCAAAAAATATTAATTTAAAATAAAAAAATAAAAATAAATTAAATTATTTAAAAAACATTTTTAAAACACAAAAAACAAACATGTATAATACTTTCATCATCTTTCTCGCTCTCCTAGTCTTTCAAAAACGTTTTAGTCTCTCGGTTCGAGTCCCATAAATCTTAGGGTCACTAGAGGCTGATATGATCGTTAATTTTAAAATCCATAAAATTAATTAAGGTACACGCAAGTTGATCCGAACATCTATATTAATTAAAAAAAAAAAAAGGTTTAGTCTCTCTGCCACCCCGCTAAACCCCAACCACCATGAAATAGCAAGGTGCTATCTGCATTCTGCTCTGTGTTTTTTGAGGTGGGTATGGGTCTATCTGTTCAAGGCTTTTTCTCCTCAGTTCCCTCTTTTGTTTATATGAGATGATTAAAGTGTTACTTTATTTTATGGTTTTACCATTTCCATGATTGTGCATCTTAGCCATGACTTCATCAAAAGAAGAAGTAGCCACCAGTCCATACCACACGACTACACGAGCAAGAGCATAACAGGCAATTGCTTTCTTTTTTTTTTTTTTTGCTTGTCTTAAAGATTGAATCTTTATTATTTGTTTGTGGGTTTTGGTTTGTGGGGCTTTTGGTGAAAGTAGGAAAGAAGATGGTGGTGCCATTAACGGCTTCACTTTATGTACATGGAACACCATGCTCTAATGGAGTTTTGTTGATATTGGTTCTGTATATTTTGTGGCTTGTTTTTTATGATAATAAAAAAAAATAATGAATGAAGGG
>Ga0325401_1005806_pt1 | contig 11882 bp, 10 predicted proteins | sample PopdelMetagenome_FD_205666 | JGI IMG/M metagenome (GOLD analysis project Ga0325401, IMG submission 205666) | Populus deltoides microbial communities from Bellville, Georgia, United States - Xylem-PdKOR-R2 | ecosystem: Host-associated > Plants > Phyllosphere > Stem > Wood/Secondary xylem | place...
TGGTCGACTTGATGTCGTCGATGAACCCACCGGAGTACGACAGGCCGACGCCCTCGGTGGACAGGTCGTTGGTGACGTCCTGGCCGCCCTGGACCGAGCCGTCGACGAAGGTGCCGATGTAGGCCTCGACCGCGTTGTCGACCCGCTTGAGCACCGAGGTCATGATCACGGCCTGCAGGGCCGGGTCGCCGACGGTCTCGTACTGGTCGGAGTCGACGCCGATGGCGCGCTTGCCCGAGGCGGCAGCGGCCTGGAACACGCCGATGCCCGAACCGCCGGCGGCGGCGTAGACGATGTCGGCACCGGCGTCGTACATGCCCTGGGCGACGATCTGGCCGCGGGCCGGGTCGTTGAACCCGGAGAAGTCACCGGCCGGGGAGATGTACTGGGTCTGCACGGTGATGTCGGGCTTGACGGCCTTGGCACCGGCGACGAACCCGGCCTCGAAGCTCTCGATGAGGGGGCTCTGCACACCACCCACGAAGCCGACGTTGCCGGTCTCGCTCTTGGTGGCCGCGGCCACGCCGCCCAGGAACGAGCCCTGGTTCGCGGCGAACAGCAGGCCGGTCACGTTGTCGGCACCGATGTCGACGCCGGAGCTGTCGACGATGGCGAACTGCGTGTCGGGGTACTGCTCCGCGACGTCGCCGATCACGTCGCCGTAGTTGAAGCCCACGGCGATGATCGGGTTGTACCCGCCGTCGGCCAGCTGGGTGAGCAGGTCGGCGCGGTTGGAGGCGTCGGCGTTGGGCGACAGCTCCTGCACCGTGCCGCCGTCGGCCTCGATGGCTGCCTCGACGCCGGCGTAGGCCGAGTCGTTGAAGGACTTGTCGCCGCGGCCGCCGGTGTCGTAGGCCAGGCCGATCTTCGGACCGCTCTCACCGCCGCCGCTGCCGCCGTCGCCGCCGGCGGCGGGCTCGTCGCTCGCGCACGCAGCCAGGGCCAGGCTGCCGGCGATGGCCAGGGCGGCCAGCTTCATCCCACGCACTCGGCGCAAGACGGTCTCCTCTCGTCTGGGGCGTCGCCCACCCGCAGGTCGGGGCACCCCGGGGTGTGCACTCCGGTGTCGACCGCCCCGGGCCACGAACGGGCGGGGCGGTGATGGCGCACGCTAACCGCGCCCGGCGGCTCCCCGGCACCACCGGCCGAACACCGAGACCCGATCGTTAGGACCCGGAGACGTGCCGGACACGGGTCGGCTCACCCGGCACACCCGTCACGGGAGCGCACCCGACACGCCCCGGACCGTGCCGTCCGGGCGGCCGCCCGGTTAGCGTCCACCCCCATGCGATCCCTGCTGCCCGGCGCACGCACGGCCGCGGTGGCGCTGGTCACCGGGCTCGCCCTGCTGGCCGGCGCACCCGCCGCGCTCGCCGAGGACGGGAGCCGGCCCACGGTCGACCCGGCCGCGCCGACCCCGACGGCGCCGCAGGACGGCGGCCCCGCGCAGGGCCACGCCCCCGACGGCAGCACGGTCGGCGGCACCGGGCTGGACACCCGCGGGCTGGTGACGGCGGCCGGCGCCCCCGGCCTGCCCGAGGGCATCGACGCGCACGGCTGGCTGGTCGCCGACGTCGACACCGGGGAGGTGCTGGGCGCCCAGGACCCGCACGGCCGCTACTACCCCGCCAGCACGCTCAAGACGCTGACCCTGCTCACCCTGGCGCCCGAGCTGGACCCGGCCCTGGTGGTCGAGGGCACGGTCGAGGACGAGTCCGTCGAGGGCAGCCGGGTGGGGCTGGTGACCGGCGGCCAGTACCCGGTGTCCCTGCTGTTCGACGCGCTGGTGATGCAGTCGGGCAACGACGCCGCCAACGCGCTGGCCCGGGCCGCCGGCGGGGTGCCCGCGACGCTGGCCGCGATGAACGCCACCGCCCAGCGCATCGGGGCCCTGGACACCGTGGCCGGCACCCCCTCGGGCCTGGACGTCGCCGGGCAGACCTCCTCGCCCTACGACCTGGCGCTGATCATGGCCCAGCTGGTCGACACCCCGACGACGGCGGCGATCCTGCAGCAGACGACCGCAGAGATGCCCGCCGTCCCCGGCAAGAGCGACGGCTACCAGATCCAGACGCAGAACACCCTGCTCACCGACTACCCCGGCACGCTCGGCGGCAAGACCGGCTTCACCGACGCCGCCCGGCACACCTTCGTGGCCGCCGCCGAGCGCGACGGCCGGCGGCTGGTGGTCAGCCTCATGCAGACCGAGCGATACCCGGTGTCCACCACCGAGCAGGCCGAGCGGCTGCTCGACTGGGGCTTCGCGACCCCGGCCGGCGGCGGCGTGGGCACCCTGGTGCGCCCCGGGGACGTCGACGTCGACGCCGCCGCGGTCACCCTGCCGGCCCCCTCGCCCGCCGACGGCACCCTGAGCTCCCAGGACGCCGCAGCCGCCGCAGCCGCCGCGGCCTCGACCGCGCAGAGCCCCGCGGTCGACCCCGCGTCGGTGCAGCGGCCCGCCGAGTCGGTGCTGCTGCCGGTCGCCCTGGGCACCGGCGCGGTGGCCATCGTGGTCGCCACGATGGTGGGCCGGCGCCGCGCGGTGCGCCTGGTGCCGGCCGGTGGCTGGTCCGACGACCGGGCCGTCAGGCGTCCCCCGCCGCGCCGCCCCGATCCCGGTCCGCCCGGGCCCCCCGGCGGCGCAGCGCGGCAGGCACCCACCGACCTGCCGCCGCACCCATCAGGGCCCCTCCCATCAGGACCCCTGCCCCCACCAGTCCCGCGGCCAGCTTCAGCGGCGCCGGACGAGGCCCCCGTTCGTCGACCAGCACCACGTCGGGCAGCCGGGTCGGGCCGGCCGGGCCGTGCGGCACCTGCGCGTCCGAGTGCTCGACCGCAGGGAGGGTCGCGGTCCACGAGGCCGTGAAGAAGGCGAACCGGGCGACCACGTTGATCCACACGATCAGGCCGACGAAGCCGCCGAGGGCGGAGGCCGTGACGTTGCCGCTGAGGATCTGCAGGTAGTACCCGCCGACCAGCTTGAGCAGCTCGAAGCCGACCGCGCCGAAGACCGCGCCGGGCAGCAGCATCCGCGCCCGGTGCGGGGTGTCGGGCACCCCCTTGAGCAGCCACAGGAACATCAGCGTGTCCCCCACCAGCGCCAGCCCGACGCCCAGGGCGGCGGTGAGCAGGAAGAACCCGGGCACCTGGTCGATGCCCAGCGCGTCGAACACGACGGCCGAGGCCGCCGTCGTCCCGGTGGTCAGCGCGATGGAGACCACCCCGGCGCCGGCCAGGCCGAGCAGCACCACGACGTCCTTGAGCCGGTCGCCCAGGAAGTCGGGCTGGTCGGGCTCGCCCCGCCAGATGATGTCCATGCCGACGCGCAGCTTGTCGATAGCCCCGATGCCGACGACGAGGAAGCCGACCAGGCCGACGAGGCCGGTCGTGCGGCGGGCCCCGATCGCGCCGGCCACCGCCTGCGCCAAGTCGCTGCCGGTCTTGCCCGGGACGGCGTCCTGGATCGCGCCCACCAGCTCCAGCTGCAGGGAGGTGTTGCCGGCCAGCACGAACCCGGCGATCGAGGCCAGCAGCAGCACGACCGGGAACAGCGCCAGGAAGGCGTAGTACGTGACGGCGGCGGCCAGCGTGTCGGCCTGGGCGCGGTTGTAGTGCCCGCCGGCGTGCACCAGGTGGTCGAACCAGCCCGCGCGGGCCCGGCCGCGGTGGATGAGGTCGCGGATGCGGTCGACCAGCCGGGTGATCACGTTGCCGCCGGCGGTCGGCTCCTGCGGTGTGGTCACGGCGCAGAGTGTGCAGGCCGCACGGCGGGCCCGCAGGTCCTCAGGGGCGGGCGGGACCCGTCAGGGGGTAGCGGCGGGCCACCGACCAGGCACCGGAGGGCTGCTGCTCGAACTCGGTGAAGTGCTCGACCCGGAAGGTGGCCGACACGTCGGCGAGCTCCGCGGCGGCCATGTCCAGGGCGTCGGTCGGGACGTCGTGGGCCACCGTGACGTGCGGGTGGTACGGGAAGGTGAGCGGGCGCTCCAGGGGGCCGCTGCGCACGTCGGTGGCGATGCGCTCGCAGTCGAGGATGCCGCGCGCCACGGTCACGAAGACCACCTCCGACACCGGGCGGAAGGTGCCGGTGCCCTGCAGGTGGACCTCGAAGGCCGGGTGGCTGCGGGCGACGCCGGCCAGGTGCGCGGCGATGAGCGGGCGGTCGGCGACGGCCACCTCGGTGGGCGGCAGCAGCGTGACGTGCGGCGGGACGACGCCGGCCTGCGGGTCGCCGCACTTGGTGCGCCAGTCGACCAGCAGCTGGGCCCAGGGCTCGGGGACGTCGACGACGACGCCCAGCACCGCGGTGGCCCCGACGTCCTTGTTGGCGCTGCGCGGCACGAACGTGTCGTCGTGCCGGCGCCGAGGTGCTCGGGGGCCCGACGGCGGCACGGGCGGCAGCGGCCGGGTCACCGGGCGCCCAGCGGTGGCAGGAAGCCGATGCGCTCGTAGACCGTGGCCAGCGTCGGGGCGGCGACCTCGCGGGCCCGGGCGGCGCCGGCGGCCAGCACGCGCTCGAGCTCGGCGGTGTCGGCCAGCAGCTCGGCGGTGCGGGCCTGCACCGGGGCCAGCGCCTCGACGACCACCTCGGCCAGCTCCTTCTTGAGGTCGCCGTAGCCGCGGCCGGCGAAGCGCTCCTCGAGCTGGGCCACCGTCTCACCGGAGAAGGCGGAGTGGATGGTCAGCAGGTTGCTCACCCCCGGCTTGCCCGCGGGGTCGAACACCACCTCGCGCCCGGTGTCGGTGACCGCGCTGCGGATGCGCTTGCCGATCACCTTGGGGTCGTCGAGCAGGTTCACGCACCCGGCCTCGGGCAGGCTCTTGGACATCTTCTTGTCCGGCTGCTGCAGGTCGAGCACCTTGGCCGCGCCCGGCGGGATGTATGCCTCGGGCAGCACGAAGGTGTCGCCGTAGCGGCCGTTGAACCGGGTGGCCAGGTCGCGGGTCAGCTCGAGGTGCTGGCGCTGGTCCTCACCGACCGGTACCCGGGCGGCCTGGTACAGCAGGATGTCGGCGGCCTGCAGGATCGGGTAGGTGAACAGCCCGACGCTGGTGCTGGCCTGGCCCTGGCGGGCCGACTTGTCCTTGAACTGGGTCATGCGGCCGGCCTCGCCGAAGCCGGTGAGGCACTGCAGCACCCAGCCCAGCTGGGCGTGCTCGGGTACGTGGCTCTGCACGAACAGCGCGCTGCGGTCGGGGTCGACGCCCAGCGCGACCAGCTGCGCGGCCGAGACCAGCGTGCGGCGGCGCAGCACCGCCGGGTCCTGCTCGACGGTGATCGCGTGCAGGTCGACGACGCAGTAGAACGCCTCGTGGTCGGCCTGCATGCTGACCCACTGCCGCAGCGCACCCAGGTGGTTGCCGAGGTGGAAGGAGTCCGCCGTCGGCTGGATGCCGGACAGCACGCGAGGGGCAGGCACGTCCCTCATCGAACCACGCGTCCCACCGGCCCCGGGTCGGACCCGCTCAGCCGGCGGCGATCTGGTCGGCTGCGACCTCGTCGAGCGCCCGCAGGAACACGTCGTCCTCCTCGGGCGTGCCGACGGTGACCCGCAGGCCCTCCCCGGCGAAGGGACGGGTGATGACCGCCCGGGCCTCCAGCGCCGCGGCCACCTCGGCGGTGCGCTCGCCCAGCGGCAGCCACACGAAGTTGGCCTGGCTGTCGGCGACGGCCTGGCCGCGCTCGCGCAGGGCCGCGGTGAGCCGCGCGCGCTCGGCGGTCACCTCGGCCACCCGGGCCCGCACCTCGCCCTCGCTGGCCAGCGCCGCGACGGCGGCGGCCTGCGCGACCATCGACACGCTGAAGGGGACGTTGGTCTTGCGCACGGCCTCGGCCACGGCGGGGTCCTCGGCGAGCAGGTAGCCCACCCGCAGCCCGGCCAGCCCCCAGGCCTTGGAGAAGGTGCGCAGCACGGCGACGTTGGGCCGGCCGCGCATCAGCTCGGTGCCGTCGGTGACGTCGGGGTCGGTGACGAACTCGCGGTAGGCCTCGTCGAGCACCACGAGGGTGCTGGCCGGCACGCCGTCGAGGAAGCGCTCGAGCTGCGCGCGGCCGACCGCCGTCCCCGTCGGGTTGTTGGGGTTGCAGACCAGCACCACGCGCGTGGTGTCGTCGACCGCGGCCAGCAGGCCGTCGAGGTCGTGGGTGTCGGCCGGCCCGCCCTCGGTGCCGGGCACCAGCGGCACCTGGACGGCGCGCGCCCCGGCCACCTGGGCCAGCAGCGGGTACATCTCGAACGAGCGCCACGCGTAGGCCAGCGACGCACCCGGCTCGACGTAGGCCTGGGTGATCTGCTGCAGCAGCGTGACCGCACCGCACCCGACGGCCACCTGCGCCGGCTCGACGCCGTAGCGCTGGGCCAGGGCGCCGGTGAGCACACCGGCGGCGTTGTCCGGGTAGCGGTTGGTCTCCCCCGCCACCTGCGCGATCGCCGCGACGACGGCCGGCAGCGGCGGGAAGGCGACCTCGTTGCTGGCCAGCTTGACCGCGCGGGGCACGCCGATCTCGCGGGCCAGGTCGGCCGGGTTGCGGCCGGGCCGGTACGCCGGGAGGGCGCTCACCGCCGCGCGCGGGCTGACCATGGGGTGTCCTCCGTAGGCTCCGGGGCATGCGTGTTCTCGTCGCCGGTGGTGCCGGCTACATCGGCAGCGTAGTCACGGCGGCCCTGCTGGCCGGCGGCCACGAGGTCACCGTGCTCGACGACCTCTCCACCGGCCACGCCGACGCCGTCCCCGAGGGCGCGACCCTCGTGCGGGCCTCCCTGCACGACTCGGCCCCCGTGCTGGCCGACGTCCGGCCCGAGGCGGTGCTGCACTTCGCGGCCAAGAGCCTGGTCGGGGTCTCCCAGACCCAGCCGGAGGACTACTGGCACACCAACGTCGGTGGCTCGCTGGCGCTGCTGGAGGCCATGCGGGCCGCCGACTGCCGGCGCATCGTCTTCTCCTCCACCGCGGCCACCTACGGCGAGCCCGAGCAGGTGCCGATCACCGAGGACGCCCCCACCCGGCCGACCAACACCTACGGCGCCTCCAAGCTGGCCGTGGACCACATGCTGACCTCCTACGCGGTGGCCCACGGCTTCGCCGCGGTGAGCCTGCGCTACTTCAACGTGGCCGGCGCCGGGTTCGGCCGGGGCGAGCGGCACGCCACCGAGACCCACCTGATCCCGATCGCGCTGCAGGTGGCGGCGGGCACCCGCGACGCCATGACCGTCTTCGGCGAGGACTACCCCACCCCCGACGGCACCTGCATCCGCGACTACGTGCACGTGCTCGACCTGGCCGACGCCCACCTGCTGGCCCTGCCCGCACCGGCCCCCGGCGAGCACCGCGTCTACAACCTGGGCAACGGCACCGGGTTCAGCGTGCAGCAGGTGGTCGACGCCGTCCGCGAGGTCACCGGGCGCCCGGTGCCGGTCGTCGTCGGCGCGCGGCGGGCCGGCGACCCCGCCCAGCTGGTGGCGTCCTCCGACCGGATCCGCGCCGACCTCGGCTGGGACCCCCGGCACGCCGAGCTGACCACCATGGTCGCCGACGCCTGGTCGCTGCAGAAGGACCCTGCTGCCCCCCACCACTCGCAGGCTCGCGGCGGGCCCCTGCAGCAGGGCCGCTAGCTGGTCGCGACGGGGCCGACGTCCTCGGTCGCGACAGCGGGGGAGACCGCGATGCGGGCGATCCGGCGGCCGTCGAGCTCGGTGACGGTCAGCTCGCGGCCCTCGTGCTCGGCGGTGTCCCCCACCGCCGGGATGCGGCCCAGCTCGGCCAGCACCCACCCGGCGACCGTCTCGTAGGGGCCCTCGGGCAGGTGCAGGCCGGTGGCCTCGGCGAAGTCGTCGAGGTTCAGCAGCCCGTCGACGTCGTGCGGCCCCTCGGCCGGCTCGTCGGTCTCGGGGGCGGCGTCCTCGTCGTACTCGTCGTAGATCTCGCCGATGACCTCCTCGATGAGGTCCTCCAGCGTCACGATGCCGTCGGTGCCGCCGTACTCGTCGACCACGATGGCCAGGTGCTGGCTCTCGCGGCGCATCTCCGACAGCGCGGTGAGGACCCCCGCCGTCCCGGGCAGCTGCTTGACCTCGCGCGCCAGGTCGCCGACCGTCGCGGCCCGCCCGGCGGGGTGACCGGGCAGGAACAGGTCGCGCACGTGCACGAACCCCACGACGTCGTCCTGGGTGCGGCCGACCACCGGGTAGCGGCTGCGGCTGGACTCGGCGACCAGCTTGGCCGCGCGGCTGGCGGTCATCGACGCCTCGAGGAAGTCGACCTCGGTGCGCGGGGTCATCACCTCGCGCACCTCGCGGTCCCCGGCGCGGAACACCTCGTCGATGAGCCGGCGCTCGTCGGTGGACAGCGACTCGTGCGCGGCCACGAGGTCGCGCAGCTCCTCCTGGCTGATCGACTCGCCGCTCTGCTTGGGGTCCCCGCCCAGCAGCCGCACCAGCAGGTCGGTCGAGCGCGACAGCAGCCAGATGACCGGTCGGAACGCGGTGGCGATGCGGTTGAGCGGGCCGGCGACGACCAGCGAGAAGCCCTCGGCGCGCTGCAGCGCCAGCCGCTTGGGGGTCAGCTCGCCGACCACCAGCGACAGGTAGCTGATGGCGATGGTGACCAGCACGAAGCTCAGCGGGTCGGCGAACCCCTCGGGCAGGCCGAGCCCGACCAGCCACTCGCCCAGCGGCTGGGACAGCGTGCTGGCACCGAAGGCTGCGGAGAAGAAGCCGGCCAGCGTGACCCCGACCTGCACGGCGGCCAGGAACCTGTTGGGGTCGCCCAGCAGCTTGGTCAGGGCGGCGCCCCGCTTGCCGCGCTCGCCCAGGGCCCGCACCTGCGACTCGCGCAGCGAGACCAGCGCGATCTCGGCGCCGGCGAACGCGCCACCGATCAGGACGAACGCGACGACCATGACGATGTTGAGCCAGACGTCGCTCACCGGCGGCGTGCTCCTTCTGCGGGGTTCGGGGGTTCGGGGACGGCCCCGAGGATCCCGGCTGCGGGGGCGCCGGTCCACTCGGCAACGGTCCAGCGGACGCACACGTTCCACCACGGGGGGTGGCGGCACCGTTACCGTGGTCGCCCATGACCGCCCCCAGGAGCCATCACCGGGTGCCGCGCGCCCTGCTCGCCGGGCGCCGGTGGGTGCCTGCCCTCGCCGTCGTGGCGGTGCTCGCCGTGATCGGGGCGGTGCTGTGGGTGCTGCCCGGCGGCACCGACCCGGTGCCTGCCGCCGCCACCGCGACGGGTGCCACCTCGACCGCCACCACCAGCGCGGTGCCGAGCACCCCGGCGCCGACCACCACCGAGGCGCCGCCGTCCAGCACCGAGCCGACTGCCGAGCCGACCTCCGAGCCCACGACGAGCGACCCGACGACCCCGGCCGCCGCGGCCCCGGTGACCACCACCGCGCCGAGCCCGGCGCCCGCCCCCGCCCCGGCCCCGGCCCCCGCGGCCGACGCCGGCGACCCGGGCCTGGAGGGCGCCGTGCTCGACCTGGTCAACCAGGAGCGCGCCGCGGCCGGGTGCGGCCCGGTCGTCGCCGACGCCGGGCTGGCCGGGGTGGCGCTGGCGCACAGCGCCGACATGCGCGACCGGGGATACTTCAGCCACACCACGCCCGACGGGCGCAGCCCCTGGGACCGCGCCGCCGCCGCGGGGGTGTCCGGGGCCAGCGCCGAGAACATCGCCCAGGGCTACGGCGACGCGGCCTCGGTGATGGCCGGCTGGATGGGCAGCCAGGGCCACCGCGACAACATCCTCGACTGCGGCAACACCCGCCTGGGCGTCGGTGTCGCGCAGGGCTCCGGCGGCCCCTGGTGGACCCAGCTCTTCGGCCGCTGACCCGTCCTGACCTCGTGATCACCCCAGGTCAGGTGCTGCCTCGACGCCGCGGAGGGCACACCTGACCCGGGGTGATCATGCGGCGAGCGCTGCCAGGACCCGGGCGACCAGCTCGTCGGGGTGGTGCAGGTCCCGGGCGGTCGCGAACACCACCCGCCAGCCGGCCGCCTGCAGGGCGTCGAGCCGGGCCCGGTCCCGGGCGAACCGACCAGGCTCGGCGTGCCACAGACCGTCGTACTCCAGGACGACCTTGCGGTCGGGCCAGGCGAAGTCGACCCGGGCCACGAACCTGCCGCCGTCCATGACCCGGTACTGCGCCACCGGCGCCGCGACGCCACCCCGCTGCAGGTGCAGACGGGTGCGCGTCTCCTGGGGCGACTCGGCCAGGCCGTCGGCGAGCCCGACCGCTTCGCGTGCGACCGCGCTGCCCCGGCAGCGCGGGAGGGAGAGCACAGCCGCCCGCAGCTCGTCGAGGGGGACCAGACGCCCCTGCACCAACCGGTCCAGCAGCACGACGCGGTCGACGAGGCTGCCCGACCGGCGGGCCAGGTCCACCGATGTGCGCAGCCGATCGGTGACCGGCACACCCGTGAGGGTCACCCGGTCGCCGCCGAGCTCGGCCGTGCGCACCCGCACGCCGGACGACGGGCACCACCTCGACCCCGGCGGGAGCACGACGTCCACCGGGTCGTCCGGTGCGACGAGGTCGGGGACCCCCCACAGCGCGGCCGCGGTCAGGTCGGCCACCGCCGCGCCCGCCGGCATGACGAGGGCGACCGCGGCCACCCGGACCCGGTGGGTCACCGGCACCGCCGCGTCGACGTAGACGTCCTGCCGGAGCCGGCGCCACGCGGTGCTGCGCAGCTGCCCAGGCGTCAGCAACCCGCGGGCCACGACGTCGCTGCCCCGGAACACCCGCCCGGCCAGCGCCGGCGGGACGGCAGGGGCGACGGGCACGGGCCGCAGCCTGCCCCTCGACGGCGAGTGGCCCGGAGTTGTCCACAGGCAGGTGATCAGCCCGGGTCAGCTGCTGTCTCCGCCGCCCGGAGGCAGCACCCGACCTGCGGTGATCATGCACCGGACGGACGACGGCCCCCCTGCCGCGGAGCGGGAGGGGGGCCGTCGGTCGAGCGGGTGGATCAGGCAGCCATGGCCTTCTGCAGGTTGGCGTCGATCGCGGCGAGGAAGTCCTGGGTGGTGAGCCAGGGGGCGTCCTTGCCGATGAGCAGGGCGAGGTCCTTGGTCATCTGGCCGCCCTCGACGGTCTCGATGCACACGCGCTCGAGGGTCTCGGCGAACTCGGTGACCTCGGGGGTCTCGTCGAGCTTGCCCCGGTGGGCCAGGCCCCGGGTCCAGGCGAAGATCGACGCGATCGGGTTGGTCGAGGTCTCCTTGCCGGCCTGGTGCTGGCGGTAGTGCCGGGTGACCGTGCCGTGCGCGGCCTCGGCCTCGACGGTCTTGCCGTCCGGGGTGGCCAGCACCGAGGTCATGAGGCCCAGCGAGCCGAAGCCCTGCGCCACGGTGTCGGACTGGACGTCGCCGTCGTAGTTCTTGCACGCCCAGACGTAGCCGCCCTCCCACTTGAGGTTGGCCGCGACCATGTCGTCGATGAGGCGGTGCTCGTAGGTGATGCCGGCCGCGTCGAACTTCTCCTTGAACTCCGCGTCGAACACCTCCTGGAAGATGTCCTTGAACCGGCCGTCGTAGGCCTTGAGGATCGTGTTCTTCGTCGACAGGTAGACGGGGTAGGTGCGGGCCAGGCCGTAGTTCAGCGAGGCCCGGGCGAAGTCCCGGATCGAGTCGTCGAGGTTGTACATCGACAGCGAGACGCCGGCGCCGGGGGCCTGGAAGACCTCGCGCTCGATCGGCTCGGAGCCGTCCTCGGGGGTGAAGACGACCTTCAGGGTGCCGGCCGAGGGGAACTTGAAGTCCGTGGCGCGGTACTGGTCGCCGTAGGCGTGGCGGCCGACGATGATCGGCTTGGTCCAGCCCGGCACCAGGCGCGGCACGTTCTGCATGATGATCGGCTCGCGGAAGATGACGCCGCCGAG
>Ga0325401_1005807_pt1 | contig 11881 bp, 8 predicted proteins | sample PopdelMetagenome_FD_205666 | JGI IMG/M metagenome (GOLD analysis project Ga0325401, IMG submission 205666) | Populus deltoides microbial communities from Bellville, Georgia, United States - Xylem-PdKOR-R2 | ecosystem: Host-associated > Plants > Phyllosphere > Stem > Wood/Secondary xylem | place...
TTAAGTATTGGTTCTAGTATTTGAACCCATGAAAAAAAAAACAAATATCCTTATAAAACATTAAATTAAATTCTATGGAAAAATCTAATAAAATAATTTTATATAAATTATTATTCCAAAAAATAATGTCCTAGCAAAAAAAAAAAAAAAATTGTCATCCACACCAGAATTAATATACTCGTCATAGATTCTATCTTGGATATTAAATCGACCCAGATCAAGAAACATTGGTCCACGTGTCCACTGATATATCCATGTATCTTGACTCTATTCAATAATACCAGACCCTGCCTTAGTAGCTATCCACTATTATATCCATTATCCATGTATTTTGTCATTGTTCACCCATATCTCAACCCTCAATTTTTAGAACAAAAGTCCCCGGCTGTTTTGATTTTAAATTATTTTTTTTTTATGTTTTTTCAAATTATTTTGATATATTAATATAAAAATAATTTTTTAAAAATAAAAAAATAATCATTATCATACTATTAAATACTATCTTAATCCTATTTATTTATATGGTATGTCATATTTCAAACTATAATTAGAATGAAAAAATAATAAAAAATAATATTTTATTATTATTATTTCAACCATGATTTAAAACAAATTATACTATATAATAAACCAATCTTATTCAAAATCTTGCAAACATAAATACTAGAAATGCTAAAAAAAAAAACTTTTTTTTTCAGTCTAGCATCATAATTATTAAATCTAACTCGGTTTGGTTAACTAATTCAAGTAAGGTTGACTTAAAAAAATTAATTTATTAAAATAAATTTGAGTTAAATCTGACCAAATCAATACTTAAATTTTTTTTTGGTGAAGGAAATAAAATATGTTATTTTTTTCAAAAAAAAAATTATTTAAGTTAACCCCCTCTAAGTTAACCTAACAACTCAGTACATGGGCCGTGACTGTTTCTGCCTCTCTCACCTTGCCACAAGCCCACATGGGTGTGATGGGCCAGGCACTCTCTTAAGGAACTGAGCTTAATAAAGCCCAAAACATCTACTTTGTAAATCCCTGTGAGCATTATTGGAGTACACAAAAAGAATTTTTTTTAAAAAATATTAGTAGTGCATACACAAAAAAACTATCTCATGGATTTCTTATTAAATATTAATTTTATTTATAATAACAGGGGTTAGTAAATTCCACTTATTTTTTTTCAAAACAAAGTTTTTATTTTTTTAAATGATATAATTTTAAATTAATTATAATTAACTTAAATTGATATATTCATGTGATTAGAATAATTAAAGGTTAAATTTTAATACCATATAACAATGTCATAATCAAACTAAATGATTATTTTTTATTCAAATAAAAAATAGATTAAAAAATTTACTATAATTTTATTTGCTATAAATTTCATCCATCTCAATTAAAAAAGTTTTTTAAAAGTATATTTGGAAGTATAATACATATTATTTTTTAATTTTTTTTAAAAATATATTAAAATAATATATATTTTTAAAAATATATTTTTGATATTAATATATTAAAATGATTAAAAAATAAATTTTAAATAAAAATAAATTTAACCACAATTCCAAGTGATCACTAAATATATAAAAGACAACCCATAATATATATAGATTTTTATTTTTTTAGATAGTTTTCCAATACTGTAAAATAAATAAATAAAAAAAAAGAAAAAAAAGAAGAAGAAGAAACAGCTAGTACAGGAGCACCATAAAAAGGGTTTTTTCTCATAGCCTCAGCTTCCTCTTTCTCTCTTGCAGACAGAGAGGGAAAAACCAAAACCCCTCTCCTTCTTTTTATCCCAAATTATTAAAAAATAATCTTAAATTTTAAAACCCTGCAATTGAAGTTTGAGTTATGCAGGCAGATCAGACGGTGATAAGCTTGAGACCAGGAGGAGGAGGTGGCAGTAGTGCTACCCGTGGCACCAGATTCTTCACCCCTCGCCTTGACTCTGCTTCTCTTTCTGATGCTTCTCAATCCTTTTCCTCTTTCCAGGTACCCGAAAAGATTCAATCTTTAATTCAATTTTCATGTTCCTAGATCTGGGTTTTTTAGAAGATTCAATCTTTTCATTGTTTTTGTCAGTTATTTGTGGTTTGTATTGTGTAATTGCGTTAAAAGCTTATTTTTTTACAAGTTTTTACTGCCAATATTGTTAATTTGTTTAAAAGAAGCAATCTTCGGAATGGTGTGAAAATTGTAAGTGAGAATATGATTAGAATTGTCCTAATTCTTGGCGGGGCACTTAAGTTTTTGTGCTACCTTCTGTAAATATGGACAAAAAGTAATGATTGTATGCGGGATTTAGGTGGGTTTTCATGGAGTTTAGTGATGCCCATAAAGAACCTACATTACATGAAAACACCCCTTTAGAGAAAATTAGAGATGCAGCAGCATGTCGTATGATATGTGTTTTGATTCTTCTGATTGATCGCTATTGTGGAATAGACTGGTGACTTGCGGTTTGAAGACCATGAGCGCATTCGCTACACGCGAAACCAGCTGCTGCAGTTTAAAGAGGTAAGTGTTACAATCAGCTCTCCTATTTTTTTTTCTGTCATGTTAATTATTGAGTGCTAGTTGGAAGAATTATTTTGTAGTTTAAGGCTAAACTGTGGGTAGTTTTTTTTTTCCCTTTTGTTTTAATTTGCTGAGGTATATAATATGGACTAACTGCTTTAATGCTTCCTATTTAATAAAAGCAATCTGGTTACATCTTAACATCACGTGGTTGCTCTTTTTTTCTAGATTGAAAACGTTCCAGAGGATATTCTGAAGATCAGACAAGAAATTGAGTCCGAGTTTGTTGGTGACGATCAAATTTGGAGCCGTGCAGATGGCAGCGTAAGTTTTCAGAATATATCTTTTCTTCATGCTGTCTTTATACTGTTATTTTACATGTCAAAATTAGGTGTTGCTGTCAAGATGTGATTTTTGTAATTTTCTATCTTTTTCCGTTTTCTTTTTTGCTTTCATTTCGGTGCCTGTGCCTGTGTGTAGACTGGACAAAATTTCTTATGACAAGTCTTTTCTTATGTTTATTTTTATAGCTACCAACAATTACAAGTTTAATCTATTTTTTTCTGCTTTGTGTAGCCTCAATCTCAAAGTCGTTATTCTGAGCCAGACAAGCGTGATTGGCGTGATAGGTCAGGAGCTTTTGGAGAGGAAAAATCTTTGGAAGCAATTCGAGGAAATAAGGAGTTCTCCAATCGGCAAGACCAGCTAAACTCCCAGTTCGCGAGGGCTCAAATCACTGCTAATAAAGGGGTAACATTTCTAGTTCACTCAGAAATTCATAGTTATTAATAATGCAAAATGTATTAATACTGTCTGTGTTTTAGTATAAATTTTTTGTTGATATTGATACAACATGGAGGTTCTCTCTCTCATAGATAGCCGTGACAGGAGAATGAGATTTTGGTTGTTACGAAAGAAAGAATAATTGATGCCCTTTGGAAATGATTTTGGTTGCCATTTTTAATGCATGTGTAGCCTGATTTCAATATCTTTTTGAAAAAAGGGTATTAACATCTTGTTCAAACCAGGTAGGGCCTGCTCCTGCTCTGATCAAGGCTGAAGTGCCATGGTCAGCTCGAAGAGGGACTCTCTCTGAGGAGGAACGTGTCTTGAAGACAGTGAAAGGGTAATTAGTCATTTAGTTGATCTGCTAACTCTAACATTCCTAAAAGAAAAGGACCCAGATTTTTAGAGGCTTTGACCTTGGAAACAATTTTTGAATGTGTTCAGTGGAGAAGTTTCTTTTAGTGCTTTATGTTGTGACTAGTGCTCTATTTTCTGTGCAGTATATTAAACAAATTGACACCAGAGAAGTTTGATGTTCTCAAGGGGCAACTGATTGATTCTGGAATCACAACACCTGATATTTTAAAGGTTCCCATTATACATATCTTCAGTCATTCAGATTTTCAGTGATTTTTAATTTTATAGTCAATAATATAACTGGAGCTGTTTGTATTTCAGGGTGTTATCTCACTAATATTTGACAAGGCAGTCCTGGAGCCAACATTCTGTCCCATGTATGCTCTTTTATGCTCTGACCTTAACGAGAAGCTCCTTCCATTCCCATCTGATGAGCCTGGTGGGAAAGAAATCACTTTTAAGCGGATTCTTTTGAACAATTGCCAGGAGGCATTTGAAGGTGATGACAATCTGAGGGCAGATATTAGCAAGCTGACTGCTCCTGAACAAGAAATGGAACGCAGGGATAAGGAACGATTGGTTAGGCTGCGAACTCTTGGGAACATGCGCCTTATTGGGGAACTTTTGAAGCAGAAGATGGTGCCTGAAAAGATTGTCCATCATATTGTTCAGGTCATTCTTGGAATCAAAATTTTTCCTCACTCTTTTTTTGCCATGATTAGATTGCCAAGTGACTAAGTGTGTGTATCTTGTGCAATGCAGGAACTATTGGGGGATGACAATAAGACATGCCCAGCTGAAGAGAATGTCGAGGCAATATGCCAATTTTTTAACACCATAGGCAAGCAACTAGATAAAAATCCAAAAGCTCGGCAAGTTAATGATGTATATTTCAGCAGGCTGAAGGAGCTGACAACAAATCCACAACTTGCACCACGGTTTAGGTTCATGGTTCGTGATGTTCTTGAACTCCGGGCCAGCAGCTGGGTTCCTAGGCGTGAAGAGGTTAATTTTCCATGTGCTCCCTACTTTTCTTCTTTGCCCTTTTGTTTTGGGGTGGGGGCACAGGGGGTTGTGATTTTTCAGCATATCTACTCATGTAGAGGATGGTAATATTTTGAGTAGGGTAAACTACGAAGACTTAATTTTAGGCTTGTTCTATCTCTGTTAAGATACTTCACCATTTAGTGGGTGATTGAAAATATTTTAAAACTCAGGGGATATTGCAAAAGTTAAAACATCATTTTAAGACCCTCAATTATTTATATTGTAAAACCTAGCTCAGAATATGAAGGTAATGCTGATAGTTTAATGGAGAAAGGCAATGGTATAAAATCAAAGGGAGGGTATTTTATAAAGTTGTAGTTTAGGTTGAAAATTAACAGAACCCCTGGATGTTTTGTAGTCTCCCATTTTGAAATTGTTCTCATTCTTCCATGAATACGAGATCTGCTGAAATTCTGTAAACTGTTAAAACTGAAACATTAAATGACGTGTTAAATTCTAACATGCTTGAAAAACTGAAGGCTTTTGTGCCGATCCTTGTTGTTATAGGTTAAAGCAAAGACCATCTCTGAAATCCATTCAGAAGCAGAGAAGAATCTTGGATTGCGTCCAGGTGCAACTGCAGTCATGAGAAATGGTCGTAATGCTACTGCATTTGGGGGTGTGGGTCCTGGTGGTTTCCCCATTGGCAGGCCTGGTGCAGGGGGTATGATGCCTGGAATGCCTGGGATGATGAAAATGCCTGGAATGCCCGGGCTTGATTCTGACAACTGGGAAGTTCCTCGAACTCGAACAATGCCAAGGGGAAATAATTTTGGCTCAACCCAGTCCACTGGGCGTATCCCCACTTCCTTGATCAACAAATCACCATCGATTAATGCAAGACTTTTACCTCAGGGAAGTGGTGGTGTCATAGATGGGAATACAAGCTCCTTATTGCAGGGTGGTGGCACTCCTTCCCGACCTGGTTTTGATACAAGAACTGAACTTGTAGGTCAAACTCCTCAGCCTGTTGCTCCAACTGTGCCAACAATTCCTTCTCCTCTGAAGCCACTAGCTCCTACTACAAGGTCAAATCATGACGATCTTCGCAGAAAAACCATTTCTCTGCTGGAAGAATATTTCAGTGTTCGAATTCTAGATGAAGCACTGCAATGTGTGGAGGAGTTGAAAGATCCAACTTTTCACCCTGAGGTTGCTAAAGAAGCTATTGCCCTTGCACTGGAGAAGAGCCCACCATGTGTGGGACCTGTCATAAAGCTTCTTGAATTCTTGCTCACTAAAAATGTCATAACAGCTAGAGATATTGGAACTGGTTGCCTTCTTTATGGATCCTTGTTGGATGATATTGGCATTGATTTACCCAAAGCACCAAATAACTTTGGCGAGATTCTTGGGAACTTGGTCGTGGTCCAGGGTCTGGACTTTGAGGTCATGAAGGAACTTCTGGAGAAGGTGGAAGATAACAGGTTCAGGAAAGCCATCTTTGACTGTGCCATGAAGAGCATCAATTCAAACCCTTCAGGGCAAGAAGTGTTGGCAACACAGGGTTCTAATATTCAGGCGTGTGAGAGTTTGTTCTCTTAATTAGGGCAAGGTGCTCGTTAGCTTTAAATGGGAAGCTGTGCAGCTTTGTGGAACCTACGAAACCAAACCATTCTGCCCGTTTGCTTTCCAAAATTCACTGAAACTTTCCCGATATTAAAGATTACCGCATATCAGAAGCAGACCAGGAAGAACAACAGATAATTTAATTGAGTTGTACATTTTCCATGGTTTTCTCATGATATTTGCTTGTTATGTTAGAAGCATAAAACGTTTGTATTTCTCGAGTGCCCAATAAGTCTCCCCCGGGACATTCGAGATCAAAAAAAGACTTTCACATTTTCCAGTTTCTTACATTAGATTTCAAGTCATGTACCACAGTTGAAAATTTTGATACTTGCCCATTTAAGGGGCCCAATTTTCTTCATAAATGATGTTTTTTTTCCTGTCTTGTAGCTTAAATGAATGTTCACCTTATCCTTTGAGAATCTTTTGGTCCACAATTTTTTGCCACACAAGTTGCCTGTCTGGCTTTTCTCCTTGCAAAATCTATCAGTTAGATTGAAAGGAGCAGTGAACAGGTTATAGGAGACTGGTGAAGCAAAACCTTGGAACCGCGGTAGATTGTTTTGTCAATTAGAAATGGCAGGCTTGGCCTACAATTGCGTCTTGCCGTCCCCTGAAATGCGACAATGGAATGAGATTATCAAGAAACACGTGCTCAATGGTGATGCAGTTCAAGCTATGGTAACGTATGTCAATGTGCAAGAAATTGGTTTTCATGCTGATAACTTCACTTTCCCTATTTTACTCAAAGCAGCCGGGAGTTGGTCTCGTCCTTGTATTGGGCTAGCCCTCCATGGCCAGACAATAAAAGCAGGTTTCTCCAGCCATGTTTTTGTCCAAACTGCTCTGCTGAACATGTACAGGTCTCATCGTTGCGTTGCTGATGCTTGTAAAGTGTTTGAGAAGATGCCTGTCAAAGATGTGGTTGCTTGGAATTCCATTTTAGATGCCTATGCTTCTACTGATCAGATGGATGATGCACTCAAAGTGTTCAATTCCATGCCTTTAAAGGACCTCTCATCTTTCAATATCATGATTTCTGGGTACTCAAGCATCGGAAAGACACTGTCTGCGAGAAGTATCTTTGATAACATGGCAGAGAAAGATATTGTCTCTTGGAACTCAATGATATCAGCATATGTCCAAGGTGAAGATATGGAAAGAGCTTGTGATTTGTTTAGGGAAATGCCAGCGAAGAACATCATCACATGGAATACAATGGTAAAAGGGTTTCTACAAAATCAACTTTATGGTGAGGTTCTTGATTTGTTTGATGAAATGAAGACTACAAATTGCTTGCCTGATTATCTTACAGTAACTGGTGTTTTATCCGCATGTGCCCATTCGGGATCGCTGAAAAAAGGAACCGAAGTACACATATATGCCATTGATAACGGACTTGCATCAAGTCCCCATGTAACAACAGCTTTGATCGATATGTATGCCAAATGTGGAAGCATACAGCAAGGTTTACAGGTTTTCTACAAGTCGCAAGTTAAGGATATTTACTGTTGGAATGCATTGATTTCCGGGCTTGCACTTCACGGCCATGGCTATGCTGCTCTCAATATATTCAACAAGATGAGAAAGAACCATACAAGGCCTGACGATATTACCTTCATAGGCTTGCTTAGTGCTTGTAGCCATTCAGGTTTAGTGCAAGAAGGTAGCCAATTGTTTTATAGCATGCAAAGGGAATTTGGAATATCTCCCAAAATAGAGCATTACGGATGCATGGTTGATCTTCTTAGTAGAGCAAGGCATCTTGATTGCGCGTTACAACTAATCAAAACCATGCCATTCAAGCCAGGAGAAGCCATCTTGGGTGCTTTGCTTAGTGCCTGTATAGTTCATCAGGATCTTGAGGTTGGTGAGAGAGTTGTAAAGCTTGTCTCTTCTAGGGGTAACTACCTTAGCGATGGAGAGCTCATGATGTTCTCTAACTTGTATGCATCATGTGGTCAATGGGAAGAAGCGAACAAATGGAGAGAGATGATGAATGACACAGGCATTGTTAAAACTGCTGGATTCAGTGTGGTTGAAGTTGATGGAAAGTTTCACAAGTTCCTGGCTGGGTAAAAATCGGCTAAAATGTGAGTGGTGGTACCAATTCTGAGAGACAGTTTCTTTACTACGTGCCCCTTTAGCAACACAGTACACAGCGGTGCAAACTGCATTTCACCAACAAAAACATAAAAAATAATGTTTTTGTTGCGGTGCGCTGCGTTGATAAACTGTGCCTAATTGATCTTGGCCTTGTGTCAAGGAAAAACTTGCCTTCTGCTAGTTGGAGGTGTGCCTGCCACTGGCCCAAATAGTTAGGTGCAGTCCTATCATTGATACTCAGCGATCTCATGACTATGTTATTTTGTCCCAATTTTTCTAATAACACTGACAATTTTCTTATTATGATCTGGTCTTAGCTTATTCTTTCCCCATCAGCTACAAGAAATCTAAGCCTAACCCATAACCTGGTCCAAGACTCAGAGCCATGACTTGCACGAATTCTTTAAAAAAAGTTTTGAAATGATGTGATTCTGCAATTCCTTAAAAAAATCAAACCGTATCTCACCTAAGTTTTGATTAGATCATGAATTAACATGTTAGGTTAACTCTACCCAACTTGAAAAAAAACTCAGCTCGGTGAAGTTCTAAATCAACGAATCATCATGTTAACCTACTAGGCAAGACCAGGTTTTATAACACTGGTTTTTCCTCGGCGAGGAACAGGAAATGCAAAAGCAGAACTCCTATGACCTATCACTATGCAGAAGATGATGTCATGTTCCACATCTTTGTCAAATACAAAATGAGACTAATAAAACCATGGAGCAAGCACCTAAATCAAAGTTCCATTATCAAAAGGCACAAAGTGGGTGCTCACCCTACTACAAAAGCAATACAATGAGGAGAGAGTACTGAAAACTATAGCACAGAAACAAACAGGTAGCTAACAAGCTATCTAATTTCCCACTTCAAAGTTTCCATTGGTTTATACAAGTCCACATCTGGGATTACTTTTAACTTTCTGCAACAATTTAGCATTTGCAAGATCAAAATTTGGACTTTTCTAGAGCTGAGTTGGATTTTTCCCAACGTATGTGCAAAATTTTCAGCTCAAAATACCAAAGAGTCTACCGCTGCCACAGATTTTACATGTTGCTCTTTAGGGGGAGCTTCTCCTGCCATTGGGCTCGTAGGCCTGGCACCCATCGGAAAACTCAACTACTGAACGGATGGAGAATCTAAATGTGGCGTTTGGTCTGAAAACAGTGTGCTTACAAACTATGCTCTCCATATAAATAGCTTACGGACTTTTGTTGAGATCAAAATTAATTTTTGCAATGCCCCTTTCAAATTTTCTTCTCAAACGCCCTCATGAGAAGAATCATGAGGCAATCCGAATTTGAACCTCTTCATAGTTCCTGCATCCTTGTTCTTAAAGATGACGTGCCTCAAGATGTGATCAAATCTGACAGCTTTTACTTCTTAGCTTTGCCCCCTTTTTTTCCATTTTTACCAAACTTTCTTTGAACCTCTGTTCTTCGTATAAGAAATTTTGTCTGCCTTCTTCTGCCTCTTCTTCCGAACTTGTTCAAGATCCTTAATTTCTGAACGCACATTAGCATTAGGCAGAGAGCCCTGGCTTTTGCTCCCTCTGAAGTTTCTATTATTCCCGCGTAATCGGCAGTCTCCTGCAACAAAATAAAGAAATAAGCATCCATTGCTATGTTTTTCTTCTCGATGTTTATACAGCAAATCACAAGAAGCTTTTCTTCTTATGCAGTGAACTAATATCTACCGCCGAGGAACTGGAAAAGGCAGTAGTCCAAAAAAGCAAATGCATTGATATTCTCCAGGGAAACATGTAAAGAAACCCTTCAACATGTTTTAAACTTGTACATGAATATTAATTTCCATAAAACAAAACAAGACAATCCAAAATATGACGTGTAGGATCAGAAAAGAAAGTGATTTTGATCACCGAAATATATATTTTATATTGGAGAAGGACAGACCTTTTTTCTCAAACAAGTTTTTTCGATAGCTAGGATATCTCAAATAAGTTTCACACAAGTACTTCCCAAGCCAAGTCCTGCTAACTAGTTTTGGAGAAACTTCTTTCAAGTGACAACAAATTTCAAAGAGAAAATATCAAGGTGTGGATATTGATGGAGAAGCAAAAAAGCCAAACAAACAAACATGTTTGTAAGGTTACAACAAACCTAGTAAATATCGACAATCAATACTGAAAGCAAACCTTAAGTATGAACAAGAAAATCTACACAGAGGATATTTTTTTTCGCATCTCGACTAATTTTACGGATTTTGAAGTTAACGACTAGAAAGGGATATTCTTGATACCAAGCATTATTGTGTTTAATAAATCAAGAACCTTAAATCGCATCAATCTTAGGGACATTATTTTTCACACGCACGAGTTGATTGCAGTTAAACAACTCAAGTCTAAATCAAACAATTTATTTTATAAGATTGAAAAATCTTAAAAACAATTACATAGACAACTTAGTAATTAATTTATATTTTGTTACTGTTACCTCAATTAAAATTACATATAACATAATTAAAGTATAATATTCTCTATATAAGATAATTTAATAATTTCAAGTCTAATAATAACTTACATAACAGTCGTGTGAGCGTTTCCATAAACATAAGTGATTTTTCCATATAAAATTCTCATGCAGGTCAATTCAGTATGCATGTTTTATAACAAACACTTCCATATTAGTTCTAGGTATTAAATTATATCTCAGCTTATAAGAATAATTGATTCCTTTCATGAAGAAAAAACCACAATGATTACGGCTCTAATGACCGTGTAGTATTTAAAAGAGCATCAAAAACATTTTAGGAATAATACTTTGACATAGTATAAATATTTTTGTCTCATTAATTTTTTTTTTAATTTTAGATCCATTAAATTTATATTATATAAATATTAAAAATAAATTAAATATTTATTAATAAGATTATTATATTTATATAAATATAATAATAACCACGAGAAAGAGCATACTAAACTGACATTCACCTCGGCATCTTGAATCACAGCCTTAATCCTGGTAACAGTATCATTGAGCTTCCGTAATTGATCCTTGAGCCCCACACCATGGTGCGACCTCCTGAGCAGTTAGGGAACATAGCCTGTTTATCATTTCCTCCGTAATATCGAAGAGCACAACTTCAACCATGATTTTTTCGTAAATGGTTTGAAATGATGAACAGTTTGTATGCTAATAGGGTTTTGTATACTGCAGAAAATAATGCGTATACTGTTGAAGCTACAGAAGAAATCCTTCAAGGGGGCTATTATTAATTGCAGTCGGCAGGAGCTAATTAAGGATAAGGGGCCAGTGGGAGAGGTGTAGGACACAGTCTAGCCAGCCATTTATGACGACTTGATCAGCACTGATTGCGATAAAAGAGACAGGAATCATTAACATGGGAAGAGTTCAAGGTCACAGACCTCAAATGCCTGGGTTCGAAGTAACATGGCGCTGTTTCTGAGCGTTTTGAAAAGTCTGGCATAGAAACAAACAGGTAGCTAGCCTATTTATTTTTTCAAAACATTTTTGTTTTT
>Ga0325401_1005808_pt1 | contig 11880 bp, 5 predicted proteins | sample PopdelMetagenome_FD_205666 | JGI IMG/M metagenome (GOLD analysis project Ga0325401, IMG submission 205666) | Populus deltoides microbial communities from Bellville, Georgia, United States - Xylem-PdKOR-R2 | ecosystem: Host-associated > Plants > Phyllosphere > Stem > Wood/Secondary xylem | place...
TATATATGTACAATATATTCATTCCATATTCATGTTTATGTTATGGTATTTGTTTTTTATTAAAGTTTATGTAAGAGATATTTATTATTCATTAATACTATAAGAGTGAAATAACTATTCACCCCTCTCCTTCAAGTAAAAGATAAAGTTCATGAGGTATAAATACTCAATGAATCACTTAGGTAAGAGGTTCGCAATTTCTATTTTCAACACACATATACTATTTCTTTACATAACATTCATTTCAAACCAAAACAAGAAAAAATAAAATTGTTCTTAAAAACATCTTTCATTTTCAATTACTAATTTATTTTTATATTATTCCATTTTAAAAAAAATGAAATGTCTTAATCTAAACTAAATGTCTTAATCTAAACTAACATATAATTATACGTATAACTCCTTCCTCTCTTTATGTTTTTATGATTCGAAAAATACATGAAAAAGTGATTTTATTATCAATATTCGACAATTAATGGTTGTGAGGGAGCTGAGACCTTTTTACAGTGTCGTTGATGATGTTAATTCTTTTAAAGAGGTTGTGAGCAAGGGATAAATTTAGAATGGTTGGTTAAGATCTTGTAAAATAGATTCTAGTCGACCATGTCAGTATCATTAAATATAAAAGGGTGTAATTATAATTAAAAGTAATGTATAAAGTTATATTATGAGAAAAAAAAACATATTAGAATAACCTTTAAATATAAAATAAGAAGTTGTTTACACAAAAAATAAATATCCTCGTATCAATTGTTAAAAAAAAAAACAATGATTGTTCATAATAAAACAAGGAAATGAAGTTGAAATCAATCGACTATAGTTGAATTAACTACATTAGAAAAGTCTTGATAGATCAAAATAAGTAATCGACTAGATGACTAGGAGTTTAGATCGGCCAAGAAAAAGTGATGGACCATAAGAGTTAGAACATATGTAAAGAAGCACAAAGCTTAATTTATATTCAGGGTGAGATTTCTCAATAAAATAATGATAAGAAGTCACAAGATTAACTTAAAATTTGCAACAAACTTGGTTTTTTTAAATTTAGATGGTTTTTTCAAAATTAGAAACCAAAGAGCTTGTTTTTGGCTTTTGAATCTTGAGAGAAACATAATCAATATAATTAGTGGTTTTGTAAAATGAGTATCTTAGTCAAGGCTGACTGAGTTGACCAATTTCAAGGCTTTGCTAGAGAAACTCTGATGTAACGTCATCGGAGACCACCTGAATATTGTAGAGGAGAAACATATCTTTCGATTGGATCTATTATTGCTCAAATTGGGAGCATGTAGCTTAGCTTTACATTCATTTGTTTAAAGGTGCCAACTCGATTAGCCGATAATCTGAAGATATAATGATGGTTGATCGGGGAAAAGATGGGATGTAAACATTTGATGGGGAGTAGCTGATATTTGTAGAGGGGGTGTTTTTAAGTTGAATGGTGATGGTTACAGCTCTAGTGGAGGTTGGAGACGTGACATTCATTCGTTTGAAAGTACCTATTTAATTAGCCAAAACTGCCAATGAAGATGCTAAATAATGGTCGAATGATGCATCGTTTAGGTTAAACCTTATAAATTAGGTTTTTTAATTTGGAATTTGACAGATTTTACTTTAGTCCATAATCTTCCAATTGCTTTTAATTGCACACGTAATTGCCTCCAAAACTTTTAATTTCATACAGCTCCACTCCTACCAAACTCAATTGTCAGACCCAAAGTTAACCGTCTATTTTATTTTACTTCTTGGTTATTAAAGTGTACATTTTGACCCTCAATTTCTTTAATTTGGCAAATGATTTGATCAATTTCAACCCCTGCATTCAAACATCCTTTTCAGTTTGGTTCTTAATTTTAAAATTTTTCAATCAAGTCCCTAATTATTTATTAAACTTTAATATTTATATAATGAAGCCCTTATTTTGACCAAATTAACATTTTAAAACTACAATTCAACCCTCAAATTTTAATTTCTTTTAATTAAGGCCTAAATTGACTTTAAAAATCAATTTTTCTTGTAATTAAGTCCTCAATAAAATTAATTAAGCCCTAAAAAATTCTCATTGAGTCCTTACCTATTAAAATTTATATTTTTTTACCCTAAATAAAAATATTTTCACTAATGGGCCCTTTTGTCAATCAAAATTAGGTTGAAAATTTTGTCAATCTTATACATTTTAGTTCTTCAACTTTTTCACTTGTCATTTTAGTCATTCACTATCAATTTGGGCAATCTTCTAGGTTTTATCCTTGAATGTGAGTGATCTGTACTTTTAATTTGGCTTTATATGTACTCATTAACACATTAACAATGTTTCTTCAAACAAATTTCTAACAACAAAAGTATGTTGTGTTCTTGACCAGAAATTTAGTTTCCTGAAAAATCTTTCAAGCAAAGAGCTGTGTACAGATCATCAATGGAATATAAGACTCTTAACGATACATAAGCTATAATGAATTGATTACAATCCTTATAGTTTGAGTTTTTTTTTTTGTAAAAAATGAGGCACATTGTGATCTATAAGAGGTGACTTAAGTATTCAATTTATTTCAACTCCAGACCAAGTTATTGATATTATAACAAAGCCTTTCTTTGTGGTGTAATGAGTCCAACAAGATACTAACAAGGCATAAACATTAGCTACGAGTATCAGTATCAATAGTATTGGTGAGAGTCTGTTTGGAAGTCGTATTTTGTAAGTATATTTCCTGTTTGGAAGTCGTATCTTATAAGTATTTTCTTTATATTCTATTAGCTAATATTTGCTAACTTTATACGAGTTAATAAGGTTTTGGAATTTAGGAGAGAAGTCTCAACAATTAAATTATGTTAGTTTAATTATTAGCTACATTAGACCAACAAAATCTTCCATCTGTATGGTTTGTCCCTCCTTTAATCTGGTAGCCATAAAAATTTGTCTGGAGATATGATTAGAAGAAAACTTATGTTTAGTTTCATCTTATGTTTAGTTAGAATGTCTAAAAAACACTATTTGTCATTCATGACCATAAAAATGTTACCTAAATGTGCAAATATGAGAAAGAATTTGTGGAATCTCTAATTTCATTTTTTTTTATTGTTATTAAGGATATAGTAATCTACTCTGTATTAATTTGATTATATACTCTAATTTATTTATATTGTAAACAATATTCTCTTTTATTTGTTGCCCAAGAAGGGGAAAAGAAAGAAAAAAAAAAAAGAAGATCCCACATATGCATGAGATCCAAGCTGACCTTTAAGTTGCATGTTTGCCACGTGAAACCCTATGGTGATGTCAAATCGGACCACCATGGGATATCCTTGATAATGGACCACCAATAATTCCTTTTAAGAAACTTTTTTGAATAATTACTTAAGTACCTGTGATTGTGGATTCTATTTTATAATCGGCTGCTTTCAATATTCAACTTTTGGGTGCTTTGGTTTGTCACAGATGTAAGGGGAAGAAGAAGACACGTAATGCCTCTAAGAACATTTGCGCAAAATATCAAACAAAATATCCCTAGGAAAAGATTTCTTCTGGTGTTTTTTAGACATGAATAAATAATGAAGGGTGGCCTAAGAAAAGACTTAGGCACCGTTTTTTATATAAAAAAATTTTAATATTTTTTTATGTGTTTTGGATCGTTTTGATGCGCTGATTTTAAAAATAATTTTTAAAAAATAAAAAAATATATCATTTTGATATATTTCAGCACGAAAAATACTTTAAAAAACAACCACAACCACACTCCTAAATAGACTCAAAATGAGTTTGTGATGAAATTTCTTCTACTTTTTTTTTTATCATATAAAAATTTTTACTCTGATGACAAGGGAGGTAGCGTAGATATATATATATATATATATATATATATATATATATATATATATATATATATATATATATATATTGGCGTTTACCATGTTTATGCCTTTCATTTTCAGGATTCAAAAGCTTTATTTTTAGCCTTTTTTTAATATACAGTAAAAAAAAACGTAGCATAAGATAGCAGCTAGCTCCTTGAAAAGTAGTACCACGAGCTATATATGGGCAACACGAACTTTCTTAGGATAAAATTATAATGATAAAGAAAACCAATATTTCTTGATAATTAAACAAATTGACATCATACATAAGAAAAAGTAGTTCATGATAAAGAACAAGGCAATCTGAGTCTTGGACCTTCAAATAAACAGCAGAACTACTTCCAAGATCTTGAGAAAACTACATACGTAAATAGTGAAACAAAAATTTTACATTAATTGTTAAAATGAATTAACATCCAATAATTTTGTCAAACTTTCCACAAGAAAAAACATCAATTAATATTTTTTAAGGTGAAAGGCAATTTGAAAGACACAAACACTCCTGCCTGCAAAAAAGTTGGACTCCATGTCAAGGCCAAGGGTCCAAGTTGCAAGATAGATATAGATGGTCAACCAGCAAGATTGATGAGAACTCATTTAATGCCAAGGCCAACACATACATGGCAGTGAGGATGTGGCATGTTCCCACCATGGAATTGGCATACCAAAGTTGTCAAAGCATTTAACAAATTCCAAGTATCTACAGACAAAAACCACTTTGAGGAATGTCCATAAGATAATCAAGAGTAATTTGAACTGTCTCTAGTAAAGACAAAAGATTGTGGGATGGAGAACACTCTCAAACTCCAGTAAAGCTATTTTAGCTGATATAATGAAAACCCCATAAAGAAAAAAATCCGATAAAACTACCTTTTTTTTTCTCTCTCTCTCCTTATTATCCTTACCAATGTTATCAGCTTCTGCTTGAATGCTCTATCTCCTGTCTTATCATACTCCAAAGTTGGAAAATGGTTATCATCAACATACATGATTGCTGTTTTGCCTTTGTGTACAAATAAGAATTGAAAACCACTCAAACATTATTATTCTTTGAAACAAATCAATGATCTTAAAAAGGATCTAAAATCGAACACCCAGAGAAAGGAAACAACTATAAGGGTTTGAGTAAATTCACCTTTAACTCCAATATTTTCTAAGCTCATGCATCATCGTCGAGGCTGAGGGTATCCTTGCTTGCTTACAGACAAAGACCTATCACATCTGGAACAAAATAATCTACAAATTGCAAGGAAAAGAATTATATATAATTCCAAAGTGGGAAATCCACCATAAAATAGAAAAGGAATCACTACTAAATATGCTCACCTGACAGTAAAATAAAGGGAAATAGAAAGAGTAGAAAGGGAAAATAATGAATCACCTTTGGCTCTGTCGTTGGTCAGCAGGTTCATAGTATCACCACTGTTTCTGCAAGTCCTTCTGCGTTGTATATATAGTCATTTATTGCTGATGCAGCATCATCAAGATTCTCACTTCCAAAGAACTTTGGCAGATGATCAGAAAGAAAGAAAGATATATTTTTTTTAAAAAAATTCCAACATATATCATCGGCCATGCATTTGCATGTGAATCTTGGTGATGCAACACGTGCAAACAACGACTGTCAATATACTTCCATGCACAAAAACTCCTATTTAGAGAGTTTAGGCTTCAACTCCATTATTTATCTTTCAAAACTCTGATTCAGCTGAAGCTAAGGAGAAACAAATACTAATATATGTATATCAAACCAATCCATGTCAAGAAAAATAATTATTTATGAAAAAAGAAAATATTGCACAACACATATGCATTGCAGACTAATAAGCCCACGAGCACGAGCTGATGTGGCCTTTTACCACTGGTTAAGACCAAAAGTGAATGCGTGAAGGGGATTGCCCGAGAAAGAATCCTACAATTGTGTTTAACTCAAAATTTTATAATAAGACAAAGCCATTTTTTGGACATCAAAATATGATAATATTTTTATATTATAATAAAAAAACACAATTACAAAAAAAAATTAATAATCATAGTTTTTTATCCTGGATTTAAACACAAGCAACCATGGAGTTAAACAATATAAATATAATTTTGTCCTTATAAAAAATCTGATTAAGCTTGCAATTTGAGGTAGAAATATCTTTTTCATGGGTTATATTTGTCATTGTAAAATTTATTGGGACAAAATGGTCCCAATATGTTTTTTTGTAATTTTATCCATTTTAGCCCTCCTTTTAATTATTGTTTATTTGGGTTTTTATGATTTTTTTAACCCTCTTGGTCCCTCTACTTTTAATTGCTCTATTTTCGTGCTTTATACTTTTCTTGATTATTTGTTATGCAATTTTATCCCTTTTAATTTTATTGCATTTGTTTTTTAATTCATTCTTGGTCTTCATTCTTTTTATTGTTATATTCTTATCATTTTCTTGATTTATCTTCTTTTATTCAATTTTATCCCTCAACATTTAATTTCATTTGGGTTTTTATCAAATTTTTATCTTCATTCTTTCAATAACTTTTTTTTAATCATTTTCTTGGTTTTTTTTTCATTTAGCCCCTAATTATTTTCTTTTATTTTTTATATTATGTTTGGTGTGCATTGTTTGGTTTTTAAATTGTTTTATGGTTAGATATCTTGCTTTGTTATTTTTTTTTTATGATTTCCTTCCAACAAGGCAGTCCTTTATTGAAAATTGAATTTTTTTTAATTTATCATTTGACATTTGGTTATTAAGCCCTTAACTTCATTGTTTTTTGTACTTTCTTTTTTGTTGAGTTATCACAATCTCATATCTCAAATAATAGGTTAGTCAAGTTAACCATGGTTGTCTCAGATTTTTTTTTCTTTGATTTGTTTAACAATTTAATACTTTGACATTAAATTATTGGCCTTTGAGTTATGTGTTTTTTTTTCTATTGAGTTATCCTAAGTGTAGGTTAATTAAGTTAACCCAAGTTAACTCGTATTTTTTTTCACAACATTTTTTATTTAACTCGGGCCTTTTTTGTTAGGCCTTTCTCTTAGAGGTCTAATTCTTTTTTTTTTTAATCTCAATCTCACATCACATGTGGCGGGTTAGTCGAGTTAACCTGAGTTGACTTAGATTTTTTTCCCTTAATTTTCTTAAAACCATTTTTTTTTCAATTTCAATTCTAAGATTGCAACAACCTAAAGTAAAACCTTTTTTTAACGAACCCTAAATACAAACTACTAAGCTTTAGACACAAAATAATAAATAACTGAATAAAAAACAACTAAATCTTAGGAAGCTGAAACTAACAAGAAGAAAGCATATAACCTGATTTTGGAGCCTAACTCTAATATCAACTGATGTGAACCTCTTGATCACGTGGTCAAGTCACTCCTAACGAAGTGGATAACAACACGGAAACCCAAAAATTAGGTTTGATAAAACCTTGACCTAGAGGTAATGTTGTACCTAAGAACCAAAGGTATTGGAAAAAGACTTGGACCCGGAGATAACCTTGTATCTAAGAACATTAAGCATACAAATGACACCACGAAGCCAATTAATCTTTGATAAGTCGGTGTATGATCTTTATCCCTGCAAACAAAGGTTGTTTTACCACAAATAAACAAAAGAAAAACTCACATTTATTCTCTAACTTGCTACTGAAATTTTCAGCTCAAAAAACATAATATAGTTTTCTCTAACTAACCCTAATAGGCCCCTTTTGGATTGCAAGCTAATGGGTCTAAACTAGAAATCAACTAACATAAATCTAATAATAAAGTAAACCCTTAAACAATGTTTAATGGCCTAGAACAAACCCAAATAAAAAACAATTATTCAACACTAAATAAATAAATAAAATAGGGTAATAAAAACAAAGTCTTCATGCCAAAATTCTTCCATTGTAGATTTTCAATTTTCGCACATTCTTGGTAGATTTTTAGTCTTAACTTCAAACACATCATTCTCTCTCGTCTTGATGAATTAATAGGCCTACTATATATGGTTATAAATCATGAGATGGCTAGTTTCTAGCAAAATATGAATCATAATAAAATTCCATATGTAGCTTCAGATATTTTAAGGTCAAATTCAGACCTAACTTGATTTGTATCACAGATGCACTTATGTTTTTTAAACTTTTAAAAGATTTTGATGAACCATTATGGGGTTGGTGCATAAATCATAGTAAATTATCAGTTGTTGCAAAAGTGTTCACCATCATGTCCAATCATAGGCTGAGTGGGGTCGATTATGACATAAACATCGAATAGGCTAGAAGCATTTTACCTAAAAGGAATAGGCTGAAAGAAAACTTTTATATTGTTATATCCATGATGAAACCCCCTATCCTAGGATACTAGAAAATTAACATGTGTCCAAACTTTTATATGTTGTGGTACCATGAAAATGTAGATTTTACCGAGTACAGAACTTGTAGACATACTTGGTATAAATGCAAAATTGGAAGGGAGATGATTCTTATGTCAAATTAAAAAAAAAATAAGATACTTGTTAATCACTCATAGGATGTAAAGGTTATTCATATCTCTAAATATTGTTGAGCACATGATATGGCATAATTCACATGATGCGGTGGATGGAGTCATGGTGCACCCTTTAGATGGTGAAGCTTGAAAGTAGTTTAATAGGATACATCATTAATTTTTTAATGGAACCATCAAACACACATATTAGGTTATATAAAGACAGATTCAATTTATTTGGTGCATTTGCTGCATCTTACTCTTGTTGGCTGGTGATACTCACAGTTTACAACTAACTATTAGAATGTGTATGAGGTCGGAGTTCGTGTTCTTATCTTTAGTCATACTTGGTCACAATAGTCTGGGTCGGAGTATAGATGTTTGTCTTCAATCATTGATTGATGAGTTGAATTAGATGTAGTCATTCGGGACTTCGACGTATGATGTCTCAAGAAAATAAAATTTTTAGATAAAGACAGCTTTGATGTGGACTTTCAATGACTTTTCTATGTATAAAATGGTATATGATTGGAGCACGCATGGAGAATTAGTCTGTCTATGCTATATGGAAAATAACAACACATTCACATTAACAAATGGTGGTAGAGCATCTTTTCTTGATCGCCACCAGAGATTCTTGCCAACCAATCATAAGTATATAAAGAATAGAGATGACTTCTTTGTAGATAGAGTTGAAAAGGATATTGTATCGCTAATATCATTAGTGCATAATGTGGTCTCGTAATATGAAGGCATTATTTTTGGTTTTCAATCTAATAAGCAGAAGTTTTCTGGTTTTGGTATGACCCACAATTAGGTAAAACAAAGTATTTTTTTAGAGCTTCTTTATTGAAAAACTAATCTCTTCCGTCATAATCTGGATGTCATGCATATTGAAAAGAACATGTTTGAAAATATTTTTAACACGGTGATGTACATGAAAGGATAGACAAAGGACAATATGAAGGCTGGAATGGATATACCTTTGTTTTGTCACTGTAAGAATATGGAGCTGATTTATGATAGGCCAAAAGTCGTAAAGCTCAAAATCAGTTTTGTCTTAGACAAGAATGCACAGTTACTTGTTTACCAATGACTTAAGAGTTTATGTTTCCCTGATGAATATGCTTTGAACATATCTAGATTAATGAATTTGTAGGATGATAGATTGTATGGAATGAAGAGTAATGTCTGTCATATGTTTATGTAAACACTTATTCCACTTACTTACATGAATTTATTGCCAAAAAGAATATGAGATGCACTCACAGAAATTAATCAGTTTATATATATATATTAACAAGTTGTATACCCAACACATGGAGAAACTTGAAACGAATATAGTCTAGACAATCTGCAAACTTGAGATGACATTCCTTTCATCCTTCTTCGACTCAATAGAGCATCTACTCATACATTTACTGTTTGAGAAAAAAGTTGAAGGTCTTGTCCAATATAGATGGATGTATCAATTCGAGAGGTAAGAGATTACATACACATCCTAAGTAAATTTTTATTGTCTTTTTTTTTAATTTAAAACATTCATTTATTCAATTTATGTTTAATTCCATTCATATACTTGTTTAACCTTAAAATAAAAATAAAAACAAGACACATGTTGAGACTTCAATATACGAAGCTTATATTGTTGAAGAGATTTCAAAATTTATCTCGTACTATTTCGAGTTTCACTTGAGAATAAAAATCAACCGTGTTCCAAGACATAATGATGGTAGGGAACTGTCTTCGAGTGGGAATTTGACAATATTTTCTCATCATGGACGACTTTTATCTAAGAAAGCAGTGAGGGAAGATACTTGACATAATTCGAATTTTGACATGCATATAATTATATGTTATTTAACTGTGATGAATAGAAACCTTTTATTTAGTAAGTACAATATTAACATGTTGCTATTTTTAAACAATTTTCTCCTACACTCAGTTGAAATCATAATTTGTAATATTGATTTCTTTGTAATTACAATTTTTATTGTCTTTTTTTTTAATTTAAAACATTCATTTATTCAATTTATGTTTAATTCCATTCATATACTTGTTTAACCTTAAAATAAAAATAAAAACAAGACACATGTTGAGACTTCAATATACGAAGCTTATATTGTTGAAGAGATTTCAAAATTTATCTCGTACTATTTCGAGTTTCACTTGAGAATAAAAATCAACCGTGTTCCAAGACATAATGATGGTAGGGAACTGTCTTCGAGTGGGAATTTGACAATATTTTCTCATCATGGACGACTTTTATCTAAGAAAGCAGTGAGGGAAGATACTTGACATAATTCGAATTTTGACATGCATATAATTATATGTTATTTAACTGTGATGAATAGAAACCTTTTATTTAGTAAGTACAATATTAACATGTTGCTATTTTTAAACAATTTTCTCCTACACTCAGTTGAAATCATAATTTGTAATATTGATTTCTTTGTAATTACAATTTTTCTTTTCCTGTAAGGTTGAAATTGTTGGGTATTCAAAAATATTTTACATTTTCAAATAAAAACGTAATATAAATTGTTCAAATGCCTGCAGTCAATCGAGGATGCACAACAGGTATAAAGATTTTGATGAAAGGGCATGAGATTTTATTAAAACCAAAGGGTGGCATGGCAATAGGAAAGCTCTCTTGATGATGGCCATGCTCTCTTTCTTCTTCAACGATGGCGATGTTCTAAGGTCTGCTTCCATGCAGACGCAAGACCCGGTTGCTATGTACTGTGCTGGCATGGCTGTGAACACAGACGAAGGGGGAGAACGTGCTCTGCCTGTGTATTACTAAAAAAACAACTGAAGTTATTTATAAATAATTTGTTTATATTTTGAATTAATTTGCTCCATTTTTAAATTAGAATCAAACCATATTAATTAATCCGACAGCCTTGTCCAGAATCAGTCTCCAAGAAGACATCATATCCATCAGGAGCGATTCGTCAAAATAAATTTTACTAGTTGAGTAAAGGAGTATTTGGAGTTGTTGCAAGAGAAGTGAATGGAATAGAATTTGATGCAGAAATGTTTTTACTTGGACATGCATGGGAGATGCAATGCATGCAGCCAGCTATTACTGTGCGAGGCCCCAAACTTTTGATGGATATATTGGTAATGTTTGGGAACGCGGTTGCGACTGCATTTTCAAAAAATTTGAATTTTTTTTTTACTAAAATTTAATATAATTTATACGTTTTGGATTGTTTTGATGTGCTGATATCAAAAATAATTTTTAAAAAATAAAAAAACATCATTGACATGCATTTTGGCACAAAAAATTATTTGAAAAGCACTCGCAACCACACTGCCAAACAAACTGATTATCGTTTGCTCAAGACAGATATGACAATTCCCTAATTCCTCAAAAAATTATCAATACTTTGTTTTGTTTCGTTCTTTTTTCATGGGACTTTGGGTGTCTTTCTTGATATTATAAAATAAAAAAGATGAAACTCATTAAACTAAGCTAGAAAATCACTTTTATCTTGAAAAACTGAATTCCTAACATACTAAACTCAACAGCACTAGGAAAGTCGCAGATTATA
>Ga0325401_1005810_pt1 | contig 11878 bp, 9 predicted proteins | sample PopdelMetagenome_FD_205666 | JGI IMG/M metagenome (GOLD analysis project Ga0325401, IMG submission 205666) | Populus deltoides microbial communities from Bellville, Georgia, United States - Xylem-PdKOR-R2 | ecosystem: Host-associated > Plants > Phyllosphere > Stem > Wood/Secondary xylem | place...
TTCGTGTTCAGAGGAAGATGGAGAAGCTGAGAAGCGTAGGGAGCTTGTGAAGGAGTCGTTTGAATTGGCTGTAAAGTTCTGTTTTGGCGAAGTCTTGGGTCCTTTGAAAGTTCTGGGGTTTCGGCTACATGGAAAACGGGCTAGGGACTTAATTTGAGCAACAAATATGATGCATTGTTTCAATGAATTCTGATGAGTATTAAAATCTAAAATGTCTAGAAATAAAGTTTATATGTTGGATAATTAGTTAATTATTTTTAATTAAAGTAATTTGATTTATTTTTTTCAGCCAGGTATTTTGTGGTTTGATATAAAAAGTTTAGGTACAAAGTAGCTGGTGGTGCCTGGTAATTAAGTTAAGGTGACTGGTAAATGATACTTGCAAAATGTTTTTTTTTTTTTTTTTATGGATGTGAGGACTTTTAGATGCTTAAGTTAATAACTTTGTAAGGAGAGAAATTACATAATATCTTAGAGAAATAGGTTCTGAATATGTATATTAAAAGTGTTAAGAATGAAGAGATTGTGAATCTTGAGTTTGAAGGATTTATGATGTATTTATAGCACATGAGTCTTGTCCTTTTATGGAGAGGAGGGATTGAAGAGTAATTAACTCAAAAATAATATGTATTGGATCAATATAAAATATCGAGGTACCCGCGTAGGGTTCTGGAAAAATTCTCAATGGAGAGTTAGGTTCGGGAAAGTTGCCTTAACTTATTAGAGGTAAAAAATGGGTCCAAACGCACTTCATAGGACGAGTCCATTGAGTTAGGCACCTCTTCTAGAGAGTGACTATTAAGTCAGGCTCCTCCCTTAGAAAGAGCCCATGGAGTCGGGCTCCTCCTGAAAACAATAGAGTGTGGGCTCATCCCCTATGGGGACCCATGGAGTGGGTCTCCTTAGTGTGCCTAGATATGTTGAATGAGGCCTTTTAGGGAGGGTTTTGGGCCCATTAAACCTAGTCTTTGTGATATTAATACGCAAAGATTTGTAAAAATGTCTGGTACAATGAATTTTATCGAGTTTTCTTCATTTAAAAAGAGGGTTGAAAACCTCAGGAAATAAATGGCTAGGGAGACGAACTCATGTCAATGCCCATACTTGGAAAGATTTCTAAAAGCCGAAGAGGTCGGATCCATGTCGACACCCATACTTAGAAATGTTTTGAAGGGGCAGAGGGGAAAAGCTCATGAAGGGTGGTGTTATTGCATTAGAGAGACCAATTTCATCCATTAGATAATAGTTACATTGGAGTGTGAGAGGCATGTGACTTTTCTAATGAGAAAAATCATCAATGAAAGTAACTAAATACTTATAACCATCAAAAGATTCAATAATAGGTCCCCAAACATCATAGTATTCAAGTTCAAAAATCTTATTAGCTCTATACAAAGAAGGCATAAATAATAGTCTAGTGAATTTTAATAAATGACATGTATCACAAGCGATGTAATTGGTACCTAAATTAGGCATCAAATTGGCGCGAACAATTTCAGAGGGATGCATTAAACATTAATGCCATAAAATTATACATGGAAAGAAAGGAAAGAGCAAAAAACTTGAAAATTCTTGATGTTCTAAGGATTTCTTGAAAGATAATAAAGTCTTTAGAAAAAGAAACCTTCACCAATTATCTTCTTGGTGACAAGGTCTTGAAAAATAACATAGTGAGAATCGAATATAGCATGATGATTAAGAGTTTAGGTGAGTTTGACAATAGAGAGCAGCTAAAATGGAAAAAAAGAGAACACATATAACCATAGATTCTACATCTTTAAATAGTAATTTAACCTTTCCTTTACCCTTAATAGAAACACTTTTTTCCCATTTGCAAAAAATACATGAGTTAGAGTAGAAAACTTCTTAAAGTGATATAAATTGATCATTTTATTTGTCATGTGATCAGTGGCACCCAAATCAATAACCCAAAAATCATGCACAGTACTAGCAACTAAAGCAGTTTTGAATGCAGTAAAAAAAATTTCAATATTGTCTTATGACAAATGCATAAAGCTTACCAAGAAACCATTAAACTTACCAAGAAGAGTTGTGGAATCATAATTCTTAGAAATTGACAAACCATGATCACCCTTCTCTTGTAGATATGTAACACAATCATTAAGAAGAGCAACTGGATTGGTAGAAAAAGTTACCACATCACTAGGTGACGAATCAACAAAGTAAGCAATAATATGAGCTTCATGTTCATAGCATTTTTGAAATCCCTTCTCCATTTCAAACTTATGTTTCAGCTTTTGATGAAGAATTCAGATTTTAGTTGTTTTCCTTCATAAGCCTTGCCATTCTTTATTTGTCTATTTAAAATATAAGCACATGTCTCTGACAAGGTGATTTTAGGCTTTATATTCATGACTTTCTTGCGGACTTCTTCTCGTTGAATTGTAGCATATACACTTGTAAGTGATAGAAGATCAAGATTCATAAGAATTCGACTACAAAGATCCTCATATCTAAACCAAAACTAGATAAAAGCTAGAATATCTTATCTTCCTCTCGTTTCTGCAATACTACAACATCAATAATATAAGAGTGGTATAGTGCGAGTTCACTTCATATACCTTTCAACATTCCAAGCAATTACACATAGGTCTTGCCATCTCACTGAAGATTAGTAAAATCCTTTTTTTATTTGAAACACTCGAGCAACATTGTTCTGACTACCATATATTTCTTTCATTGCCTCCTATAGGTCAAATGAAGACTCCGAATAACTAAAAAAATTAGCAATATTGTTTTTCATAGAATTGAACAGCTAGAAATAACAAGTTGATCTTTGCATTACCAAGCTTTATAGGTTGGTGGAGAAGGGTCAAGAGGTTTAATATGGCCATTAACATAGTTGAGTTTGGACTTTCCACCAAGAGCAATTACCATGACTTTTGACCAAGGAAGATCTTGAGCTCGTTTAACAATATGGAATCCAAATGCTGATTTGGATATGGTTCTCCTTTTAAAATGTTGAAAGATTTATTTCTGGTATTAGCACCACCAGATTAGGAGTGTCTTCCATAAAAACTTTAAATAAAATACAGAACAATAAGAACCGACTTTGATACTATAAATAAATTTAAAGGAATAGAACTTGTTTTATTTGAGCAATCATAGTCAAGTTTTACACATACAAAATACAAACTAAATAGAAAAGATAGTAACAACAACCACATCTTTCTCCTACAATCTAGGCATAACAATTGGTAACAACCAGTCCTTATCATATCTATAAATAAGGTAACGTCAACTATGCTAATCCACAACAACTAATTTACATAACCAACGACAATAATAAAGGCAACAACTTAGGCTTTCCTTTAATAGTTTTCCTATGGTATACTTCATCCCTCTTACTACTAACATATAAAGATATGTAAGCAGGGGTAAACATGCATCCATTAGAAGAGGAGAGATTGTTTTTGAAAAAAAGTAAAATCATTAGTCTTAGTGATTCAAAATTTCCCTTGACTTTTTAGATATTTTCCCTCATATTTCTTTTCTTGACATATTTATCATGTTACCGTATTTTTGGAATAATTATGTATAGGGATGATAATGGATACTCATGGGTCGGGTTTTTCAATATCCATACCCGAACCCGATCCCAGATTTCTTACTTGAACCTAATTAGGCATAAACCAAATCCAACCCAATTGGGTTTTAGGTATCCATTAGTCATCCATCAAATATCTATGAAGTATTCATACTAGACCCGAACCAGAACTAGAACCAGAACCAAAACTATAATGTGTTGTGTATACGATAGTTCTTAAATTAAAATAGCTGGATCCTTCATTTAATCAAATGATCCAAACAGAGCAATTTAAGAATCAATCAAATTTGCATTGATCAAATGTGTACAACATATACAAAAATAGACAATATAAATCCAAACATTAATATGGTAATTAAAACGGTGCATTTCAAATCCTAGGATAAAAAAAGCAGCAGATACACCAAACTTTTAGATCCATTCCTTTCATTCATAATAACCAAACCCCAATAATTTTAGCACCCTAAATTCCCTAAATTGACACCACCAAAATAAAATATCAAGGTAACTGCAAACTTCATGATACAAGAAAAAAACCCAAAAGCAAATATGTCATTAGGGTTTAAAGTTGAAAAAAAGTTATTCTTTATTGGGTTGTTCTATCCATTTGATAAAGTATACCAAAATTAAAGTAAAAACCAAAAAGAGCTGGAAAACTAGTTTTAAACCTTGAAGTCATTATGCGACTTTGGTATAAAAGCCATATTTGGCTTATATCTTTAAAAAGAGAGAGAGAGAGAGAGAGAGAGAGAGAGAGAGAGAGAGAGAGAGAGAGAGAGAGAGAGAGAGAGAGTAAGCTGAGAGAGTGAGGGGGACAGAGACAAGGTTGTTTCAAGTGCAAGATTGTGTGGAACAGAGAATAAACAAACATGTTGCTGGTGTTACGACAAGTCTACTGTTAGTTAGAGATTGGAGAAGACAGCAAGAGAAGGGAAATGTGACAGAGAGACTGTAGTTTTTCTTTAAATATAGAGATAGGTACAAATGTAATTTTTTTAAAAAAATTTAAGATTATATATATAGTTCGGGTCGAGTTTAGGCAAAGTTTTGGGTCGAGTAGAGCAATATCCATATCCTATCCAAACTTGACCTTTTTACTTCGTGTATTACTCGAACCTGAACCGAACTAAATGGGCAAAACAAATTCCTATCCATTAGGGTAAATTTATGTTAGTATCCATTGGGTTTGGATGAAATTGACATCTCTAATTATTTATTAAGTTATTGTTTACATGGACTATTTTACTATTGTTTAAATTGAATTTTTTATTTAATATTTTTATTAAATATGATATTGATTATTAGAGGAATATTAATTTGTGCATTAGTACATAACAATGTTTTCTATCATTCTAATCTACGAACCCCTAGCTCTATTCCTATATATAAAATATATGGTAAGAACAAAAACTCAATAATCAAACACTTGGAAGGGTTTTGTTAGAGAAGAATAATATAAATCATATCTTGGAACCTCACCTAACAGCTTAAGCTATTGGGTTGAGATGGTTCTTTAACAAGTATATTCACGCGTCCATTTGTTTATTAATTGTTTCTAATGAATGTATGCATAGATTTATATATGGAGTTTTATTTATCGTTATACTAAAGTTAACAAGTAAAATAAATAAAAGTTTTCATTTATCGAAATAACTAGCTAACTACTTGTGGAATCTTAATTTCATCCAAATCCTATTATTGTGTTTTTCTTTTTTTTTTTAATCACAAGATTATACTTTTTATACTAAAAATCTTGGAATGAAAAACACCTCCTTCATTGTTTATATATGAACAATGAAAATGATCCTTTTTTTTTAATGAATAATGAAGGAGGTGGCTTCTTCTTTTTTTTTTTTTTGTCATTCTTTTTTCAATTTCATCCTTTCACATTTGCTTGAATTTTAATTTATTTTCATAAATTATTTTGGTTTGCTTTCTATGAACTTATTGCAGTCTCAGATAAACATCTTGACATTTGATTTGTGATTAATTTTATGAGCATTTATTTTTATTAAATCACAAGATTATACTTTTTATACTAAAAATCTTGGGATGAAAAAACACCTCCTTCATTGTTGATATATTATACAATACTCTAAATGTTGTGGGGGAATCACTGTTCACCCATACCAAAATCACTGTGGATTACAACAGTAATCCACAGTGCATTTGTTTTTTGCACTTTTTTATTTATTTTCCCTTTTTTCATTTTTTTTGTGACTTTTTTTTTACTTTATTTTTTTTGCACTTTTTATTTTTTTTCCCTTTTCTTGTTTTGTATTTTTTTTCCCAAAATTATCTTTGTCAATTTTAGTTTTTTAATATTAAGTTGATTAAAAATTTTGTTTTGTAATTTTTTTCATTTAAAATACTGTGGATTGCTACGGTGTTTTTCCACATGATTTTTCTATTTTATTCTTTTATTTTTCAAAACTATATTTGTTGATTTTATTTTTTCAATATTAAGCTGATTGATAATTTAGTTTTGTAATTTTTTTTATTTAAAACATTGTTGATTGCTACAGTTTTTCTCTACGTGATTTTATTTATTTATTTATTTTTTATGATTTTCTCCAAAATTATCTTTTTAAATTTTATTTTTTAATATTGAGCTGGTTAAAAATTACAGTTACAATATATGAGGGAAGCATTGTAGATTTCCTCGCAAATTATTGTGGATTGCTATAGTGTTTTTTCCCATATAGTTTTTTTTTTCTAAAATTGTCTTTGTTAATTTTATTTTTTTGATACTAAGCTGGTTAGGAATTACAATTAAGTAATAAGCTAAAGGGTGTGAGGAATTCACTGTTAACCCACACCCAATGCATTGTGGATTACAATAGTAATCTATAGTGCATTCCTCTCTCTCTTTTTTTTTTTTACTTTTTTGTTTTTTATTTCATCTTTTTTTTCTCCAAATTTCCCTTTTTTTTCTTTTTTTTTTTCAAAATTACTTTCCTTTTTTTTCCAACTTTTTCCCTTTTTTTGTTTTTTTTTAAAATTATCTTTGTCGATTTTACTTTTTTAATATTGAGCTGGTTAAAAATTTTGCTTTGTAATTTTTTTCATTTAAAATACTGTGAATTTCTACGATGTTTTCCCACATGGTTTTTCATTTTTATTTTTTGATTTTTCAAAATCATATTTTTTGATTTTATTTTTTTAATATTGAGCTGATTGAGAATTTAGTTTTGTAATTTTTTTCTTTAAGACATTGTTGATTGCTTATAGTGTTTCTCCGCATGGTTTTTGTTTTGTGATGATTTTCTCCGAAATTAACTTTTTCGATTTTATTTTTTAAAATTGAGCTGGTGAAAAATTACAGTTACAATATGTGAGAAAAACACTGTAACTTTCCTTCTAAATTACTGTGAATTGTCATAGTATTTTTTTCCACATGATTTTTTTCTAGTTTCTTTTGTGTTTTCTTTTTTTGTAATATTTTTTTTCAAAATTATTTTTTTCAATTTATTTTTTTAATATTGAGCTGGTTAGAATTTAACTTTGTAATAAAACTTAATCATATGGAGAAAGCATTGTAGCTTTCCTCACAAAACACTATGGATTGCTAGAGTGTCTCTCAACATGATTTTTTTTTCTTATGATTTTTTCAAAATTATCTTTGTCAATTTTATTTTTTTAATATTGAGCTGGTTGAGAATTACAATTACAAGTCATTACAAATAAGACTAAATCACGTGGGGAAGCACTGTAGGTTTTATTACAAAACATTATGAATTGCTACAATGTTTCCAACATGGTTTTTTTTCTCTGTTTTTTTTGTTATTTTTTTCTAAAATTATATATGTCGATTTTATTTTTTTAATATTGAGCTTATTGAGAATTTAACTTTGTAATTTTTTTTTAAAACACTGTGAATTGTTGCAGTGTTTTTCCATATAATGTTTTTATGATTTTTTCCAAAATTATCTTTGTCGATTTTTTTTTAATATTAAGTTGGTTAAGAATTATAATTACAATAAAGATAAATCATATGGGGAAAGCGTTGTAGCTTTTCTCACAAAACATTGTGAATTGCTACAATATTTATCCAAATGATTTTTTTATGATTTTTTCTAAAATTATCTTTGTCGATTTTATTGGAGAAAGCACTGTAGTTTTCTTCACAAAACATTGTCAATTGCTACAACGTTTTTTCTCATGGGTTTTTTTCCTTCTAAGATTATCTTTGTTAGTTTTTTTTTAATGTTAAGTTGGTAGAGAATTTAGTTTTGTAATTTTTAAAAAATATGGCGAAAACAATCATTTTGTTTAGTCTCTAAGTTTTTGATCACCAACACAACTTTTTTTCCATCATGAAATATTGGCTCCATCATACCTTTAGCTTTTATTACTTATTTAGCACTGGTTCACAATTATAACACTATCAAGTATATTTGTTTTATAAGCTCGCGGCAGCGCGCGTGCATGCCATCTCGTGAACACTAAAAGATGTTCCTTTTTTTATGAATAGTGAAGCAGATGACTTTATTTTTTTTGTATTTTTATTCTCTCTCTCTTTTTTCTTTCATTTTGATCATTTTTTCTTAATTTTACCTTCAATATTTGTTTGATTTTGAATTTATCTACATAAATTATTTGGGTTTATTTTCTATGAGGTTATTGCGGTATTAAATAAATATCTTGATATTTGATTTGTGATTAACTTTACGAGTGTTAATTTTTGTTATCATATAATTAAGTAAAAAGTAGTTTTTAAAAAAACAGAGTTCCTAGACCACCAAAGTTCATTACCCAGATTGCAAATTCAGCAAGTTAAGTTATGAGACTCGGGTCGATCTAATATGTCGTTATTTTAATATTAAAAAAAAAACAGTTATCTTGAATTTTCTAAAAAGTCAAATAATATTTAGGTCCCAATTATTCAGGTTATCTTTGTGTTTTCTAAACCAATTGAGAGCAACTTTAATTTAATTTAATTTTAAACATAAACTAGTTACACACTCCCTCCCTGCATGCATGTTCAGAGTGGGGTAGAAAGAACACTGGGTATGCACTCCATGCATGTTCAGCAATCGATTTGATCCTACGCAATTATTATTGGACTAGCATTTAATTAATCTAATAAATGAGGACTTTTAAAATAAGAGTATGATAGGAATTTGGATTATGAATCTCCATGGGTTGTCGGCCCATAAATGCATTTCTATTCATTGCGCCCTTAGGGTCCGTTTGTATTGCGTATGAAATTGCATTTCATCAAATTTTGATTTTTTTTGTTAAAATTGAGTACGATTTATACTTTTTGAATCGTTTTGATGTGATGATGTCAATAATAATTTTTAAAAAATGAAAAAACATTATTGGCATGTATTTCGGCACGAAAAACTATTTGAAAAGCAACCACAACCACACTGATAAACACTCTCTTAACATCTTCAGCAAATAAAAATATAGATAAAGTTAAATAAAATCCATCTCTCAAATCGCATTCTATTTCATGCATACATTTGTTTCAGTTTGAAGAATGTTCTTTCTGCTTCAGGAGAGTCAGCCACTGTGTTGGACGGATCACATGATATTTATTCTCAAGCTGCGTGGCTTGAGTGGATTCTCTCATATTGTTAAGTGCTGAGAAATTTATATTTAGACCATGCTCTTATTACTGCTTGTTTAGAATTAAGATTGAAGCTGTTTTTTTTTTTAATTATTAAAATTTGATTATTTTATTATTTTTTTATCATTTTGATGTGTTGATATCAAAAATTAATATTAAAATATAAAAAATATTATTTTGGTATATTTTAAAACAAAACATACTTTGAAAAATAATCTCAATTATGCTTACGCTGTTAAATACTTTTTTATAGTATAACCATATACAATGGAGAATGAATTACACTTGCAAAATATGTGTGTGTTGGTTTAATAATGGAAGATATCCATATATCAATTTATATATTAGTTAAAATTAATTTTTTTAATCACATTAAAAATATAGTATCAATCATGTTTAGTAGAATAAGTGTTCATGAGTGGTTGCTTAAAAAAGATCTTGCAATATTATTTAATAATTAATTTTTAATCTTACGGAAAAAGGAGCATCCCATCTGGAGGTCGGAGAACACAGATTTCGATAAGTAAACGGGTTTCAGGCCCACTAAAGAATATGAAAAATAACATACCTTCAGTTTTATTCCAATTTGGGCTGGAAGGAGAATTCCCTCTTAAGCCCAATGGTGGCATTTGAATGAATGACTGAAATCCGCTGCCATTGCAGGGTGTGCTTGTTTGGCACTTTTGATATTTTTTTTTGGGTTATTGGATAGAAAACGGTTTAAGAAAAATATTTGTAATGGTACTTGGTTAAAATTATTATGAGATAAGTTTTTATAAGTAAAATAAATAAAAAAACTGGTTTTTACAATGAAAAAAAATAATATTTTAGTTTTCAAAAAATTAAAGTTTAAAATGTAATTTTACATGAAGCTCGTTGAAAAAAAAAATATATATATTTACCTAGTCATGGTGATCTTTTATCATTTCTTTCTCTCTTGATAAATCCCTTTCATTAGCTTTTATATTCCAGCTATCTCTATGCTATAAAACTCTTATAAGATGCATATTGATTGTCAGAATCTTCAAAATATAATTTTGATTTTATTATCATAAATAAAATAAATTTGTAGTATGATTGTGAAAACCAACACAAATCTAAGAAAAATTTTGTTTAATCTTCTCATAATATATTGAAATAAAAAAGAACGAGGGATTTGAATAAAAAAATTAAAGAAACAAACTTTTGAAAATAAAAATAATAAATTGATATGTTGTTAACTCAATTCAAGGGTCCACACATTCATTCCTATTAATCTATTGATCATCAAAGTAAAATAATATTTTTTCAAGTCAAGCAAATAAATTCGATATCCCTTAAAGTTGAGGGAAATCGATGAGATTACAAATAAATTAAATAGATAAAGCTCTTTAATCAATTTCTTACCATTAAACAAATTTAATATTAAAAACAATTCTTATTCACTTGACAGTATCTTAGGAGTAAAGTCTGTGAAATTATTTTAAGCAAACATTTAAAAACTTGACAATTTAACTTACTTTATTTTTCCCTAATAAGTCAAGATGAGAGTTGTAGCAATTAAATTAATTCTTTTACTTCTAACTCTAGTCCCTAACAACAATTATGGATCGAAAAAAACTAGAAAGCATGCATGCTATCTAAAAATAATTTAATAGGCTTAAATAACAATCAATAACATAATCCTGAATAAGAAAAAATGAATACTTGAATCTGAAAGAATTACAAAAGTAAGGTTACTTCTCATAACTTGCTAATGAAAATGATGTGTATTCCTTTTGAACCGAAATTAGAAATTAGTTTATAATTGCTGAAAAATTAATAAAAATAGAGAAAAAAAATGTTGCAGAGCTTTTGTTTTAGTCGTGTTCTGCTATATTTATTCTCTCTCTTGGATGCCAAATTTCTTTAGAATTCTTAAGCTAATTAAAAGTCCTTAAACTACTTAATTCATTCTTTCTTTATCTAGTCCTTAAGGTTGGTTAAATCCCTTAGAATTTATGTTGAAAACGGACTTTGCTGCTGTTAGGACTCTGCTGCTGTCACAACTTTATTATAATTCTAACTCTGCTGCAACTTAGACCTTGTTTCTAACTTAGATTTTTGCAATATTTGACCATCCCAGCTATATTTTTTCATTTATAACATGTTAAAGGCTTGATTTGCACCTTTATTAGGTCATAAGTCTTATCATTTCTATGTTAGACTCTAAACCATAGTGGGATGCTCGACACCGTTAGTTTCCTCATCAGATTAGAAGATCAATCTCGTCATTCAGATTGTGTTTGAATTTTCGCCTTCAAAATAATTTTATCTAACCTGGAATCCTTCATAAAAGTTGTAGTCCTGGATGTATAGATGAGTTTGAGATTTGAATAACATGATTTTGATTTCCAAGGATCAAGATATGCCAATTTGAACATGTAGTATGTAAGTAGAGAATCCTACTATAAGTAATATTTGAGCCTGATTTTGCAGGTCTGATTAAATGTTCAAACGAACTCGGATTTTTGCCAATAATACCTTCCTGTAAAGCTTGATTTGTGCACTTTAACTTTGATTCAGTCCACATTCACATTATGAAATTATAACTCGGTGAAAAACCTATCACAGGAAGTAAGGTCTAAAACATAAAATATAGAAATTCTTATCTTTTAGTAATTAATTTACAAAGTTTTTTAGGCATGCCAAACTCATAAAAATAACTTTCAATAAACTCAAATAATCTTAAAATACATTAAAAAGCATAGTGT
>Ga0325401_1005812_pt1 | contig 11877 bp, 9 predicted proteins | sample PopdelMetagenome_FD_205666 | JGI IMG/M metagenome (GOLD analysis project Ga0325401, IMG submission 205666) | Populus deltoides microbial communities from Bellville, Georgia, United States - Xylem-PdKOR-R2 | ecosystem: Host-associated > Plants > Phyllosphere > Stem > Wood/Secondary xylem | place...
AGGCGGTGCTGCCAAGTATCGAGCGCCCGAACCGTTCGCGGGCGGCCACGACCAGCATGGTCGTGGTGAGACCTACCGAGGAGTGGATCGTGCCGCCTTTCGCCGCGATCACGTGCGCGAGCGGTCTGTCGCGCGGCTCGCCCAGGATCGCGACGCGCTCGCCCACGAGGGGGCCGTGCGGCGCCGGCTTCGGGGCCGGGCCGGGCTGACGCGGCGGGGCCATCCAGTCGGTCAGTGACAGGCCGGTGTGCTCGATCGCGCGGACGATCACCCAGCCGGCCGCGCGCGCGTCGCTCAGCGCGTCGTGGTGGCGGTGGGGCACGCCAGGGAAACGAGCGAGGCCCCCGAGCCGGTGGTTGTCGAGGTCGGGCCAGGCTCGCCTCGCGACGCGCACGCTGTCGAGCCAGCGCGTCTCGATCGCCGGCCGGTCGTGGACGCGGCAGGCCGCGGCCAGCGCGCTCTTGTCGAAGAGCGAGTGGGCGACGGTGATCCGTCCCACCAGGTGGCGGTCGATGACGCCGTGGACGTGCGCGAACGTCGGCTGCCCCGCGACGTGATGGGCGGCGATGCCGTGGATGCGCGTGTTGCCGGCGTGGAACTCGTCGCAAGGATCTAGCAGCGTCTCCCAGGCGAACACCTCCCGCCCGTCCCGGAAGCCGACCACGCCGACCTGGCAGATGCTGCTGACGCGCGAGCACGCCGTCTCGACGTCGATCACGACGAAGTCGGGTGCGGGATCGTCCGTGCCCGGCGCGCTCACCGCAGCTGGCTGTCCTTGCTGCCCCGCCGGTTGAATGCTGCGGCGAGAGGCTTGTCGCGACCGCTCTGGCAGGTCACGCAGGTGCGGACACCGGGGATCGCGCGACGGCGGCCCTCCGGTATGTCGTCGCCGCAGATCGCGCAGTACGGCTCGCTCTCGCCGGTCGGCATGCGCGCGCGGGCGGCGAGGACCGCGTCCGTCACCGTGTCGTCGATCTGATCCTGTACCGCGCCGTCGCGCGTCCAGCCGCCCGCCATGCCACTCTCCTCACCCGTCATCATATGGGAGGCAGGGCGCTCGATGGAACTGTCAGGCTAACGTGGCGGGCGGGGCGGGGGGCTGGCACCATTCGGCATGCCCCGCCGCTCCCGCGCCCTGCCGCCGTTGCCGTTCCGGTGGTTCAATTCGTCGCCCGAGGTGATCCGGCTGGTGGTGCTGATGTACGTGCGCTTCCCGCTCAGCTTGCGGAACGTGGAGGACCTGCTGCTCGAGCGCGGCATCGACGCGTGCCACGAGACGGTCAGCTTCTGGTGTAATCGGTTCGGGCCGCTGTTCCCGGGCGACATCCGCAGGACACGGGTCAGCCGCATGCGGGGCTGCCGCCACTGGCGCTGGCACCTGGACGCGATGTACGTGAAGCCGAACGGCGGGATGATCTACCTCTGGCGGGCGGTGGACCACGAGGGTGAGGTGCTGGAGAGCTACGTCACCCGCACCCGCGACAAGGCGGCCGCCCTGACCTTCATGAGGAAGGCGCTCAAGCGCCGCGGCAGCCCTGACACCATCACCACCGACGGCTTACGCAGCTACGGTGCGGCGATGACGGATCTGGGCAACCGCCACAAGCAGGAGACCGGCCGTTGGGCGAACAACCGGGTCGAGAACAGCCACCTGCCGTTCCGGCGAAGGGAGCGTGCGATGCAGCGTTTCCGGCGGATGAAGAACTTACAGAAGTTCGCCGCCGTCCACATCAGCCTGTCGAACCACTTCTGCCTCGAACGCCACCTCGTCGACCGCCAGATCTATCGCGAACATCGCTCCGCCGCCTTGGCGGAGCGGCAGGGGCTCGTCAGCTAGGCCGCCGCCCTCAAAGACCGGGATGAATCAGGTAGGTGTGGGTCCGTCTGGCAGTATTCCGTGGCCATTTGCGGGGGTCACATGTACTCAGGCGAAGCGCGGCCTCCGGCGCGAGCGAGCGGCCGCGCCGATCAGGCTCAAACCCAGGATCATCACCGACCAAGTCGACGATTCCGGCACGTCGGCCGTGATTGCCGGGGTCAACGGGGTGAAGCCGTTACCATAGCGTAGGACCGGCATTGCGTCGGGCTGCTCGGGCAGGGGGTCGCTCGCCTTTCGCACCGCAAAGGTCGAGGCGTATTGATCGTAGCCGAAATTGATCGCGTCGCGCGTCGGCTCCTCCTCTTCGGCCAGCGCGGACATGGCCACGATGTTCGACCCGCCGCCGTTCGCGCGCGGATCGCCGAACACGACCTGAACGCCCGAACATCGGGTCAGGTCGAGGCAGGTCTCGAAGGTGGTGGCGTGATAGGTCGCGATATAGGTGACGGTGGTCGTCTGACCGGCGCCCAGCTGCCCCAGGCCAAGGTTGAGGTTGGTCGCTCCCCAGTCCAGCACCGCCCAATTGTCAGCCCGGACGATGTCGGTCATGCCGTTGAACCGGCTGCCGTCGTTCGTGGTGACCCCCATCGAGGTGCTGCTGACGCGGCCTGAAGCGCCGTACAGCTCACGCTCGTTGAACCCCTCGATATCCTGTATTACGGAGAAGTCGAAGCCGGCCGAGCTGAACCCGCTATTGCCCAGCCGGGCCAGGTGGCCGGGGGTGATGATCGAATCGAAGCGTAGCTCCTCCGCGTCCGGGCCGTCATTGTAGATGGTGAACTGGATTTCCGTCCTAGAGGCGGTGGAACACATGCCGACGCACATGTTGTTATGTAGGAAGTAGAACGATCCGGTCTGCTCGTTGGCATAGCCTATGAATTCGATGCCGATCTCGGTCCGTGACGTCGGCGCCCCGGAGGCGGCGAGTTCGGTGAAAGGCGTCCGCATGTAACCCATCATGCCGGATCGATCGAGCTCGGGATCACCCGTGTCGAGCGGGATGTAGCCCATGAAGTTCTCGACCCGGACGCTCTCGACCAACGCAGCCTGCGCCGGCGCGGCCAGAACCGCCATCGCGCCCCAGAACAACGCTTTATTCAACCAAGTCATGATCCATTCCCCCCGGTATGGTGAACGCGCCGTACAACATTGTTCCGGTCGAAGGAAGTCGAAGATCAGTCGCGCGCGGGCGGCGTGCAGTCACGGCGCGAACGGGCGTCGGGGTTCTTCGGGTCGAGCCGAACGCGAAGGGCGACCGCGGCGTCGCAGGCGCGGGCGGCCTGGTCGGTGCGGTCGGCGCCCGCCAGGATGCGCGCGCGCAACGCCAGCAATTCGGCTTGGTCTGGATCGTCGGGACCGTAGTGCAGATCGTAGATTGCTTTTATGCCCTCGACGCGTGCCAGTGCGGCATCGACTTGGTCTGCTGCCGCTTCGGCTTCCGCCGTATAGAAATCGACGTCGCCCACCGAAGCGTTCGTCGGACCGTAGAGGCGAACCATGAGAGACCGAGCCCGACCCAAGACTTGCAACGCTTCAAGCGGAAGGCCGGCGCGTGTTAGAATGCGGCCTTGCATGATTAGGGCATCGCGAAAGACGGGGTGATCCGGTTCTAAAACTCTCTGATAGATCGTCAGCGCCTGCGTTATATATTGATTAGCCTTCGCGACGCGTCCGCTCTCGAAAGCGGCCAAGGCGCGATTCCGTACGGCGTTGGCCGTGAACACGTGATCGCGGCCAAACTTGCCAATGAATGCTGCCGTAGCCGCGGCGTAGATGCGGTCGGCTTCAGTGAGACGATGGATGCGGACCAATGCGGTCGCTTGGTTCAGCTGGATCACGCCAATCTCGGCGCGGTTATCGCCCTCCAGCGCCGCGTAGCGTCGCGCGGCCTCGCCTAGCAGCGCGGCCGACTCGGCGTAGTGGCCGGCGAGCACCGCCGCGCGCCCGCGCCAGTTGGCGATCTCCGCGTCCAGGCGCCTAGCGTCCGGGTCGCGCGGGCTATAGCTGGCGTGCGCGGCGGCGATGGCGCGGTTGGTGGCCGGCGCGTCGCCGCGATCGTAGGCGAGCCGCGCCAATTTCAGCTGTACGCGCGCGCGCTCGGCGCCGGTGGCGGGCAGGCGGGACAGCGCCAGGCGCAAGTCACGTTCCGACCGGCGGGCTAGGCCCAGATTGGCGTAGATCTCGCCCGTGGCGCGTAGCAGGCGCGCGCTGACGGCGGGCTCGTCGCGCAAGTCGTTGCCCGCGCGGCGGCTGGCGCGTTCCAGCACGGTCAACGCGGTGATGGTGCGCGGGTTCTCGGTGGCGGGGTTCGCCACCTCGAAGGTACCGATCAGGAACTCCAGACTGCGGTCGGCCAGCCGCCGCTGACGTTCGGCCGTGCGGCGCTGCCCCTCGGCGTAGAGCGCCAGCCCGATCGTCAGCACCGCCACCGACAAGGATGCCAGCGTCACGGCGAGCAACTGGCGCTGGCGTCGCGCCGCGTCCCGCCTGGCCAGCGCGTCCAGCGGCACGCCCGCTATGCCGGCCACCAGTTTCAGCAGCGCCAGCCGCCGGCCGTCCTTGCCGGGCCTGAGGTCGGCGGCGATCGGCTCCGCCGGCTCGGTCCCCAGTCCGCCGTCCGGACCGAGGCGGAAGCGCAGCGCGGGCGGGAAGCATTCCGCGCCGTTCGCGTCGCCCGGTTCCCCCGACAGGATCACCGCCAGCGTGCGATGCTCGCCGTGGAGGCGCTTGAACGCCAGTATCTCCTCGTTCACCCAGCGCGAGCGGGCGGCGGCGGGGCTGCACAGCACCAGCTGGAACCGGGATTCGGCCAGTGCGGATCGCAATTCGGAGCCCAGGTCGCCGCTGGCGGGAAGCTCGTCGCGGTCGCGGAACACGGGCGGCAGTCGGCGGGGCACGGGGCCCCAGGGCGACGATGCCCCCACCAGCGCGCGGGGGACGCGGAACCCCTCCAGCGCGCTGTGCAGCCGACGCGCGGCCGCGTTGTCGGCGTGGCTGTAGCTGATGAAGGCGGCGTAGCGGCTCAACGGATCCCCCCCGGTGCCCGTAAGCCCCTTGTGCAGGCGAGGGGGCCCGGCCCGCAAGCCCCCATCCGTTTCAGGCGGGGATGGCGAGCTTTCGATAGCGGTAGGCGGCCTGCCACTCGCCCAGATCGTCGAGCATGGTGGCGGCCGCGTCCTCCAGCGAGCGCGCGGCCTCGGACGGGGTGATGTCGGGTCGTTCCAGATTGTCGGCCGCCGACGCCAGCCGGGCCGCCGTTTTCGCCGACCGGCCCGCCGCGGCGGCGAAGTCGCCCTGGCTGCGGAGGCCGAAGGCGGCGGCACCCACGGTGGGCAGCGCGGCGGCTAGCACCGCCAGCACCTCCACCCGCTCGTACAGCCAGCCGCGGTGGACGATCACCGCCCAGAGCGTCGCCAGCCCGATCGCCAGCGTCGCCTGGAACAACAGGCTGCCCGCGCGGTGCAGCCGATGCTCCACCCGGTGCATCCGGCGCGCGTTGTTGCGGTGATAGGCGACCTGATCGCGCACCTCGTCCGCCGCGACCTGGCGGGCGTGGGCGCGGAAGGCGGCGACGTCAGGCGCGGGGGGCGGGGGCCCCATATGCTGCCACAGCGCGGTGACGATGGGGTCGATCCACCGCACCTCGCGCGCGACCGAGGCCAGGTCGGGGCGCGGCGTCGCAACGCCCAGCCGCTTCAGGCTGCGCATCAGTCGAAGCCGCTCCGCCAGCAACCGATAGTCCAGCCAGCGCCGGTGCCACTGGCGCCGCGTGCCGAGCGCGGTGTTCGCCACCAGCCCGGCGATCAGGATCAGTTCGCCTAGCACCAGCCACAGCTTGGCCGCCGGCCATATCAGCCCCGCCAGCGCCAGCAGCACCGCGCCCGCAGAGGCCGCGAAGTTGAACACGCCCCCGCCGCGATAAAGGTTGGCATAGTGGTCAGCCAAGGCGTCCGCCTGCGCGTAGACGGGCCAAGCCGCATCGGCGTCGGAGGGAGACGGGGCGTAGCCGGGGCCGCGCAGGTCGGACGCGCGCAGGCCGCGCGCACCCGTCAGCGCCAGCAGCAGCGGGTATTCCAGCCGCCACCGCCAACGCGGTTCCGCCTCCGCCTGAAAATCGCGAAGGTGGCGGCGCTCCTGTTCGGCCTCGGGCGCACCCAGCAGCGTCGACACGACCCAGCCCAGGGTCGCCGCGTCCGCCGGCGCAGACGGCACCGTGCGCGCACCCAGCAGCGCGGACGGCAGGGCCAGCAGCCCGGACCAGAGCAGACGGGGCGGCGATGCGCCGTCGGCCGGGACATGTACCACCGGCACGCCGCGTCGGACCGCGTAGTCGACCACGTCCGCCGTGCCGCCCGGTCCCCGCGCGACCTCTCCGTCCCACACCGCCAGCAGGAGGTTGCACTGCGCCACCGTCGCCTCGCCCGCCAGCGCGTAGGCGGCGTCGGCATTGGCACGCTCGCCCGGCAGCGTCCAGCACCAGTCGGCCCGGGCCAGGAGCGCGCGGAATGCAGCCAGCTCCGCGGGCGGGAAGTCGACCTCGAACTCGGCGCAGGCGAAGGGTAATAGGCCGCGTACCGCGTAGCCGCGTTCCTCGCCCAGGCGGGCGACCAGCTGGTCGGCACCCGCGGCCAGTTGGGACAGAGTGGCGAGCTTGGCATGCCCCCCCGCATCCCCGGTGCCGGCCGCCCGACATGTGGCCGCCGCCAACGCATCCAGCACCTGGGCTACGCAGTCCTCAATTCCTGTTGCCGCATCCTCGGCTACGCGGCGATGCCCGGTCACGCCGACGCACAGGAAAGGGCTGACGCGGACGGCGTCGATGTCTGAAACCGGCATAGGCAGCATAATTCTTAGCGAATGAGCCGCCGCTCGTCATCGGAAAGCTGGGCACTGTCAAACTGGCGTGGCAGGGCGGTGTCGGGGGCTGATACCACGCGGCATGCCTCGCCGGTCCCGCGCCCTGCCGCCGTCGCGGTTCCAGCAGTTCAGCTCATCGCTCAAGGTAATTCGGCTGGTGGTGCTGATGTACGTGCGCTTCCCGTTGTCACTGCGCAACGTCGAGGACCTGCTGTTCGAGCGCGGCATCGACGTGTGCCACGAGACGGTCAGCTTCTGGTGGAACAGGTTCGGGCCGCTGTTCGCGGGCGACATCCGCCGGGCGTGGACCAGCCGTATGCGGGGCTTCCGCTACTGGCGCTGGCACCTGGACGCGATGTGCGTGAAGATGAACGGTGAGATGGGCTACCTGTGGCGGGCGGTGGATCAAGAGGGCGAGGAGCTGGGCAACCGCAATTGACGCCCCCCTATTTCTTCACCCAAGCTGAGTGAGAGTTTTCCGGCCCTTTGAAGCCTGTGGGCGAGGAGCTGGGGCATGAAGAAGACGAGGCACACCGGGGAGCAGATCGCGTTCGCGCCGAAGCAGGCGGAGACGGGTACGTCGGTGGCGGAGGTGATCCGCCGGATGGGGCTCTCGGGAGCAGACCTTCTACCGCTGGAAGAAGGTGTACGGCGGGCTGGGCGTAGGCGAGCTGCGACGGCCGAAGCTGCTCGAGGAGGAGAACCGCAAGCTCAAGCAGCTGGTCGCCGACCTGAGCTTCGACAAGCACATCCTGCGAGGCACGTGCTGGCAAAAAAGCCCTGACGCCTGGACGACGGCGCGACGAGTTTGCGCCGTCGTCCAGGCGTCCCATGGCGTCAGCGAGCGGCGCAGCTGCTCGGCGCCCGGCCACGGGGACGTGCCGCCAGTTTGCGTCCGCCACCGGGTCTAAGGCAGGCGGCGGGAACAACTGCCGCCCCCCATGCTTTCCCCGCGGCCCCCACAGGAGAACAGCCGTGACCGATCGCCTCCGGATGCAGGATCCGCGCACCCAATATCCGCAGCCCCCCTTTCCCGAACAGCCGCAGGACGCGCCGGGCAAGGCGTCGGCGATGGACCCCACGCCCGACCACGGTGAAACCAGCTACAAGGGGTCGGGCAAGCTCGCCGGGCGTCGCGCGCTCGTCACCGGGGGCGACAGCGGCATCGGCCGCGCGACCGCCATCGCCTTTGCGCGCGAGGGCGCGGACGTGGCGATCAGCTATCTCCCCTCCGAAACGTCGGACGCGCAGGAAGTGCTGGAACTGATCCGCGCCGAGGGGCGGACCGCGGTGGACCTGCCCGGCGACATCACCGACGAGGAATGGTGCCGCGTCATGGTGGGCCAGGCGGTCGAGAAGCTGGGCGGGCTGGACGTGCTGGTCATCAACGCCGGGCGCCAGCAGAATCGCGAGGATATCTCGAAGGTCACGTCGGAGGATTTCGACCGGACCATGAAGACCAACGTCTACGCGATGCACTGGATCGCGCAGGCGGCCGTGCCGCATCTGCCGGCCGGCGCCGCCGTTATCACCACCGCGTCGATACAGGCATACGACCCGTCCGAAATACTGCTAGACTACGCCACCACCAAGGCGGCGATCGTGGCCTATACCAAGTCGCTGGCCAAGCAGCTGATCGAGCGTGGCATCCGCGCCAACGTGGTGGCGCCGGGCCCGTACTGGACCCCGCTGCAACCGTCGGGCGGCCAGCCGCAGGAGAAGGTGAAGCAGTTCGGTTCCGACGTGCTGCTCGGGCGCCCCGGCCAGCCGGTGGAGATCGCGCCCATCTATGTGCTGCTGGCGAGCCAGGAGGGCAGCTACATCACCGGCGAGGTGTACGGATCGACCGGCGGCGCGGGCGTCGCCTGAGGGAAACGGGGGCGGTGTTCAGGCCGCCTCCGCCACGGCGGCGCGCGCCTCGGTCGACGTCCAGTCGACGTCGCCCGTGCGCCGCCAGACCTCCCGCCCCTTCGCATCGTACAGGATCGTCACGGGCAGGTTGCCCGCGAAGGCGGTACCGAGTTCGAGCTTGGGGTCGAGCAGCACCTGGACGCGGTTCAACGACCGTTGCGCCAGGAAGGGTCGAACCTTGTCGGGGCCGTCCGCGTCCTGCGACACCGCCACCACGCGCACCCCGTCCGCTGCCAGCCGGTCCAGCGTCGGCAGCTCCTTGACGCAGGGGGCGCACCACGTCGCCCACAGGTTGACCAGCACGGGCTTGCCACGAAAGTCGGCCAGCGCGACGGACTTGTCGTCCAGCCCGGCGAAGCGGCCGGCGGGCATCGCCTGCCCGCGGTACGAGCGATCGAACGTCGCCGCGGGGCGTGCCGGAGCGATGTCGGGCGGCACCTCGTCGGGCGAGGGGGCGGTGACGGTCGCGTTCGCCGCCGTCCCATTCGCTTGCAGGGGAGCATCGCCGGCCCTATCGCACGCCGCCGTGGCCAGCCCCCCCAGGAGCAGCAGCATCACCGATCGCCAGGATATGTCGGGCTTCAACGCCTCAGGCTCCAATACCATGTGGGGAGGCCGCTTCTCGGGCGGGCCGTCCGCGGTGATGCGCGAGATAAACGCCAGCCTGCCCTTCGACAAGCGGATGTGGCGCCAGGACGTGGCCGGCAGCCGCGCGCACGCCGCCATGCTGGCGGCGGCCGGCATCGTGTCGGCGGACGACGCCGCCGCGATCGACGCCGGGCTGCGCCAAGTGGCGGACGGCTACGCCGCGGACGGCGTGCCCGACGAGCTGGCGCTGGAGGACATCCACATGCTGACCGAGGCGCGGCTCGCACAGGTCGTCGGACCTGCGGCCGGCCGGCTGCACACGGCGCGCAGCCGCAACGACCAGGTGGCGACCGATTTCAAGCTGTGGGTGCGCGACGCCACCGACACCGCGCTCGCCGGCATCGCGCGGCTGCGGGCGGTGCTGCTCGACCGGGCCGACGAACATGCGGGCAGCGTGATGCCGGGCTTCACCCACCTCCAGGTGGCGCAGCCCGTGACGCTGGGCCATCACCTGATGGCCTATCACGAGATGCTGGGCCGCGACGCCGGCCGATTGCGCGACAATCGCGCGCGCGCCAATTTGTGCCCGCTGGGGTCGGCGGCGCTGGCGGGGACGGGCTTTCCCGTCGATCGGCACGCGGTGGCGGCGGCGCTGGGCTTCGACGGGCCGACGCCGAACTCGCTGGACAGCGTGTCCGACCGCGACTTCGCGCTGGACTATCTGGCCGCCGCCGCCGCGTGCGCGGGCCATCTGTCGCGGCTGGCGGAGGAGTTCGTGCTGTGGGCGTCGCAGCCGTTCGGCTTCGTGGCGTTGAGCGACCAATGGTCGACGGGCAGCTCGATCATGCCGCAGAAGCGCAATCCCGACGCGGCCGAGCTGGTGCGTGGCCATGCCGGGCGGATCATCGGCTGCCTGGTCGCGCTGACGGTGACGATGAAGGGCCTGCCGCTGGCCTATTCAAAGGACATGCAGGACGACAAGCCGCCCGTGTTCGAGGCGCACGACCTGTTGGAACTGTCGCTGGCGGCGATGACGGGGATGGTCGAAAGTGCGACGTTCCGGACCGGACGGATGCGTGAGGTGGCTGAGAGCGGCTTTTCCACCGCCACCGACCTGGCGGACTGGCTGGTGCGCGAGGCCGACGTGCCGTTCCGCGAGGCGCACCACGTCACCGGCCGCGTGGTGGCGCTGGCGGAGGAACGGGGCATCAGGCTGGACCAGCTGCCGCTCGACGCGCTGACGGCGATCGACGCGCGCATCGACGCGCGCATCTACGACGTCCTGTCCGTCGACGCGTCCGTGCGCAGCCGCACCAGCTTCGGCGGCACCGCCCCCGACAACGTGCGCGCCGCCGTCGCCGCCGCGCGGGGGGAAGGCCGGTGAGGCTTGCGGTCCTGACGCTGCCGGTGCTGCTGTGCGCTTGCGGATCGGCCGCGGGATTGAAGCCCGCGCCCGGCCAGGCCCTGCCCCCCGCACCCTTCGGTGCCGCGGCCCAGCCTACACCCGATCAGCTCATCACCCCCACCACCCAGCAGCGCCCCCAGCGTTCCGACGAGCTGCTTCGGCGGTCGGATCGTCGCCGCTCGGACGAGTTCGACTTGCCGCCCAACTGACATGATCGACTTTCCCTACCGCGACGGCGCGATGGTCGCCGAGGACGTGCCGCTGTCGGCGATCGCCGAGGCGGTGGGCACGCCCGTCTACGTCTATTCCGCCAAGGCGTTCCGCGACCGCGCACGCGCGTTCCGCGACGGGCTGGCCGGCGTCGGGCGCGTACGCTTGGCCTACGCGATCAAGGCCAACCCCAACCTGGCGGTGCTGCGCGTCATGGCCGACGAGGGTTACGGCGCCGACGTGGTGTCCGGCGGCGAGCTGGCGCGCGCGCTGGCGGCGGGGATCGACCCGGCCGACGTGGTATTCTCCGGCGTCGGCAAGACGGTGGCCGAACTAAGCCGCGGGCTCGACGTGGGGCTGGGCCAGTTCAACCTGGAGCTGGAGGAGGAGGGCGAGGTGCTGGCGCGGCTGGCCGACGCGCGGGGGCTGCGCGCGCCCGCCGTGCTGCGCGTCAACCCGGACGTGGACGCGCGCACCCACGCCAAGATCTCGACCGGCATGAAGTCGAACAAGTTCGGCGTGCCCATCGATCAGGCGCCGGCCATGTTCGACCGGCTGGCGCGGCTGCCCGGCCTGGACCTGAAGGGCGTGGCGATCCACATCGGCAGCCAGCTGTCCGACCTGGCGCCGCTGGAGGCCGCCTATGGCCGGGTGGGCGAACTGGTGCGGACCTTGCGCGCGGCCGGCCATTCGGTCACCCGCGTCGACCTGGGCGGCGGGCTGGGCGTGCCCTATCGCGCGGGCGAGCGTTTCCCCAGCCCCGCCGAACTGGGCGCGGTGGTGGCGCGCGCGACGCGCGGCTGGGACGTGGAGCTGGTGTTCGAGCCCGGCCGCGTGATCGCGGGTGAGGCGGGCGTGCTGCTGACCCGCGTGATCTGGGTAAAGCCGTCGCCGGGCAATCCCTACGTCATCGTCGACGCCGCCATGAACGACCTGGCGCGCGTGGCGCTGTACGACGCGCATCACGACTTCGCCGCGGTCGCCCCCACCGGCGAGCGCGAGACGGTGAACATCGCCGGCCCCGTGT
>Ga0325401_1005813_pt1 | contig 11875 bp, 7 predicted proteins | sample PopdelMetagenome_FD_205666 | JGI IMG/M metagenome (GOLD analysis project Ga0325401, IMG submission 205666) | Populus deltoides microbial communities from Bellville, Georgia, United States - Xylem-PdKOR-R2 | ecosystem: Host-associated > Plants > Phyllosphere > Stem > Wood/Secondary xylem | place...
CAACCTAAAGAAAGTGGGATAGCTAACTTATTTCTCTTCCTCTAGCCACAGTATCAACGAAATACCCGTTAAAAATTTCAAATTGAACTTAGAAAACGCAAATACAGGTCACTAAGCATGATAATGGATGATAAATGAAATAACAAATTCCCACCTCCAAAGCTTTCTCCTCGTCATATATGAACTTGGGTAGCTTCCTCATCAAATCTTTTCTGTCTGCTCCAGCTAATGCCTTGCTAATCTGAAATACAAGTAAACATCAATCAGATACATAATATGTGTCATTTTTTGCACGTGTTACAACTACCTCATGTAAGGTGCAGCCTACAAGCAATATTCTACTGGACAAAAGAAAACCAATGGTAAATAATCCATAATAATGTATTAGTGCACCTCGTAGTGCTTCTTACAAGACAATCAAATAACTTGTTATTCGAAACCTTATCGAAAGAAACTCTGCAGTAAGGGCAGATTAAAAAGCGCAAAAATAAACATGTCATATCTGGTAGTAGTCAAGCTAGCAAGTCTCACAATACTAAATAGTCTTGAAGAAAACACACGCCATCCATCTCAATGAATAATTTAAAGAAACATAAGTACAATACATATAGCAAATTGAACTATAGCATATCACATTAGTCATTGAACAGTACCTGTGGAGCATATACACAACCCAATGTTCCAGCTACCATTCCTCCCAATATGAAACCGCCAATGAAGATACCTGCACCACTTGATCCACCACGCTCACCACTGTCCTTGCACATGAGAGGAAAAAAAGAAGAAAAATCACAGTTGAAAGAGAGATATGGTGGTGGGTGGATGTGGATCAAAGACCCATCTTGGAGATGTCGAGTAAAAAGTAATGAATATGATACAACAAGTATATAAAACTTACAAAACTGATAGTAGAGAAGCAGCATGCAAAAAGAAAAGGAGGACTAATTGACTATCCAACTGATTTCAGAGATAAATTTAGGTTTTACGACTTGAATTTAGGCAGTGGCTATTGGAAAACATATATACAAAAGCAGTTCTGAAATGGAAGTAAAACAAAATTATAGTGGAGAAAGAGGAAAAAGAGCACATATAAAATCCAACCATGTGTGATTCTATCAGTGTCACAGCTTTCATGTTTTATAGGTGATCCTAACAGATAAAAAAAGTCTCAGTTCATGAGAGTGCACACCCTCAAATGGGTGACAGTAGCCATTGAAAAAATTAACCTTGATGCTGCTAATCTGTCTTTACAACAGATGATATACAGTCCAACAAATTACAACAACACCATACCTTGCTTGAATTGTTAGTGACTTTTTATGTGTTGTGGGTTTTCCTTTACTAGAGAGATTACCAGGTCTAACGCATATTAGGCATTGGTCTTTTGGCTTCAAAGAAGAGCCTGGAATTTCATAATAACTAATGATTAGAAAAAGCAGGGAAACCAATGAACAAAACAGTATTACCCATCAAAGTGAAGTGATAATGCTGGATAGGAAAAAGAAGAGAAATGCATATACAAAATTGAGATCCATCATGAATTAGGTATCTTCAAATGCAATAATAATTCGTAAATAAGAGCACAAAGTGCCTTCCTAAGTAACCTGAACAGCAAAGCATATCATCTAGAAACATAAAGCAAATTAAAAAATATTTCCAGTTCAGTATTAGCAATAATTAGAAGTTAATCAGGTAATGTCCTCCATTATATCAATAGATTGAAAAGGCTAAAAAATTTGTTTGCTACATGATCAGACTCCATTATAAGTTAAAATTTCGAGAAAATTCACACAAAATGAAATTACATCACCAGTTCTTCCAAAATTAACATGGTATTTTGGATCTTTCACATTTCAAACTTTCCTTTAAAACCCAGTTCTCAAAGGCCATAACTTGGTGCATAAAAATCCAATCTTTAATTCCTTAATAAAACTCCTATGAAGAAATGCAGTAAGAACGAAAGCCTAGATGCTAAAAATTAAAAAACAAATGAGAAAAAAAAATTAAAAAAAAGAATTTTCTTTTCATTCCTTGAATATTTATCCCAATCAAATAAAGCTTACAAAAACTAAATCAGCAGTCAGAATCCACATAATCAGAGAAAACAAAATTACCAGCAGATAAAAAGTGAGCTTGGGGAGTTGTAATTGAAAGAAGAGAAGTTGAGAGAGCAGTCATTTCTTGGACTTTCTTTTGTTTGAGTAATCAAAAAACGAGAAATGGCACTAAAAAATGGTTGCTTTGTACTTAATTATGTGTCCTCGATAATATCGAGCTCATTGTTTTATTTACGATTGATACTGGTCTGTGATCTTTCGTCTAGGCTGCGGAGATGAACTTGGGCTGCATTAGCCCATCATTTGAGACTACTCAGTCAGCTAGTATTAAAGAAGCCCAAGAAAACCATTCTTAGAACTTTAATTCACTTTTTTGGGTTTAAGCAATTACTGAAGTTCCGCGTAAAGAAATCAAAATCATGTTTGGGTTAGATTTTAAAAGATTACTCAAATCTTACACAGTGAATTGATCATAGGAATCTGCCTGGTAAAAGGGTTTTTATTGCTGAAGATATTATAATTATAAGAAATACTGAAAGGAATGTGGAAAATATGATTTCTCATGTATCATTTCACTATGTACTTCTACAATCATTATTTTTTCTTTGGTCATTCAATTTTTTCTCCTCAATTAAGCTCTTTTATGGCTCAATTAATGGTCAATTGGCTAAAATTTGTTGCACAAGGATAGGATTGAAAGATGGAGGACCCAAGTGGAAAAGGCGAAGAAAATAGGTGGCAACTTCAAAGTTTACGCAAAAAAATTTAGTTTGGTCCTTATACTTTTCAATTTATTTTTTTGGTCCATTAGGTTTTTGAAATTTTAATTTCGGTCCATAACTTGATTTTCCTTTTTTTTTTTAATCTATGGTTTAAGAGATAATAGATAAAATCACCGGATTTTAATGGTAGATAGGAGACAGACTTGGTTAACACTGATTTGAATAAATGAAGAGTAGTTGCGAGAATAGGCTGATGAATAAGAGTTTCTGCAAGAATCACAAAAAAGAGAGTCATATGATTGATCAATGTGAAGATTTCCGCATTGAAGTGATATATATGCTAACTCAAGGTATTTTGAGAATCGAAGAGGCAACAAGCAAATAGATACTTGTAGTTGAAGAATATAGCAAGAATATGGAAGTTTATCGGGTATATTTTAAGGTATAATGATATAACATTTAAGGTAGATGTCATGTTATTATAGGTATGTGTGCTTACGGTGTTGTGAACTTTTGAAACTTTCTATATGTTCGTAGTCATTAATTATACACATTCTGTCAAATAATTGTACGTGATTGTGCAATTAGATGGAATTGTGTGGAAGTGATATTTGAAAGAAGAATAGCATTAGTTGATATGTGATATAAGATAATTGGATCAAGATTTAATAATGGGAAGTTGATATTTGGTAAATACAGGAGAAAATATCGACGACTCGGTATGCAAAATTACAAGGGAAACTTTGTTGAAAGTTAAAAAAAAATGCACAGGTTTATCAGTGGTATACACATAAATGGTTAATTTTCCTTGGTTTAAATAAAGAGATATGATTATTTGATTATATTTGATTTGTAAATGGTTAAGGATATTACAAGATATTAAATGATGTATCATATATGAAGTCAAATATCATGATGGCAAAGATGTATGATGGCTCACTAAGACAGATAGTCGAGACTTTGAAAATCCATCATTCTTATAACATGTTATTAGAAAGGTCTTGGATTCATGTGGTTAGGGCAACAACTTCATCATTGCATCAATGTTTGAAGTATATTATGAATAGAATGTTGGTATAGTATAGCTAAAGAAACCATTTTCATGATAAGAATTATGGTCGCACCCTTCATTAAAGTAGAGAATTGTAGGGATGGAAATATTTATACTTTCAAGATTATAAATACATAGTGGGTTCCTGAAAATACTGTGCTAAGAAAGTAAAAAATATATGAAGCAACAAGGATGACAGTTAATTGTTTCCTAACACATAGGATTCCATTTCAATTTAACCTTAACACTGGAATGTTGGAAAGTGTCTATTTGATGAAGATGAAATGTGTTGATTAGAGGTTTAGACTTGTATATAAACCTAAAAAGATGACTTAGACGGGTCGCTAGGATTAAAAAAGAAGCAAGAATGGCAAGAATAGAAGGAAAAGAGTCGGAAAAAGAGAAGCTGACAATCCCACCACTTTAAGTAACTTTCCTAAAGCCTGCTCAAGTGATAAGATCTTATGATAAAGCGTTGAAGATAATTGACCTCTACATCAACACCTTAGAGTATAGGAATAAAGGATAAAGTGTGGAGACAAAAGTTCAACAGTGGATGAGATGCTGCCTCAATTATCTATTCATATAATTGAGGACATTCCTGCAAGAGCTTTTACGAGGAAGCTAGCAGATGAGGAGAAATTCTAGAATTGGAAAACTGAGCATGTTCCTTTCATGTTTAAATGGTAATTTTTCTTGTTTAATCATGCTTGTTAAGATGTTTTGTCATTGTTTTGCTTCATTTTTCTTTTTACCTTTTTGATCTTATTGGCAATCTAGCTCATGATGCCACAAGCTTTTCCTTTGTTAATGAGCCTTTATTTTAATGAGATCATGTATTTTTATTATTCAAAATATATCTTGTTTTCTTTTACTTTTTTGTGCAAATACACATTTACACTAGCACATCTTTTGTTTTCAAAATTCTAAAAGTGAATCTTTCACCAATCTATAAAACCATTACACTAAGAATAAATGACCAAGCTTTGATAACATAATTACAATAAAAAAAGGATTGTTGGGACTGCAGTCGACCCAACCCAATCTGATCGGGTCAGAGTTGGCCCTCGGGTTGGGTCTAGTCCAAATAATAAAAACAATTTTTTTAAAAAAATAATTTTTTCAAAGACCAATTTAAAATTATTTGTGGTCCGTCGCATGTTTTTCTAACAATTTTTTTTAATATCAAGTTGTAGATTTACACTGTAAAATATAGCCCTAGTATCAAAATATTTTATTTTTCTAAAAAATAAACCAATTTTTTTTTATTTTATAAAAGATGTTTTGTTTTCGTGCATATGACCAAATCTTAAAGGTTTTTCATACATATTTTCTAAAAAGGATAAAATCACATTTTTATCATGTTTTAAATGCGAAATAGATATCATAATCGGTTTATGATCATCCATTAGAGTTTGGTCAAAATACAAAAAATCCAATAATAATTAGTTTGTTATTCAAAATGTTAGGAATTAACTATATCTAATAAATAAATGTGAAGTTAAATATGAACCTTAGAATAGTTAGGACTTAATCCAATAAATAAATGCAATGTTAAATATGGACCTTAAAATAGTTAAGATTTAATCCAATAAAGTATAAATTTTCTCATAAAAGGAGATCTACCTTAAATCTTAGACGAGACCAACATATATAAACATGACCTAGAAAAATAGCAATACAGATTACCTTAGATATGGTGTACTGAGGGTGATGCGTCTTTCCCTTGCACAATTGGTCCCCTTACCTAGACTCTTACAGGCCATTAAGTTTTCTAGTGACAATAATACCAGATAGTGACTCTTGAACCCTATAATCATAATTTAATGATTAAACCCAGAGCCCCTTTTAATTTTCAGGAGACAGCTCCACCATGCGACGCCGCGCACGTCACAATATTCTTGACGTTATATTTTTAAATTAGTAGCTTTCTTTTTATAATAATTGGAAGCGATAAGATGTAAAATGTAGAGATTAATCAATTTTTTTCCAGATCCAAATTATATTTGTAAACTTGACAATTACTTCTTCAGTCCCTAATTAATAAATAAATAAAACAAGTGATGAAGTAATCTTAAAATTGCTAACAAAACATATTGAAGCACTATACATCTACATCTAAAAAATAACAAGTCATCCATACAACTTTTGTTTGGCAGACTAAGTCTCTTAGTTAAAAAATGTAAGCCCTAAAAATTTTATTTTTGTTAGCTACCCATTAAAACTTAGATTCAAAATTCTGAAACTTTTTTGAAAGGGAAAAAGGAGTGAAATAACCCCAACTAAATTTGTTAATTAGAGAATTGAAAAAGAAACTGACACTGAAAATTCAAGAATCATTGCAATACTGAAATTTTAAAAAGTGGATATAACATGTATATATTCAATACAAATATTAAATCAAGAAAGAAACAAAAAGGAGAGAGACCAACCTGGAATTTAACAAGAAAAAAATAACAAGAAGGCAAAAACTATTGAGATATAATTAAATCTACAAGTTGTGGTCTTTCTCAAACCACGTTATTTTTTACTTTTTTATATATTTAATTTTTCACAAGATATATATTAATATTTTAATATAAAAATATTTTGAAAAAAAATTAATGGGGTATTTACTATATACCAAGACACTAAAAGATTAAAAAAAAAAAAAAGTACTATAGTTTGACGTGGACGTCAATATTTGAGTGGACGTAGTTATTTAGGTACTTTGTCTTCGTTGTTTTTGTTTGTTTCTTCGAAATCCGGCATTGATATATTTTTGCACCTCTACTTAAAGAAAGGCTTCCCACATTGCGAAGTCTACGTGACTGGATCATTTTAATTGGGGTGAGAGTTCTAGACACTGAGAAGTACAGCTTTAAACAGCCATATATAGCGAGCCATGGCTGCAGGTGGTTATGGAGAACGTTCTTTGAAGGAGACGCCCTCTTGGGCTGCTGCTCTGGTTTGTGCTGTTTTTGTTGTCATTTCTATTGTCATTGAACGTGGAATTCATTCCCTTGAAAAGGTAATTAGAAACTTCTTCCTCGGGAAATATAAATAAATTTGACAATATCTGATTAATTAGTAATTATGTATATGATTAGTTAGCATTTGTTGACAAATTTCGTTGTCTTCTTTGATCTACCAGTTAGAGTTAAATCCATATGAAAATTATTCTTAAATAACTAATTAACTTGTTTTTTTTTTATAAAAAATATTTGTGTTATTTGTAATGGTAGTGGTTTCAAAAGCGACAAAAAAAGGCCATGATTGAGGCTCTGGAGAAACTTAAAGCAGGTAACACTCTCATTTTGTTTCAATCCTCTAGTTTCCGTAGAGCAATAAAGATTCAAATTCTAGCCTTCATTAAGAAGGTATATAGATACTGGTGAATTAATGAAAACAATGCTAATTATCGGATTAAATATTTAGTTAAGTAATTTGAAGGTTTGATGATTTGAACGCAGAATTGATGCTCCTAGGCTTCATATCACTGCTTATAACAGTTGGTACAAAACCAATTTCTAAGATATGTATTCCTGAGAAAGCTGGAAATACCATGCTTCCTTGTAAGAAGGAAGCAAAGAAGGATTATGGGAACGGCGACGGGAGAAAGCTATTATGGTATGCTGGAGATGATATATCCCATCGCCTTCTTGCCGCCGCCGCCAGTGGGGATGACTACTGTTCCCAAAAGGTAAATAAGAGCGCCCACATATGCATGCATATGCGCAAATGTTCAATTTCTTTAAGAATATAGTATCAACTGTGAAATAAAATGGTGAGGGAGAATCCCGTTGAAAAGGCCTGTAAATTAATCTTTATTTATATCTTAATTAGTATCGAATTCTTTCAACAATCTTGGATTGCGCGCATTATAGAGATAATTAACTTGTAGAGCATTAACGTGATTTCATGCATGTATTCTTGCAGGGTAAAGTATCATTGGTTTCACAGTCAGGGGTGCATCAATTGCACATCTTCATATTTGTGCTGGCAGCATTTCATGTTATCTATAGTGTAGTGATCATTGCTCTGGCAAAGGCTAAAGTATGCCCCTTCTTGCTGCTTTTTCTTCGTCTTCTTTTTATGGGAAAAAGGATATATAAACATGACTTTCAACTGTTATCACGTTCTCGAACATGAAAATAATTGGGGCTATGCTAGCCCTTTCCCTTAGAATCTTGATTGCAAAAATGATGGGGCTAAAAAGGGCTGTGAATGACTCGAACAGATGAAGAGATGGAAATCTTGGGAATTGGAGACAACATCTCTAGAGTATCAATTTACTAATGGTAATTGACACCAACATAATTGTGTTTGGAAATAGAAAAAATGGTATTGAAGTGGTAACGTTTTGGCTCTTGTGGTGCTTGAATTAGACCCTTCAAGGTTTAGGTTCACTCGTCAAACTTCATTTGTAAAGCGGCACACCGGGTTATCTGCAACGCCTGGTCTTAGATGGATTGTAAGACCTATTCTTTTTGTTCACTTTCCATTATTACCATAATTGTTTTGAAAAAAAAACAATGATTAGGTCCAATTTCTCACAAAAAGTTAATGCTTTTCAGGTGGCCTTTTTTAGGCAATTTTTTACGTCGGTAACAAAGGTTGATTACCTTACATTGCGACATGGATTCATCAATGTAAGCTTGTGTGCTTTTATCAATCATTTTCCTCTAAAATACCATACCAAGTGCAAGAAAAAGTTAGAGTGACTTTTGAGCAAGGCTCAGTTTTTTTGGACAGGGGAGGCTCAACCCAAAAAACAAATCGCGCTTGACTTATTACGTGTAAATTAACCAGACGAAAAACAAATTGCAGGCTCATTTTGCACCAAACAGCAGATTCAACTTCCACAAGTACATTAAAAGATCGATGGAGGATGACTTCAAGGTTGTCGTTGGTATTAGGTTGGCCTCACTCCCTTTTCGTCTGTCTAAGTGGATCATTAGCGAGTGGCTTAATTACACGTTAATCTGCGACTTCCTGACTGTTAAGGTTGTTAATTCTGCAGCATTCCATTGTGGATATGCTCTATCATATTCCAGCTTCTCAATGTTTATGGTAATTTTAATTTTCATTACAACAATAATATTTAATTTGAAGCCAGAAAACAACGACTGTAGTTGACAACCATTTTGATTTGCTTTTGCTTGTGTAGGATGGTATACATTTACATGGTTACCATTTGTACCACTAGCAGTAAGATAATCTGCTTAATTAATTCCTAATTCTGTTTAGTATTCTAAACCTTAATTATCATCGATCCTAGTAAATCTCTTTCTCTACGCTCACAGGTAATCCTTATTGTTGGCGCAAAGCTGGAGATTATTATTATGGAAATGGCTCGGGAGATCCAAGATAAAACTGCTGTGGTGAAGGGTGTTCCTGTGGTCGAGCCTAGCAACAAATACTTTTGGTTCAATCGCCCTGATATTATTCTTTTCTTAATACATTTCACCTTGTTCCAGGTAATCTTTACACTCAATAATCTCTCAAGGCTTGATCTAGACATGGCAAAAATTAAAAAAATTTACCAGGATTTCCGTTGGTGATTGCGATTTTCTTAAAAAAAAAAAAAAAAAAAAAAACCTGAAGGAGCTAATTAGGAATTCATTTTTTCCTTCTCCTGTAGACACAGATCCCGCACAATACCATTTCTGTTTTTGTTTTTATATTTATTATTATGTAATTCTTTTATATTTTATGCTTTCACATTATATTATATTGTATTGATTCGCAATTAGTCTCAATATTTTATCTCTTGCTTGAGGATCCTCGAGGTTTTAGAAACACATTCCAACATGGAATTGGCACTCGATTTTGCAGAAAAGTGTTCAATTTTTTTAATATCAGAACACTGAAACAAAATGGGCTAAAATTGACATTGGGTTAAAAAAAAAAAAAAAAAAGAGGATTTTTTTGCCACTGTTTCTGTCAGTTCTTTTCCTAATTTTTTGCTTTAGGTTTTTGTCAAAAAAATAAATTTGATCCCTTGAGTTTTACAAGTTTACTCTTTGGCATAAACATTCATATTGTATATGTTTTAGTCCTTTCTATTCGTAGAAATGAAAACCAACGGAAAAAGACAAAAGAGAGAGAAGGTTCTATTGTCAACATTTTTGGAACTACAAAACTCATTCTTGATGTCTATGAGTTTAAGTCAATAACAAAAATTCATTTGAGGTATTTTTTACTTTTTATATTGCTGAAAAAAGTAGATTGATGTTGAAAATAAAGTTTTGTTTGGGTTTATTTTGTGTTTTTGAGCCAAAATAAGGGTTTTTTTTGGGTTGATTGATAAGTTTCTTTTTTTTAGTCTAAAGATGTTTTTTTGGTGTTTTTAGATTAAAATAGTTTGAAAATGGATTTTTGGGTTTAGAAAACCAGGGCAAGATTTTTTAGCCACTCTACGATACAGCTATCAAAAACATCAAGGCCTCGTTTGTTTCCTGAAAAGTAATTTCTTTTTGGAAAGTGAATTTCGGGAAAGTATTTTTTGATATTTGGTAGTGTAATGAAAAATAAATTGGAAAACACTTTCCAGTGTTTGATTATGTCATGGAAAATGAGCTGGAAAATAACTTATTAATGTTTTATTTTTCTCAAGTTTATTAAAATAATGAGGAACAAATCTTACAAATTAAAAAATTAAATGAGAATGAAATTGAAAAAAAATATAATTTCATAAATTATCTCAAATAAAATAAATAATAATCAAAATAATAGAGATCAAATCTAAAAAATTAAAAAAAATGAAAGATGAAGAAATTAAAATAATAATAATTAACATTTCATAAATTATTTCAAATAAAATAAGTAACAATTAAAAGAATGAAGACCAAATTTGATAGATAAAAAATTTCAATAAAAAAATGATAAGGAAAATCAAATAACAATTATAAAAATAAGAACCAAAATTACTATAAAAATTAAATTTTAAGAGATAAAATTGAAAAATAAATATTCAAAACAAATTATGAATATCAATTAAAAGTTTGATGATCAAATTTGATATAATCAGCAAAACTTGACATTTCTAAATTTTTCACAACTTCCGGAAAGTGTTTTCCGCCTAAATTTTTCAGGAAAATACTTTCATGAAAACCAAGCCAAATTTTTCTTTGACTGAAAAGTGTTTTCCATTAACCAACTTTTCTAATGGCAAACAAACATAGAAAAGTTTGGAAAGTGATTTATCGAAAACCACTTTCCGGAAAACAAACACAGCCAAAAAGAAAAACACTTTCCTGGAAACCAAACCAAATTTTTCTTTGACCGGAAAGTGTTTTCCGTTGACCAGAAAGTGTTTTCGTTGACTGGAACATGTTTTCCGTTGACCAACTTTCCTAATGACAAACAAACACAGGAAAGTTTGGAAAGTGGTTTCCCAGAAACTACTTTCCGGGAAACAAACATGGCCCAAATGATAGTCTATTTTTATTCTTTCTTAAAATAAGGGTGAACAACAAATCATCTTGCTCTTGGATAATTTAAAAAAAAATAGTAAAAAAAAACATGAGTCTATCCTAGCAGGCCTATATCCGTGGCCCTTTCTTTTTATAGGCTAGGCACTAAGCCACCTAGCCTAGGCATTGTCTACTAAAAAAATTAGAAAAAACAACAAAAATATCAACAAAAAAAAAATTTCCTTGTAGTTTATTGATGAAATTTTATAAAAGAAAATTTTTATTAATAATTCTAGACAAAAATGATGATGGAATAAAAACATAAAAAGAATTTCATTAATGTTTTTATAAGGAATGATGCCTAACACTCTTTTCCTCTCCCATCTTAGGCCTTCATCACTAGAGGACCCGAACATTCTTTTGACTTTTACAAGTTTCATACCAAAACTTAAAAAGTATCTTTCCAAAAATATAAAGCAATGTGAGTTGATATGTAGATCACAAATATGATCTATAAATTATTGGATATGTAGTTAAGTTATAACTCAAAAAAAAATACTCCAACAAAATTGCTCATGAAAAGGCAATTCCATCAAGATTTTTAGCAGAAATTCTCATTTTGGAAATTTTCATAGAACTTACAGAATA
>Ga0325401_1005814_pt1 | contig 11874 bp, 4 predicted proteins | sample PopdelMetagenome_FD_205666 | JGI IMG/M metagenome (GOLD analysis project Ga0325401, IMG submission 205666) | Populus deltoides microbial communities from Bellville, Georgia, United States - Xylem-PdKOR-R2 | ecosystem: Host-associated > Plants > Phyllosphere > Stem > Wood/Secondary xylem | place...
GGCGGTTTAGTTTTTCTTAATTCTATTGAGACTAATTAATTGATCCACATTAAATAGTTCATTCACCAATATTAATCATTCTTAATTTCTTCTTTTTGTTTAAATAAAAAAGCCTTTTTTCCCTTATCAATTTTTTCCATTTTTCTTGCATCTCTTTTATTTATTCTATTTTTCAAAAAAAAAAAGAAAAAAAATATTGAAGAAGAAAAAGGAATTGATCGAAGGAATAAGTTTTAAATGTGTTTAAAAACGTAGGATTAATTATGTTATATGGTTTCTAAACTATAAAGGTTATTTAATTTGTTTTAAGACTAAATTATAATTACATAAAAAATTTCATATCTTTATAATATGAAAGCTAGCACATCAAGAGAGAACAATTTTAAATGAAAATTTTCTTATTATTTTTTATAGAGCGTAGATTTTAATTTTTTTTACTTGTGTCTGTTTTTTTATTTAAAATAAATTCAAGAAAATAACTAATACCGTGCATTATAAAATCTCTTTTTAATATAATTTCAGAGTAGAAAATATGACAATATTTATTTGATATTATTTTAGTAGATATAGACATGTTAAAAAATAAATTCATATTTGGTTGAGAATTAAAAAAAAAAATTGAATTTAGGATAAATGACAACAATCATTATCATGAAATTACATACAAAAAGAATTCTAAATTTTGAATATTCGTCATATCCAATGTGCCCTTAATTATTTTTCAAATAAATTAATGTTATTCATGTATTAAGAAATAATCATATCCTATTGTTTTAAAAAATTAAAAAAAAATTAGATAATACATGAAAAATATTATTGCTGGTACAAGAATATCTCAAACTATACATAAAAAAATTCATATGATATAAGTTAATTTTTTATCCTATTAATAATCAGAGCAAGTAAAAACCACAGCAAAGCAAAATAAGCTAAACCTCCCTCTCTTTCTTTCTCTCTCACAATGGCCTCCAAAGGTGGTGCAGCGCCAAGCACTTACACTCCCGCTCCCACTCCCACCAACAAAGCCCAACGTCCTCCATTCTTCACTGACTCTGACGTCGACTGGACACGTTCCGATGGCCGTGGTTTCCACCAGTGCCGATCTGCCTGTAATATATCTTTCCCTTTTTACTGTTTATCATTGTTTTTTTTTTTTTTTTAAAAAAACTTGCTTAATAGTAATTAGCCTTTAATAATCTTCTATGATTACACTGAAGGAATGATCAGTTTTTGCAGGTGATTTTTTTCCTTTTTACCTTCTTGGGTGTTGACCTCTGATTCTTTAACTTATGCTGACATGTTTTAGGCATTCTTGTTCTTCTTTCTCTTCTTTTTCCCTTTTCTATATAACATGAAGGGCTGTGCTATCTCAATGTTTCACTGTAATATGTGCTTTAGGGTGTCAATGATTATGAAAATCTGTAAATTTACGTTTTTTTTTGTTTCTTTCTGTTGTTTATCGAAATGATTTCCATTAATTATCGTTGATTTTATTATCTTACTTCTTTATGTTCTGTGAAAGATGCTGCATTTTTTTTGTGTAATGGTGTTATGCTAAGAAAATAAATAAATGAATGAATTGGTTCCCTTGTTTCTGGTTCTTCATTTATGTTCCCGATGATTCGAATTCTCATACTAGGGGCATGGAATTTCTGAAATTTGAGGTTTCTGTCTCTGTGTTTAGAAATCTGGTTTCCTTTGCATGGAATGATATATTTACATCCTCTCTAAGGATTCTCGTGGTGGACATTCCATATAACTGCCTGTCAGTCTCTGTCTCCTTTTGTTATGGGGTACCATTGTACCAACTTTTCGGTGTTGGGTTGAGCACATCCATGGATGGAATTGATTCTCATGTTCTATTAGCAGAGTCTTTATGTCCTAGATGCTAAAACCTACCAATTTCTACTTTATACGGATTGCCCTCATCTTAAATATGAATGTGATTCGTTAACACTGAAATGAAAATTTTATTTCGACTTTTTAAATTTTGATTGTTAATAGAGAGCATGTGGCTCATAGTTCTATTTTTTAAAATCTGTTTGCATGTACCATTCACATAAGTAATCTATTATCATCCAGGGATTATGCTGGAATGATATTTTTTTTGTTTAATTTACTTGAACTGAAGTGTTTTTCGTTTGCAGTTTTCCGGACTGGTGCTGTCAACTCTGCTGCAGGATCTGCTTATGCTGAGTTTGGAAATACAAAGGTCATTGTTTCTGTGTGAGTATTGCCTTTTCTATATTTGTATCTCATCGCAATATTTCTAGTTTTTTCGTTTTGGGTTTAAATTTATAGGTTATATTAGCATGATGGAACCATGATAGGAGATGTAATTATTACAGCAACCATCATATATAAACTTAGTATTACATCGTACTTCCCTCTTCAGGTTTGGGCCCAGAGAGAGTAAGAAAGCAATGATGTATAGTGACAAGGGCAGGCTTAATTGCAATGTTAGCTATACCACTTTCGCCACCACTGTTCATGGACAGGTATGTGAAGCAACAGCATCTACAATATTTTATGATACTCATCTTCAAACACCTATTATCCTTTTGAAGTTATTGTAGCTAATATATGATGCCCCTTTTTGTCAGGGATCAGACAACAAAGAGTTTTCCACCATGCTTCATAAGGCATTGGAAGGGGCAGTAATGCTGGAAACTTTTCCCAAAACAACTGTAGATGTGTTTGCTTTGGTGTTAGAATCTGGTGGCAGTGAGTTACAGCTTCATACTAACCTCTAAATCTCGGTCTATTGGAAAAGAATGTTTTGTCTAGTTTGCAGGATAGCACAACCATCTTTATGACTACTAAGCAAAACTTGCACCGGGAATATTGTTTTTCTGTTTACAATAAAAAACTGTAAAGCTTTTTCATGCTCTTAAGTTTTCTTGTTTCTGCAGCCTGGTTTGCCGATAAAATTTTAGTGGCTATTAAGAAATATTTTCTTTAAACTCATTAACAAGATTATGTTTTTGAAGGTGATCTTCCTGTTGTAATATCTTGTGCAAGCCTTGCCTTGGCAGATGCTGGGATTATGATGTATGACCTTGTTGCTGGAGTTTCTGTGGTACGCTTCATGTATAGACTTGAGGTTTCCTGACACTGTTCTAGCTGTTATCTGACATGAAGTTTATACATTATGCATTTACACAATTATCCAATGCAAATTAGTTAAATATCTTCTAGTATTTATTTTAATTTTAATTAGTCTGCTTGATTGTTGTTGATGTGTATAAACCAACTCTAATCATTGGACACAACTGCAAGTTTCAGAGCTTACAAAGAGTTATGCTCAATGTAATTATCGATCATCATTCTATTGCCAATATTTTGACCTGCCATCTTCTTTTGCTGGTCACTTAGGGATGAGAATGTTCGGGAATCTTAGATCCACCCTTTATGAGTTGAGTTCTTTTTTCAAATGTGGTCTTTCATTCAAGTAATTTATTTTTGTTTCTTTCTTTCTTCCATCCTTCCCTGCTTCCTTTCTTTCTTTTTCTCCCCTAATTTTGCATATATGCGTTCTCCTTCACCAAAAATATTTACTGATTGAGTTTCTATATAGCATGTGTTCAGTATTTGATAAATTTTAAATAACCTATTACCATCTCTATTTGTTTTGAAAATGTTTCTAGTTTGAAAATTGGAGCATTGATTAGTATTTTCATTTATTTATTTATTGCTAATAATTGATAGAAGAAAGATGTGTTTTAATATCTTAACAGTAGAAATTTTATTCGGATGTTTGGTGTAATTTAGTCTCTGGGACAAAATGCTTTGTAATGGGTAGTTTTCCCAAAGTTTGAACTAGAAATAGAAATTGACTGAACCTATTATCATCCTGGCCTGTTCCTTTGTTCACTACAGAATTTGTTAGCTCTTAAAAGGCCGTCTTGTAGTTAGTCCCATTGAACTTGATAGTGGGAAAGAAAATTTGAGACATCTAAATTATTACACTATGCTAAATAACTACTCATTTGATGGTGTGATTGTGCTATGACATGGCTCTTTATGAATATAGATGGAGATCCGGGAATTTAGGTGGTCACGTTAATATTTGTCGCCTTACTGGACTGTTTTTCCTTTGTCTGGTATTGCTTTGCTCTGACTCTGTAGAAATCATTCGGAGGCCGTTTCTAAGTAAGTTGATTGTGATTCAGTAGAAACATGTTAGTGTAATGATTGGCCCAAGAAGCTTTCATGTCTTTAAAATGTTGTGCAGTTCTATACTTCATTCGAGATATAACCCAGCTGCTTTAATGACTTCATCTCATTTGTTTAATTCACATTTGTTTCTTCCATGTTTTGTAAATTAGCTTCTTTGTTTTGCAGTCTTGTCTTGGCAGAAACCTCATCATTGATCCAACTTTGGAAGAGGAAAGTTTTCAAGACGGAAGCCTGATGATCACTTGCATGCCTTCTCATTATGAGGTCACGCAGCTTACCATTACAGGGGAATGGTCAACTGCAAATCTGAATGAGGTGCGCCATCTAAACTGCTAACGTCATTTGTTAAACTACAGGAGAAATTATACCCTATACATAGCAGTAAGCAATCTAAGGTGTGTGAAGTTTAGCTGGACTGATTTTGCTTTTCACAAACAGGCAATGCAGCTTTGCTTGGATGCTTGCTCAAAGCTGGCAAAGATAATGAGTTCCTGTTTGAAAGAGGCTGCTTCAGCTTCAAAAGATTAGAAAGAACCTCCTTGTAGTGATTTTGCTAGCATAATACAGATCACCTTTTAGCTGTTTTTACCCTCTCTTCCTTTCCCTCTTTAAACAACAAATAATTTATACAATTTTGTGAGAACTTTCAATTTTCCTTATCAATGCTCACCTGTCTCTGCATTTTTCCTTCTTTTCGCAGCTACCAGTATATTTCTCTAGCTAGCTTCTTACACTACAAAGCAGACTGCAGAGTGATGTTGGATTCCTGTATAATATTCCTTGTTTATAGATGGATTTATTGCTTTTAGTCGCATCTTAAGGTTGCTCATCTCCCCATGCCAAGTGTAATTATGGTGTAACTGTTGCATTTTTTCTCGTGTTAGCAATATCGTTTGGGTTGCTTTTTTATTATTTATGATGGATCCAGCATTAAAATGCTAGTAGAATTTCCATCCAAGATGAATTTTAAGAATATCTAAACAAAAATAAATACATTAACAGCAAAAGGAATCTTCTGCAGTAAAATTGAGATGAAGGCATTGCTGATGTCATTGCAAGGCAATATGAAAACAAAAAGATCAATGACTAATTGTCCTACCATCTTGAGATAGGCCTAGGCACCGTTTGGTGTAGTAGTGCAACTACTGTTTTGTTAAATTTAATTTTGTTTTGTTTTAAATTAATTATTTTTATATTTTTAGATTATTTTGGTGTGTAAATATAAAATAATTTTTTAAAAATAAAAAAAATATTACTTTAATATATTTCTAAACAACACCATGATCAAATACACCCTTGAAAAGCAAATAGAATCAGAGAAAAAACATCTCTTCGTTCAGGGAGAGGGAAGGGAAGGGTAGCTGGCGTAGCTGGCGTGGGCGAGACCAAGGAGAGAGAAAGAGGAAGGGTGGCTGACGCAAGGTGGAAAGAGAAGGAAGGGAGAGCTCAGAGAAGAGAAAGAGGAAGGAGGAGAAGAAAGGAAAAAGAAAAAGAAAAAGGAAAATAAACATAAAACTAAAAAAAAATGATATTTGAAAAAATTAATTGTACCATCATAAAAATATACCGAAGCCACTTCCTATTTTGAGGGACATGGTGTTACTTCTTCATGTGTTTGTCTCTTCGTCCCTCTCCACTGCCTCTGCCACTCTTTAATTTCCAACAATTTAATCATAAAAATTCATTTTATAACACTACCATATATGTTTTTCAATTCCTTGAGTAGCTTCCCTATCATTTGCTTTGTATTCTCAGATTTTTTTTTTGTTGAAAACAATATTACAATGTATATAAACTATTTTATACATGCTCATATATAGCCATGGCCACCATTGTTGACATACGAGGAGATTGAATTAATTAGAAGAGTGGAAAATGTTCATCAGACCCCATTAGTTAGCAAATGAAGCATAGCAGAAGGATTTGGGGTCAGTGAAATGACTAGTTTGTAATGTAAGAGCTCTCCCTCTATCTTTGTTGAGTGTTAATAATATTGTTTTTTCTGTGTGACGATTACCAGTTTCTAAGCAGATAAATTATGTTTTCAGAAAAAAATACAGTGCTTTGTGAATCTTCTGTCATTTTAATGCCCGATAAGATAACGTTTTTTTGTTGAATCTATGCATCTATGCTTAATGTAGAAGAAATACCCTCAAGATACATTCATCTGGGCTTTGTTTATTAGGCAAGAAATCACAAATTGTGCTTTCTTGGGCTGGTTTCAATTATTTATATGATAGATGATGATGCGTTTGCCGGTTTTTGAGCACAAGCTAGGTTGCGTGCCATAATCTTAGACTCTATTCAAATTTGTCATAATTCAATACATATATAATAAACGTTCTTTAGGGTTATCAAGTGTTTCTGATTCAACATATATTGAATTTGAGGAAAATCCTTTTAAATGGTACGTGCCGTGTCTTAACTTTTTGCAGATTTAAGGTAGTTTTAGAAGAAATTTGTTCTCGTGTTTGACTTGCATTTTTCCTGAAAAGGTGGGATAGTCCTTCTCTAGCCAGCTTGATGTCCAAGTTACTACAGATCTTCGTGTCTTTTGTTCGCATGATACATGGCTTAAGAAGATCGAGGCCATAGGTGATCTGCTAACTTTTTGTTTTCCTCTTGTGGCTTTAAACTAATGTCTTGTCAGTTTCTGTTGATTCTGTGCTGCATATGCCGACAAATAGAATATTTGCAGCACACCTTTATCTTTCTTGTATTGCAGATCAAATCCATTAATTTAGGCCACAGCTTTACCCTCGGTGGAACAAAATTGGTTTTGGGAATTCAGGATCTGTAGGTATACCTTAATCACCCTTCTATTTCTTTAATTCTTATCATAATCTATCATTAGATTTCTAATTCTTCTCCCTCATTCATCCATTAGTCGGAGCTATATAGTTTCATGTTCATGATTAATTTCGTTGTCCAAGTTAGCTTACTGAATAAGTGGGATTGTTGATCACTTCCTAAATCTGAGACTTGCATGTAATAATGTTTCAGGTTTACAGATGATGTTGAATTAAGCTTACAGCCGACAGTAATCATTCAAGTCTAAAAAACCGTGTAGAGTTTCCTCCGAGGATTATGAGAAGGTGAACAAAACGATATTGGATCCTCGAGGATCATCAGTGCGGAGATGGACCCAGATCTTTTTGGTAGCATGCTTAGTTTCTTTGTTGTTGATCCTCTATTCTTTGACTAGCCTCGAGTCTGGAATGGAGTGTGTACCCCTTGAAGCAGTCCTCACAATTGTCAGATCAATAGCTGATGTCTTTTATGTGATTCAAATTTTCATTCGTTTTCGTAGCGCCTTCCTCCCGTGTTTTAGGGAGAGGAGAACTTTGTTATAGATTGTAAAAGGATTGCGTTAAGGTGCCCCCAGAAGAATTTCTGGATTGGCCTTCCTTTCTATTCGAAGAGGTTATTCATAACCCCGTTTATTAGGTTAACTTGTATTGATTTAGGTTGTTTTTTGAAATTTTTTTAATTTCTTTTCAATTTCATCTTTCAACATTGCATTGATTTAGAATTGAACTTTATAATTTATTTTGATTTTCTTTATATAAAGTCATCATGGTTTTATGACCTCGTCGTGAATTTAGAAGGTTAACTCAAGTTGATCCATGTCAATTTAATATGTTGTTGTCTCAATATTTTTTTTAAAAAATAATGTCATCTTGAGTTTTGAGTCAAATTATATTCTTACCAGTAATTCAGGTTGCCTTTGGATTCACTGAGTTGACCCAGTTACATCAGTTCAACTCCCACTTGATTTAAATTCTTTTCTGCAAGAAAAACGTTGGCTACACCTGAATGTTTCTTTTTACATAAAAAATTAATCTGATCGTAGCGTAGTGGGTGCCAACAATTTAATATGCTCTGTAGCTAATTGGTTGATTACATGTAACATTGATTTTATTAATGTAAAACAAGTTAATTACTAATAAAAATGTTTTTTTATTTTTAATAATCATTTATATTTTATTAATGAATCTAATATTTGTCTAATAAATCTAAAGTACAGATAAAATATCTGAGACAAAAATGCTTTGCAAATAAAATTATAAAATTATTATAATTATGAGATTTATATTTCATCAAAGTATTGTTCTTAAATGTTCTTGGTCAATATTCTATTAAGACTGGACATTAATTAGAGCTGTTGAAATCAATGCATATTATGTTCATTATTTTATATAAGTATATGATTAATGCTCTCATAAGTTGAGATATAAGGGGTACTTGAAACTAATTTGTATGTGCTTTTTAAATGACATGTACACTGAATTGACCCGTATGAAAATTCTATATGAAGAGATCATATATGTTTATGTAAAAGCTCATGTAATAGTTGTGTACATGATCCTTAAACTTTAGATCACCAAGTTATCTTATGTAATAAATGTTATGCTTTGATTCTGACTACACGCCCTAATCAAGGGTAACAAATAATCAAATATTTAGGTATAACATAAAATATATGAAGGTATTTGAGTAATCAAGAAATGATTCATCATCCTAGATGAATTAGAAAAAATATTTCATCTTTTCTCAAATAGAATTGATTGTGAAATCCTAAACCAAGTTGAAATGAAATTTGAAAAGAGTTTCAAATTTTATTCAAATAATCAATGACTTTAATATTGAGAACAAAAATAATTTAACAAAACAGTCATACTCCATGCTATAATGTCTAAATCAGAACATTCTTCATGAATGAATAATAATTACACTGAGAAACTAATCACCGAAATGTTAAGTCAAACCACTTATGATTTTCCTACTATTTAGGAGATTATGATAGGTTGCTAGATATTGTATGTGATCATCAAATATAAATCAATCAATTATTGTATTGATAATAAATGAAATTATTTAATTTATTTAATCCTATTTTTTTAAGATTATAATTTATATTTGGGTCAACTTATTAGGGAATCTAATGGGTCACACACATAATAACTATTGGTTAGAAATTAAAATAGATTGATTAATAAAGTGTAACTTGATTGTAAATAAGTTTTAGAAATTGAAAACTAGAATGTAATTAATACATGAGAATACAATTTTAGACCTAGAAAAAATCAAATACGGACTTGATTGAAACAAATTTCTAAAATTATTATGAAATAATTTATATGATATTATTTAAGGGGACAAATTGATATTTTATCATATATAAGGTTTTCATGTTTTCCTATAAATAGAATATTATACCTCTTGTTTTTGAACAAACAACACATAATAACTAATTTAGTTGCAATGACATCTAAAACACAATAGAAAAGAGTTAGTATTCAAATGTATAACAATCCATTTCTTCTAAAAGGATTTATGAAATTTCTCACTAGTTGTTCGTGTAAACGATTTATGATTTGCAGCAACCTAACCTTGAAGTAATTATTTAAAGTAAAAAAGAATTGCTAATATTCATATAAACCCTAATCGATTTTAGATCTGTCTAACATAATCTTTAAGACTCCTAAAAAATTTTAAATTTATTATTTTCTTTGCATATATATATATATATATAGTTTGTTTGGAAATACAATTAGTACAAGTGGGTGGCTACTAGAGGTGTTGGTGAAGAAGCTCTCCTTAAAGGCATGCGTATGGATTTGGGAAGAGACATTGAACATAATCTCTGCCTTGATTTAGTTTGGAGAGTACGTCCCACTCTTTTAGGCACACCCACGCTTCAACTCAATATAGGTGCTTTGTAATCTGTTTCTAGAACTAGACATGGATGATGTGGTTGAAAATTTGTAATTGCATTGGTGGACAGAATAAATTATGTTGCAACATTTTAATAGACAATAGAATTGATTATTGCAATAATGAAAAGCAGTTTAATTCCAGCTATACCTAGTGCAGAAAGCTGAAATGTCTTTATATGCTTATTTATGCAGTGATTCAAGGGGGATAAGTGAAATCTAAGTTTAAAGATATCATGATTATTTTGTCTAAGGATAATTAGTTGTAGTCGGGGCCAATTTGCTACCTTTTCTGTTTATTTTCTTATTTGATCATTCTATATAGGCTATTTAGAAAAGGTTACCATACAAGGTAGAATTTTAAGTGCCCAAAAATGTGTTAACGATGAGTAATTTCGTGGTTTGTGATTGACATGCATTTGCTTATGAAATACACAGGTTCCATTATTCGATCAAATTGATGAAAGGATGCTAGATGTAATATATAAGAGGCTTAAACTTGTCTTGTGCATGGAAGGCACATTTATTGTGTTAGAGAATAATATAAATCATATTTTGGAACCTCACCTAACAACTTAAACTTTTTGGTTGAGATGGTTCTTTGATATGATATCAAAGCACTAGGCAGAAATCACATTGTGTGAGCATCCGCAGGGACCATCACAATGCTTTGTTTTAATTAAACTATTGGGCTGAGATGATTTTTTGATATGGTATCAGAGCCTTGATGACCAAATGATCACGAGTTCGTATCTCAACATCCTTATTTATTTGATAAAAATTAAGTACAATATAGTATGAATCTGTGTAAGTTTCAAGCTCAAAAAGCTTATATTTTAAAATGATGTATTAAAAAATAATATAAATCATATTATGAAACCTAGATATTATACCTGACGTGATCATTTCAATGAGATGCTATTCATAATTCACGGCACCCTTGATTCCTACACTACTAATGGTGGCCGCATTGGATTTTTCAATTCCTTCCGTATTGGTCTAGGTGACTTTTGTGGTGAGGAATTACTGACATGGGCACCAGACACACTTAAATGTCAACATTCTATCATCTATTCACTCATTTAAAACTATTTTAGAAGTAGAGTCATCTTCCTTCAGAGCAGAAGACTTAAGTTTGTAGTATCACAATTTAAAAGATTACACAGTAAGTAACTCAACTCAGATATGGGTTACAGTTCTACTTATACCAATGGAGAACATAGGCTGCTTGTTTCATATAAGTAGCCAAGGCGAACACCTATCAACTCCATAACATGTTTAGAGAAATCTTCCCTATATTTGGCAGAATCACCTCAGAATACACAATTCTTAGAGAATGTAATTTTATTCTTAAAATAAAAATATTGTATCTTTAATACAATTTCTTGTCTATAAATCTCTAGTGCAATCTCGGACTAATATATTTTTCAGGTGATGCCTAAAAGTTTTTTATCAATTCATCGAGATTTGATATGAGATTCTCTATTCTTCAGGTGATGTTTAAAGATCTCTCATCAATTTGTCGATGGTTAATCTGGGATCTCCTATTCTTCAAGTGATGTTCAAAGGTCTTTCATTAATTTAGTAAGGGTTAATCTCAAATTCTATATTTTTCCAGTGCAGTTTTGGACAAATACATTCTCCAAGTGAGCATTCTAGTTCAGATTTAAGTGTTGTGAGCTCACTCTAGAAGCTGGACGAACCAAGATTTTTCAGTAGATGAGGAATGAATATTACAAGACTCCCATGCTTCATTGGATGTATAGATTAGTAGTTTGTGTACATTAATTTGTAATTTTAGGCAACATAGAGAAGGTATTGTTTTCAACATATTCTATTATATCATTGTTTAATTGTCAATAAACATCACAAGGCAATAATGTTAGGAGATCTTGTTAATTAAACATTAAAGTAAACCATTTTATCAATTGAAGTGATCCTTGAATTCTAAGTTGAAATTGAGCTAAAATTTGGCGAT
>Ga0325401_1005817_pt1 | contig 11874 bp, 7 predicted proteins | sample PopdelMetagenome_FD_205666 | JGI IMG/M metagenome (GOLD analysis project Ga0325401, IMG submission 205666) | Populus deltoides microbial communities from Bellville, Georgia, United States - Xylem-PdKOR-R2 | ecosystem: Host-associated > Plants > Phyllosphere > Stem > Wood/Secondary xylem | place...
CACCTACGACACGGCCGGCCAGAAGTTCCTCGAGTACGAGGAACGCCGCACGGTCGCCCTGCCCGGCGGCTTCGCGGGCGGCCCCTTCCTCGGCGGCGGCTACTACGGACGCGGCCTCTACGGCGGCGGCTTCGGCGCGTACGGCGCCTACGGCACCACCTATGCCCCCGTGCAGTGCGACGTGACCTTCGCCCTCCGCGAGGGACGGGTGGCGGGGTACACGTTCCGGGGTCAGGGCTGCGCCTGAGCCCGGGCCGCGCGCGCCTCGATCCTTCGAGGGCCCTCCGTGGCCAGGGGGAGGAAGAAGGAACTCTTCCTCCCCCTGGAACCCCCTCCATCATCTTCTTCTATTTAGCCAAGTGCCTGACTGAACCGGCTCACGCCCCGGGTCGATGACCCGAGGCATGGGGGGGCTAGAACGGTCGCCGATGGTGTCGAGAGACACCGTGTCGCCCATCCGCGGCAGCTTCATGGGGGTCCAGGGGCCTCAGGCTCCTGGCGGGTGAGGTCCGGAGAGGGCGGAGCCCTCTTCGGTCCCGCAAGCGAAGAACCAGGACCACACCGCGGCCCGCCTCGCGTCAGGCGGGAACCGGGTGCGCCGCGGCGAGCAGGGCGGCGATCTCCGGCCGGCAGGAGCCGCAGCCCGTGCCGGCGCGCGTGGCCTCGCCCACCGCGGCCAGGCTGCGGCACCCGCCGGCGACGGCACCCCGCACGCTGTCCTGCGACACGCCCCAGCAGATGCAGAGGACGGGCGAGGGGGGCGGACCGTCGGCGGGGCGTCCGGCCAGGAGGGCGACGACGGAGGGCGCGGCGCCCCCGGCGAAGAGGCCGGCGAGCCAGTCGCGCGGTGGCAGGCGGTGGTGGGGCCCGATGAAGAGGGCGGCCTCCATGCGGCCGTCGCGCAGCATGACGCCCCGGTGGAGACCGGCCCTGGGGTCGTCCAGCCGGGCCCAGGTGACGCCGTCGCCGGCCATCAGGGCGGCGATGCGGGCGAAGGCCTCCTCCGGCGGTTCGGCGCCGGCCATCTCGTGGCGGTGGACGCCTTCCCCGGCCAGGCCGGTGGCGGCCCAGTCGGCGATGGTGGGGCCGAGGTCCTGTCGGGCGATCAGGAAGCCGTGCCAGGCCGCGGCGTAGGCGGAGAGGGTGACGCGGGCGGATTTGAGGGCGGGCTGGGCGGAGACGGGGTCGACGACGGGCGGGACGGTGTCGTTGATGCGGGCGGCGGGGGCGCGCTCGGCGGTCCAGTGCATCGGCGCGAAGACGGTGCCGCGGCGCTGGCCGGGGTCGAGGCGCAGGCGGAGCACGGCGGAGGCGCCGGCGTGGCCGGTGACGCGGACGAGGCCGCCCTCCTCCAGCCCCTCCGCGTCCGCCGGGTGGGCGGTCAGCTCGGGCTCGGGCCGGTGGAGCATCAGCCGGGGAACGCCGCCGGTGCGGGTCATGGTGTGCCACTGATCGCGGAGGCGGCCGGTAAGGAGGGTGAGCCGCCCGTCATCCTCCGGCCGATCCTTGTGGGAGACGGCGACGAAGGTGGCGCGCCCGGCGGGATTGGGGAAGCCGCCGCCGGCGAAGAAGCGGGACGGCGCGGCCCCGGCGGCGGGGACGGGCCAGCGCGTGGGCGGCAGGGCGTCGTACTCCGCGTCGCTCAGCCCCGCGAGGCCGGAGATGTCGAAGGCGCGCGTCCCGCCGTTGCCGCGCCCCGTCAGCGCCGCGTGCTCGCGGAAGATGGCGGCCGGGCCGTCCCAGGCGAAGGCGCCGCCCCAGCCGAGGCGGGCGGCGACCTGGGAGACGATCCACCAGTCGGCACGGGCCTCGCCGGGCGCGGGCAGGAAGGCGCGCTGGCGGGAGATCACCCGCTCGGAGTTGGTGACGGTGCCGCTCTTCTCCGCCCAGCCCAGCGCCGGCAGGCGGACATGGGCGAGGGCGGCGGTGTCCGTGTTCGCCATGAGGTCGGACACCACCAGGAAGGGCGCGCGCCGCATGGCGTCCCGCGCGACCCCGGCCTCCGGCAGCGACACGGCGGGGTTGGTGGCCATGACCCAGAGGGCGCCGATCCGCCCGGCCCCGAGGGCGCGGAACAGGTCCACCGCCTTCAGACCGGGGCCGGCGGCGAGGTTCGGCGCGTTCCAGTGCTGCCGCACCAGCTCCGCCTCGCCGGGGACGGACCAGTCGAGGTGGCCGGCGAGGACGTGGCCGAGCGCCCCGACCTCGCGCCCGCCCATGGCGTTGGGCTGGCCGGTGATGGAGAAGGGACCGGCACCGGGCCGGCCGATTCGCCCGGTCAGCAGGTGGCAGTTGATGATGGCGTTGGCGCCGTCCGTCCCCGTCTCGGACTGGTTGATGCCCTGGGACCAGAGGGTGACGACGCGCGGCGTCTCCGCGAACATCCGCAGGAAGGCGGAGAGGTCGGCGGGGTCGAGGCCGGTGCGCTCGGCGGCGTTCGCGGCGTCGGCGCGGGCGGCGGCCAGCGCGGCTTCCAGGCCCTTGGTGTGGGCTTCGACGTAGCCGCGGTCGGTCCGGCCTTCCGCGTCGAGATGCGCCAGCAGCGCGTTGAACAGCGCCACGTCGGAGCCGGGGCGGATGCCCAGGTGCAGCGTCGCGCCCTCCGCGCTGGAGGTGCGGCGGGGATCGACGATCACCACGCGCATCGAGGGCCGCAGCGCGCGGGCGGCGGCGATGCGCTGGAACAGCACGGGGTGGCACCAGGCGAGGTTGCTGCCGACGAGAACGACGAGGTCGGCCTCCTCGAGGTCGGCGTAGAGGCCGGGCACCACGTCCTCGCCGAAGGCGCGGCGGTGGGCGGCGACGGCGCTGGCCATGCAGAGCCGGGAGTTGCTGTCGATGTTGCTCGTGCCGAGGAAGCCCTTCGCGAGCTTGTTGGCGGCGTAGTAGTCCTCGGTCAGCAACTGCCCCGAGACGTAGAGGGCGACGCCGTCGCGGCCGAGCTCGGATTGCGCGCGGCGGAAGCCCTCCGCCACCGCGTCGAGCGCGGCGTCCCAGGAGGCGCGCCGGCCGCGGACTTCCGGGTGGAGCAGCCGCCCCGGCAGGTCCAGCGTCTCGCCCAGCGCGGTGCCCTTGCTGCACAGGCGGCCGAAATTGGCGGGGTGCTCCGTGTCGCCGGCCACCCGCCCCTCCGGCGTCGCGAGCACGCCGCAGCCGACGCCGCAGTACGGGCAGGTCGTGCGCGTGGCGCCGGGCAGGGTGCCGCCGACGGGACCGGTCGCGGGGCCGGAGGGGGGCGGCAGGGAGTCCATCAGTAGACGTCGCGCTGGTAGCGGTTCTGCCGGGCGAGCGCGACGATCCAGTCGCGCGCGGCGTCGGCGTCCATGCGGCCCTCGGTCATGGCGATCTCGCGGAGCGTGGTGTCCACGTCCTTCGCCATGCGGGAGGCGTCGCCGCAGATGTAGAAGCGCGCGCCGTCCTGGAACCAGCGCCACAGGTCGGTGGCGGCCTCCTTCATGCGGTTCTGCACGTAGACCTTCGGCGCGCCGGGATCGCGCGACCAGGCGAGGGACAGGTGCTCCAGCGTGCCGTCCGCGAGCCAGCCCTCGATCTCCCCGCGGAAGAGGTAGTCGGTGGACGACTTCTGGTCGCCGAAGAACAGCCAGGTGCGGCCCCGGATGCCCTGCGCCGCGCGGTGCTGCAGGAAGGCGCGGAAGGGCGCGATGCCGGTGCCGGGGCCGCACATGATGACGGGGGTGGCGGGGTCCTCGGGCAGGCGGAAGTGGGAGACCTGCATGTAGGCGGGCATGATCTCCGTCACCGCGCGCTCGCGGTCGCCGGGCAGGGCGTGGCCCTCGCCCTCCACGAGGTCGGGCATGGCGCGGAAGCCGAGATGGGTGGAGGCGACGCCGTGCCGCACGCGGCCGCGGCGGTCCGCCTTCACGACGGAGACGCAGAGCTCCACCTTGCCGGGCACCGCGAGCGGCGAGGAGGCGATGGAGTAGAGGCGCGGCTTGAGGCCGGGGAGCGAGGCCGCGATGTCGGCGAGCGGCGGGCGGGCGGAGGGGAAGTGCTCCAGCAGGTCCAGCAGGTCGGCGTCCTGCGGCTCGGCGTCGTCGTCACCGTCGGTCAGCTTGCGGAGCATCGCCGCCTCCTTCGCGTCGCGCGCGGCGCCGGCGAGGAGGTCGGTGGTGCGGTCGAGCGGGCGGGCGACGGCGAGGTGGGTGAGGAAGGCCTCCCGCGCCGGGCGCGACACGCCGTCCGGGCAGGGCACCGGCTCCTCGCCGGTGGCGCCGAGGACGGCGAGGCAGGCCTCCACCAGCTCCGGGTCGTTCGGGGCGAGGAGGCCGAGGCTGTCGCCGGGATCGTAGCGCAGGCCGCTGCCCTCGAGGTCCAGCACGACGTTGCGGACGTCCTTGGCGGAGCCCTCGCCCGAGAGCCTGTGGGCGGCCAGCACCCGGATCGGCACGAGGTCCGGGCCGGCGGCCTTCAGCGGGGCGGCGGGCGCGGCGGCGGCGGGCGCCTCGGCGTGCAGGGCCTTCAGCGCCTTCGACGTCGCCTTGCCGCCGGGGACGCAGAGGGAGAGCGAGCCCTCGGCGCCGGAGGCGATGGCTTCCGCGTAGCTCTTGCAGACGTAGCCGCACTGGCCGCAGTCGAGCTGCGCCATCGCCGCCATGTAGCGGCGGGCGATCGGCTTGCCGGCGGCCATGGAGAGGCGCTCGTCGAGGCCGAGCGCGGGGTCGTGCCAGGGGAAGTCCTCCTCCGGCTCCGGCGCGGCCGCGGCGATGGCGCCGCCCGCCGCCGCGCCGCCGTAGAGGCCGGCGAGGAAGCCGTTCAGCCAGGCGCGCTGCTCGGCGCTGAAGGGCGCGCTGTCCGGGATCATCGGCGTGGGCGCGGGACCGGGGAAGGCGGCCTGGATCGGGGAGACGGCGTTCATGCGCCGGCGCTCGCGGGGGCGCGCTCGGCCATAGCGAGGAGCTCGGCCTCGCTGTGGCGCGCCGTGAAGACCTGGAAGCTGTCCTCCGGCGCCCCCTCCTGCCAGGCGCGCAGCAGGTTCAGCACCAGCGGCGCCACCTCGTCGTGCGCCACCTTCGGGCGGACGAGCCGGCCGATCCCCTGCTCCACCCCCGCGCCGCCGCCGACGTGGAGGTCGTAGCCCTCCACCTCGTCCTCGCCGCGCTCCACCTTGGCGCCGATGAGGCCGATGTCGCCGATGTAGTGCTGGGCGCAGGAGTTGTGGCAGCCCGTGAGGTGGATGTTGATCGGGCGCGTCACCGCGATGCGGCTGTCGAGGAAGTCGGCCAGCGAGGCCGCGTGCTGCTTCGTGTGGGCGGCGGCGAACTTGCAGCCGGCGGCGCCGGTGCAGGCGACCAGACCGCCGCGGAGGTGGCTGGCGGTGGTGCCGAGGCCGATCGCCTCGATGTCGGCGCAGGCCGCCGCCATCCTCTCCGCCGGGATGTCGGAGATCAGCAGGTTCTGCCAGACCGTCAGGCGCAGCGTGCCGCTGCCGTAGAGGTCGGCGATCCGGGCGAGGCCGCGGAGCTGGTCGCCGGTGACGCGGCCGACCGGCAGCACCACGCCGACGTACTGCAGCCCCGGCTGCTTCTGGTCGTGCACGCCGAGGTGGCCGTGCTTGTCCGGCGGCGTCGCGGGCTCGTAGGAATCCACCTCGCGCAGGGGCGCGCCGAGCCCGGCCTCCACCGCCTCGATGAAGCGGGGCAGGCCCCAGGAATCCAGCAGGTACTTCAGGCGGGACTTGCGGCGGTCCGTGCGGTCGCCGTGGGCGAGGAAGACGCGGAGGATGGCGTCGCACACGCGCACCACGTCCCCCGGCTCCACCACCCGGCCGGTGCCGCGCGCGAAGTCGCGGTGGCCGGTGATGCCGCCGAGCGCGAGGCGGAACACCACCTCGTCGCCCACGCGCACGGCGGTGAAGGCGATGTCGTTGGTGTCCTCCACCACGGCGACGCGCCCGCCGCCGTCGATGGAGATGTTGAACTTCCTCGGCAGGCCGAAGAGGTCGCGGGTGTTGAGGATGTGGTGGTGCAGCTTGCGCACGATGTCGCGCGTGTCGATCAGCTCCAGCGGGTCGATGCCGGAGGTGGGGGAGGCCGTGATGTTGCGGATGTTGTCCGCGCCCGTGCCCTTGGGGATGATGCCGATGTCGGCGAGGCGCTCCAGCAGCTCCACCCCCTTGTCGGCGGGGATCTCGCGGATCTGGAGGTTGTTGCGGGTGGTGGCGTCCACGTAGCCGCCGCCGCAGCTCTCGGCGATGTCGGCGACGCCGCGCGCCTGCCAGGAGGAGAGGATGCCGCCGGCGATGCGCAGCCGGCACATGAAGGAATCCTGCGTCGGGCCGACGTAGAACAGGCCGTGCCAGCGGGTCGCGAGGTTCTCCAGCCCGTGCGGGAACCTGCCCGCCTTGGCGCGGGCCTCCACCTCGTCCCAGCGGTCCAGCGGGTGGCGCTCCCGCTTCATCTTCTCCTCGGCGCTGAGCTTGCCGCCGGCGGCGACCGCCGCGTCCTGCGCGGCGCGCATCGCGTCCGGCGGGGCGCCGCCTTCCGAGGCGCCGCCCGGGGAGAGGGTGCCGCGCCGGGCCTCGACGCCCGCCATGAAGCCCTTGAGGTAGTTCTGCTGTTCCTGGGAGAAGTCGTTCATCACGCCGCGTCCTGCATGTAGGCCTGCCCCAGCGCCGCGTCCGCGCGGGACGCGACGGGTTGCCCGCTCGCGATAAGGGTCCCGTAGAAGCCGGCCTCGGCGGTGTCGCCGTAGAGCACGGCGCCGACGAGGCGGTCGTCCCGCCACCACAGCCGGCGGTAGCTCTCGCCGGCGCGGAAGGTCACGGCCTCGGCGTCGGCCGGCGCGACCTCGCCGCCCGACCAGACCGCCGTGCCGGAGACCTTCAGCGCCGCGGAGTCCGCGCGCGGCACCCAGGCGCCGGCCTCGCCCGCGACCGTGCCGGCGGCGATCTCCGCCTGCTCCAGCGCGGGGGCGACGAGGCCGATGAGGCGGCCCTCCACCTCCGCGCACTCGCCGACCGCGAGGACGTGCGGGTCGCTCGTGCGCATCGCCGCGTCCGCCACGACGCCGCGCGCGACCTCGAGGCCGCTGGCGCGCGCCAGGTCCACGTTCGGCCGCACGCCGACGCACATGACGACGAGGCGGGCCGGGATGCGCTCGCCGCTCTTCAGCAGCACGGCCTCGGCGCGCTCCGTGCCCTCGATGGCCACGGTGGCCGCGGGCATGTGCATCGTCAGCCCGCGGGCGCGCAGGCGGTCCGCCAGCAGCGTGCCGGCGTCGTAGTCCAGCTGCCGCTCCATCGGCCAGCCGACGGCGTGCAGCACCGTCACCTTCATCCCGCGCGCGACGAGGCCGACCGCGGCCTCCAGCCCCAGCAGCCCGCCGCCGATGACCACCGCGGGGCCGCCCTCGCGCGCCGCCCGCAGCATCTCCCGGCTCTCGGCCAGGTCGCGCCAGGCGATCACGCCCGGCAGATCCGCGCCCGGCAGCGGCAGGCGGAAGGAGCGGCTGCCCGTGGCGACGACGCAGCGGTCGTAGGCGATCCGCTCGCCGCGCGCCGTCACCGCCTCCCGCGCCGCGAGGTCCAGGCGCTCGATCCGCGTCCCCGGGCGGAAGGAGACCCCCGCCGCCCGCAGCTCGGCGAGGGAGTGGGTGATCAGCGCCTCCTGGGTGGTGTCGCCCACGAGGTGCTTCGACAGCGCCACCCGGTCGTAGGGCAGGGCCGGCTCGGCACCCGCCAGCACCACCGGCGTCCCGGGCAGGCGCCCGGCGACCCGCAGCGCGCAGCGCGTGCCGGCCGGGCCGGCGCCGACGACCAGGATCGTCATGCGGCCGCCAGCCCCGGCGCGGTGTGGCGGTGGTGCAGGAACTCCAGCACCGCCGCGCGCGCCGCGATGAAGCGCGGATCGGCCACCAGCGCCAGCCGGTCGCGCGGGCGCTCCAGCTCCACCTCCAGGATCTCGCCGATCCGGGCGTTGGGGCCGTTGGTGAGCATCACGATGCGGTCCGAGAGCAGCACGGCCTCGTCCACGTCGTGGGTGATCATCATCACGGTGGTGCCCAGCTCCGCGTGGATGCTCATCACCTGGTCCTGCAGGTGGGCGCGGGTGAGGGCGTCGAGCGCGCCGAAGGGCTCGTCCAGCAGCAGCACCTTCGGCTTCATCGACAGCGCGCGGCCGATGCCGATCCGCTGCTTCATGCCGCCCGAGATCTCGGCCGGGCGCTTGTCCCTGGCGTGGGTCATGCGGACGAGGGCCAGGTTGTGCAGCGTCCACTCGTGCCGCTCGGCCTTGCCCATCGCCCTCGAGAGCGTCTGGTCCACGGCCAGCCGGATGTTCTCGTAGCAGGTGAGCCAGGGCAGCAGGGAGTGGTTCTGGAACACCACGGCGCGGTCGGGGCCGGGGCCGGAGATCTCCTTGCCGTCGAGCACCACGCCGCCGCCGGAGGCCTCCAGCAGCCCGGCCACCACGTTCAGCAGCGTGGACTTGCCGCAGCCGGAATGCCCGATGACGGAGACGTACTCGCCGCGCCGGATCTTCAGGTCGATCCCGTTCAGCACGGGCACCCGCGCCTTGGGGAAGCTGACGGTGACGTCGGAGATGTCGAGGAAGTTCGCGGTCATGTCCGTTCCTCTCAGGCCGTCGCGGTGCCGCGGGTGACGAGGTGGCCGACGACGGCCATCAGCCGGTCCAGGACGAAGCCGACGATGCCGACGTAGAAGAGGGCCACGATGATGTCGGACAGGTTGGAGGAGTTCCACGCGTCCCAGATGAAGAAGCCGATGCCGACGCCGCCGATCAGCATCTCGGCGGCGATGATCGCGAGCCACGACAAGCCGACGCCGATCCGCAGCCCGGTGAAGATGTAGGGCGCGGCCGCCGGCAGGATAATGCGCGCCCAGTAGGCCGGGCCGCGCAGGCGGATCACGGCCGCGACGTTGCGGTAGTCCTGCGGCACGTTGCGCACGCCGACGGCGGTGTTGATGATGATCGGCCAGACGGAGGTGATGAAGATCACGAAGATGGCGCTTGGCTGCGCCTCCCGGAAGGCCGCCAGCGACAGCGGCAGCCAGGCGAGTGGCGGCACGGTGCGGAGCACCTGGAAGAGCGGGTCCAGCGCGCGCATGGCGAAGGTGGAGGTGCCGATCAGCAGGCCGGTCGCGATCCCGATGACGGCCGAGAGGGTGAAGCCGACCGCCACGCGCTGCAGGCTGGCCAGCAGGTGCCAGAACAGCCCCTTGTCGAGGCCGCCCCGGTCGAAGAAGGGATCGGTGATCAGCTCCCCCGCGTCGGCCCAGACCTTGGAAGGCGGCGGCAGGGTCGCGCCGGGGCCGCCGGCCGCGAACTCCCACAGCGCCACCAGCGCGAGCACGGTCAGCAGGGGCGGCGCCACCCGCTCGGCCAGGGGCCGCAGGCGCGCGGCGAGGGAGGGCGCCGGCATCGGCGCCGGCCCGATCGCGGTGACGGCGGGCGCCGCGGCCACCGGGGTCTGGACGGATGCGTTCATGGGGTCAGGCCGCCGCGATCTTCTTGATGGACAGGGACGCCAGGTAGGCCGCCGGATTCTCGGGGTCGAAGACCTTGCCGTCGAAGAAGGTCTCGCGCCCGCGGGAGGTGCCGGACGGCATCTCGGCGGGGGGCACGCCGGCCCGCGCCGCGGCGGCACGCCAGATGCCCTCGCGGTTCACCTCGCCGATCAGCCTGGCGACGTCCGTGCTCTCGGGCAGCACGCCCCAGCGGATGTCCTCGGTCAGGAACCAGCGGTCGTGGGACCGGAACGGGTAGGAGGCGTGGTCGCGCCAGAACTTCATCAGCACGGGCGAATCCTCGACGCGCCGGCCGTCGCCGTAGTCGATCGTGCCCCGGCTGCGCGCCAGGATGTCGGCCACCGGCACGTTGAACCAGGCGCGGCGGGCGATGATCGCGCACATCTCCGCCTTGTTGGCGTCGGCGTCGCACCAGCGCTGGGCCTCGATCACGGCGGCCGTGACCGCCTCCGCCGCGCGCGGGTTGGCGGCCACCCAGTCGGCGCGCATCGCGAGCGACTTCTCCGGGTGGTCGCGCCACAGCTCGCCGGTGGTCAGCGCGGTGTAGCCGAGGCGCTGGTTCACCGTCTGGTCCGGCCAGGGCTCGCCGACGCAGAAGGCGTCCATCGTGCCGACCTTCATGTTCGCCACCATCTGCGGCGGCGGCACGACGATGGTCTGGACGTCGCGGTCGGGGTCGATCCCGGCGGCGGCCAGCCAGTAGCGCATCCAGAGGTCGTGCGTGCCGCCGCGGAAGGTGACGGCGACCTTGCTCTCGGGCGTCAGCACGCGCCGCAGCGGCGCGGCGTCGATCCGCGCGCCGAGCGCCCGGTGCTTCTCCGCGACCGAGATCGCCTGGCCGTTCGTGTTCAGCCGCGCCAGGATCGCCATCGGCACGGGCTGGCTGTTCTGGGTGATCCGCCCGGCCTGCATGAGGTAGGGCATGGGGGTCAGGATATGCGCCCCGTCGATCCCGCCCGCCCCGCCGCCGAGCACGAGGTTGTCGCGCACCGCGCCCCAGCTCGCCTGCTTCGAGACCTCGACGTCGGGCATGCCGTACTTCGCGAAGAGGCCCCGCTCCTTGGCGATGATCAGCGGCGCGGCGTCGGTGAGCGCGATGTAGCCGAGGGTGGCCTTGCGGACCTCCGGCACGGTGGAGCCCTGGGCGAAGGCCCCCCGGGGCGTGGCCGCGCGCGCGGCCGCGAGGAGGGCCGCGGTGGCGGCGATGGCCCGGCGGCGCCCAAGGTTCACGGGATGGGTCACGCGGCTCTCTCCTCGGGAGGGGTCTTCGGCACGCCCGGCAGGACGGCCGTGGCGCGCCGGGCGGCATCGCCGTGGGTCAGGGTGGGGGGCCGGCACACCGCGGCCGGATGCCCCCGGCGGCGCGGCCGGACGGACCGCCGGGCCGTCCCGCCGGGGACGGCGTGCGCCATGGGCGCGCGGCCGGTGCGCGGGAGGAGACGGTCGGGCAAGCGCGCTCCACGCCCCCGCGAGGGAGCCGGGGGCGGACCGCCGTTGGACCGCCGGATGGCAGGGCGGGGCACGCGAGGACCCGCGCCGTTGCGGGCCGTCCCCACGGGGAGGAGGAGCACGGCCGGGCGCGGCGGAGCAAGCGCGAACATGCCCCTGTTTCGGGCATGTGAATCGGGCGACGGCACCGCGGCCCACGCCAGGGGCAGAACGACGCTCAAGTGCCTAGGATTCATTCAGGATCGCTCGGGCGACATCCAGGATCCGGCGCCCCTGGTCCATCGCCGAGCGGCGCAGCCGGCGGTACGCCTCCTCCTCGCTCAACCGCCCGCGCTCCATCAGGCGGCTCTTCGCCCGGTCGACCACCACCTGAGCCGCGAGGGCGTCGCGCGCCTCCTCCAGCTCCCGCCGCAGGGCGCGCTGGGCGCGGAAGCGGCGGACCGCCACCTCGATCACCGGGCGCAGACGGCGGGGCGCCAGCCCCTCCACCACGTAGGCCGCCACCCCGGCCTCCAGCGCCGCCTCGATCCGATCCGGGTCGCCGCGCTCGGCAAAGATCACGACGGGGCGCGGCTCGTCCCGGCTCAACGCGCGCACGCTCTCCAGCGCGTCCGGACCGGGATCGTCGAGGGCGAGCACGAGCACCTCCGCCCCCAGGGCGCGCACACGCCCGGTCAGGCCGGCGGCATCGGCGACGATCGCCGCCACCGCGTACCCCGCGGCTTCGAGCCCGGCCGAGACCAGCGCCGCCCGATCCGCGTCCGCATCCACGAGGAGAACCCGCAGCGCCCGACCCTCCGCCGCGCCGGGACCGTTCCGCGGCGCGGCATCCTCCTGGCAAGGAGTCTGCCACTCCGGGAGGGACCCGGACGGGCCAGCGCCGATCCTTCGAGGGCCCCTCGTGGCCAGGGGGAGGAAGA